>LNAP01000879.1_pt1 | contig 49749 bp, 87 predicted proteins | sample 602601 | NCBI WGS metagenome assembly LNAP01 (sample SAMN02440304, study PRJNA202911) | soil metagenome | biome: Subtropical and temperate rainforests or woodlands; isolation source: soil samples (1 kg each in a 20% v/v slurry with milli Q water) were... ...
GATTGCATTGTCCATAGCATCCGCATAGGTTTGCCATGGGTTCAAAGGCCATTCGCGATTCATTGCCAAATCGAAAATAGACTGATAAATAATAAACTCTGGGAATTCACCCCATCCTTCTTCCAATGCCGCCCTTACCCTTAACTCAAGCTCTGCTGAGTATTCCCATAAGTTAGGCCCTACAACTGACGGGCCCGAATAAACATCTGTGAACCTGCAATCGTGTTCCGATAATCCAAGCGGAGTTTTTAGATTGCAAACAAACCACATAGAGCCATCCACCAGTACATCACGCCACCAGGCTTCAAATGCTTGTCCTTGAACGCCTGTAAATAGCCAGGATATCCTTGCGTATTGAGGAACGCTCGTGAATCTTCGCCTCTGCCTTGCTCGACCACTACTAAGCTCTGTCCGCACAAGCGGAGAAACCAGTTGGTATGATCGTCCTGACTGAAGGCCTAAAGGGAGCCCCTCTGGATAGTAAATTGTCATGGGGCTAGCGCGTCGTCTGATAGATACACTTGATCATTATAACCTACTGCCTCGACTGTTGCGCTCATTAGCCCATTTGGAGAAATGCTAGTTATTAGGACCGGATAACACATCTCGGTCAGCTTGCCGAATAGTATGTGTGGCGGATCAATATGCCAGGTAACATCAGGAAAAAAATCAAGCGCCGGAACTGTCAGCCGGTAATCGTCTATGCGTGATGCAGCATAAGTACCTGCCACTGAGCCATCTGGCCTACGAAGCATTACCCCGTGCGCGCCTCCTGCCGACCAGTCAAGTGGCTCTGAAGATGTTAGCTGCACAGCCCCGCCAGGTAGCAGCTCAAACGCCATAAGCAGTGCGCTTTGAGGGTATCCGCTAGTATCGTCTGCAACCGCGCAGTAGCTTAGATAACGGCTAACCAATGCATCTGCCTCAGTCTGCCATTCGAAGTGGTCTGGCCGGTATCTCTGTACCCTGCGGCGGCGCATCCCGATCTGATAAGCCTTGTTTCGATCCGTAACGCCAACAGCCGTGATCTTTTCAACCTTCAAGCCGATATCGCCAGGAAGCCGGCACTGAACGACGTCTTCAGTCCAGTTAGTTGAATTGTTGAAGGTAACTTCAACGCCGTCGAATTCTTCAGGGTTTGCGATTAGACGAGGTGTTCTGCGCAAGTATCCGACCATGTTTTGAGGCGTATACATCTGCTCGAATACAGTGCGTGGCTCGTCGCGTACAGGTGTAATTTGCCCGCGCTCAATGGTTAGCTCTGCGAATCCTGCGCCGAACACGTCAGACAAAGCCTGTTGCGCGGTAGTCTCGAAGTCATAAGACATGTCAAACGTATCGTTTCGCGCATCCCATATGTCGCCCAGCCGGTTAAGTTCTGTGAAATTCGTGCGCGAATCTGGATAACCTAGAGAGCGCGGGATATATGCAGCGAAGTCTCTGAGACTGCGCGTTGGCTGCTCGATTCCGTCTTCGTTTGGCAGTATCCGTGTCGCGATCACGGAGACTAGAGACTCAGTTTGCGCTGAAATACGATCTGAGCTGCGAATCTTTACGCCGATACAGGTTGTTCCAGGATAACTAGACGGGCCAGAAAGCTTGGACTTCATTCCATACCACTGGATGGCCGTAAGTCTAGATGTACTTTCCTTTAGCGGGCTTACCTTGCGCGCCCTTACTTCGGGTCTTATTAGGCTAGGGAGGTATACGGTGTTTGTAACTCCGCCCTGATCCCTTGTGCTATTGGTCAGTGAGTAAGGTACTGAATTCCATGAGCCCGCTCCAACCTCTCGCCACTGGATCTCATATTGAACGGTCTGCTTTCCAATTCCACCTTCTTTTCCAATTACGCAAAGACCCTCTGGAAAGAAAAAATCCAACTCAATTATGTTTGTTACTTCGCTTTCTGGACAGGCAGGAAACGGACCACGCCAGCCGCTTTCGTAGTTGCTTGCATCAATTTGCACTGATGCACCGGCAAGTGTTCCTGTATTGAATCCGGGAAAACCGGTGTCCGTTGCTCCGGCTGAAGTTAGCCGTTCGACTGTTATTGCATTCGGAGCTATGGATGTAACCCTAAACCGCAAACCGTCGGGACCTATTGCGGCGAGCCCAGTTCCAATTACAAGCTCTGTTGCAGGACTTCCGTCTGTGAAATTTAGAGTCATTTCTGATGTGCCAGAGTTGTAGCTGTTTACTAGATAAAATCCAGCGTTTTCACCAGAAACTTCTATAGAGTCACCAACTGTTGGAGCAAGCATAGAAAGCGGCCCAGAAACAATATCTCTAATGCCGGCCCCGCCATCAGTTACAGTGTAACTGTATGGAGCTATAACCCTGAGAACTAGGCCAACCGTCCAATCTTCAGGAAACTCTCCAGCCCCAGTTGGTATGGATATCGTATACCCGCTAAAGTTAAATTGTGATGCGGATGCGGAAGGTGTTACTGCTGAAACAGCAGTAAGCTCAAGCCCAGCAGAGCCAGTTGAGCTGGCCCCAACCTCCTCTGCCGTATGCCACCACTCAAACGCACTGTATGCAGAAACAGGATCGCCTGGCTCAAAGATTTGATATTCAGCATCAGCGCCAAGAGAAAGCAAAGACGTATCACCGATATTGACGTTGCCAGCTAGGATCTGCATTCGGCCAACACCAATGCAAAGCCCCATCTCGGTCCACTGCTCGCGGTATGACTTGAAATATTTCCTTGGCGGCAGAAGGTAGTCCGGGTAAACCTTCATGCGACCCGCTATTTCGCGTACCGGGTCGCCTAGCTTTATCTTGTTGCCGCGCACGCTGCCTTGGTTTAACTGATCTCCCTGCCCCGGAGTCTTTGGCGTGCCTGGCAGCTTCGGCATAAGCATGCCGAACACGGCCTTAACGCCAGCAAACAGCGCTGCGGTAATACTGAATGGGTCAGTACCTTTAGGCTCGATGTGCAGGCGCACGTCATCTTTCGGCAGGAAAACGAATTCTCCCCACTGCTCAAGCGGAATGATCTCGTCATTGACCCAGGCGCTAATAGACAGAGGTTCGCCCGCAACGTAACCTCCTGTCATAATGCTATTCAGGAATGCCGCGATGGTCATGCGGGTTTCTACTGTGTGCGTCTCGATGGGTGTAGCTTCAAGCCTGTTCGGGAATATTTTTATCACAGTAGTAGATCACTTTGTAATATGAGGAGTTGAAGTCAGCCACTCTGCGAATACAAACGCCGTATCCTGGGTTTGTTTCCATGACCCATAGTCTACCATCCGCCTCTATCACAACTCCGACATGAACGAACAGGGAGCCCTTGAATACTGCTGCAAGTGCTCCTGGCTTTGGCTTTCCAACTTCAAGACCTGAGCTAATGCTGCGAAACTGATCCGCTATTGCTTTGCCGTTTCCGCGAATTGCTAGCGGGTCAGCGGGCAGATCAGGAAGCCCTATATCCTTGCGAACAAGCAAAGCAAGGCCCCAGCAGTCCAGACCTTCCATGGTCCTGCCTCCATCGACATACGGAACACGAAGATACTTGTTCATGTGATGTATCGAACCCCCGGCGAGAATTCTTGAGTGTACCGGAACCTAGGCCATGCTGTTTCAATTAGGTTGAAGTATCCAGCCGTAAATTGCACGGTAGGCCCCTCGATCTCTGCGGCCAGAGCATCAAGATAGAGCGGCGGCTCGGCTGGTGCGGACGGATCAGATTCAAGGAAGGTGCGCAGAGTTATCTGAATCTTCGCCGCCGCCGCGTTGGCTTGATCGATACGCCGCTGAGCCTCGCCGGTCACGTTATCGATTGCAATACCGAGACTCTGCGACCCTGAATTATCTTTCTTTGGCAGTGATGGGTCGAAAGCAGTTGCAATGAACGTCAGCGTCCGACCATCTTCAGTCGTGCCGGTGAAGTCGAAGAACTGGTTGCAGATAAGCAGTGGCGTATCCCATGCGGTCGATGTGATCTCGAGCGTATGAATCTCGCAATCACTTCCGCCGCTGGCACGCAATACGTCTAGAACTGTACTCATGAGCCTGCCCGCTTAGTTCCGGTGATCTGGTTAATGGTCTGCCCTAGTTTACCGTTTGCCTGAGCATCCCCTACGGTCACGTCAATAACCCAGCGCCGGTCGGATTCGCTGAACTTGCTGCTAGTTGTCGCTTGTCCCTGTCCGTAGTTGTTGATGTTGATGATCGGAGCTGCCGCCCCGCCTCCGCCTGCTGTTGCATCCTTGTTGCTGACCACTTCGCCACGTGTGTTAGGCATCATGTACTGGCGACCGTTTGCTGCGTTAAAGATCTCAGGCGCGCCAGTTTCGTTTACCCGGTACATTCCGCCAGCCGCTACGCCACCGCCGTACTGGCGGCCACCTGCGGCCTTTGCAAGCGCCATTGTCGCCAGGAGTGCAGCGCCACCGATTACGGCAGCGCCACCGAACGAAGCGATAGACGAAAGGCCGGCAGCCGGAGCCATGGAGGTCGCAACTGCGGTGCCCGTGGTTGCAGCGGTTGCGGTGGTGGTTGCTGCAATAGTGCCGGTTGCGCCAGCCTGAGCCGCTGTAACGGCACCAATGCCGCCAATTGTCGCCGCTTCCTTAGCCTTGGTCGCAGCCATCATCATGATTTCTTGCTTAACCCAATCCGTGCCCATCTGCACGAATGATCCGATAACCGAGTTCAATACGGTGTTTGCGATGTTGCCCATTGCATCGCGCAGGCTCATGGTGCCCGACAGAAGCCCTGCAAGCGCTTGACTACCAGACGTAGAAAGCGCATCAAGTCCAGCCAAGATCGCAGCGTTACCGGCAGACTGCGCGGCGAATCTCTGCGCCTCGATCTCCATCATGCGGGCGTTGTAGTCAGTCTCTGCTTGCTCCTTGAATGTCAGATAGTCCTGATCGCTAAGCATTCTTGCTTGCTTGAGCGTCTCGATATCCTTTAGCTGCTTCTCAAGGGACTGTTGTGCTCCTGCTGCTGGGTCAACCTGGCCAAGCAGGTCTTTGTTAGCTTGGGCTTGGTTTAGGTCGTATTGTGCCGCCGCCAGAGCGCGCAAGGAATCAATATCTTCCTGCGATACGCCTGGCTTAGCCTGTACGGCCTTAAGTTCGGCCTGGTCCATAGCCAATTCACGAGCTGACATGCCAGCCTGGGCAAGAGCTGTTCCGTATTCTTCGTAAAGCTTAATTATTCCTTGAGTTTGTTCTTTTTCGGCATCAGATGCACGCTTGGCGAGTTGCTCGGCTTCGGTCTTTACCTTCTTGTTGGTAGCGCCTTCTTGCTTTCTGGCGTTTTCAAGATTGTAGATTTCTACAGCAAGCCGCTGAGCCTCTGCAATTTCCTCTGGTTTAGCGGTAGGACCAAGCTTTTGCGTAGCCTGAAGCTTTGCACGCTCAACCCCTACAAGGCGGGTTAGCTCGGCCTCTTTCTGCAAGTCGGCAAGGGCTTTTGCGGAATCGGTCTTTTCACCGCCTTTCGTTGGGGTTATCGTGATCCTTCCGGTATCGCCCTTTTGCTGCTCTACACGGCGATCCTGAATAGCCTTGATCTCGGCATTGTATCCGGCAATGCGCGCTTTTGTGGTTTCTGCTGTTACGGTCAGGCCGTGCTTGAGTTGGGTCTCGTATTGCTGCTCAGCGGTTGCACGGTCGCGAACAAGCTTCGCTAGCTTTTCCTGATCGGTGAGCTGACCAGAAGTAAGCATGATCCCTTTTGCGACGGCATCAAGCGCCTTAGCCAGCGCCTGGGATGCTCCGGTTGCCTGGTCTATCTTGGAGATAGCCACGCCCATGGAGTTTACAATTGCGTTAGATGCATCACCTACGCTACGCGGAACCTTCCTGAATTCGGTATTTACCTTGCCAGTCTGGTCGTAAATAGCAGTCAGAACACGATCAATCGTGAGCTTGCCATCAAGCATCTGCTGGCGCAGCTCGTTGAAGGGGATTCCCAGGCCATCCGCGATCTTGCGGCCAAGCTCTGGCATCTGTTCGATGATCGAGTTAAATTCCTCTGCTCGAATTGTGCCGCCCGCTACGGACTGACTGAACTGGCGAAGTGCTGCGCTAATTTCCTCTGCGCTCGAACCGCCAATCTTGCCGATCTTTTGCAGCGTGTCGGTCAGGCTTAGAACCTGATCGCGAGTAACACCTAGACTGCGCAGAGACGCCGTAAGACTCTCCCACAGCTTGATTGTGGTCGTCAGGTCAGATCCGCCAGCCGACGATATCTGAATGAGTGCAGCGTAGTTTGTGCGAGCATCGGCGGCGCTTGCAGACAGGCGGGTAACACGCGATTCAAGAAGGGTGAATTGCTCGCTGAGTTTTTGCAGGTTAGTGAGAGCCTGGATGCTTACAATGCCGGCGATTGCGCCGGCCAGTGGAGCAAGGGCAAAATTGAATTTAGACGACTTTGACCCGGCAGTATCCATACTTTTGCCAAGCGTGTTCATGCTCTTTGATGAGCCGGCAGCGGACTTGTCCGCCTTCTTGAATCCCGCGTCCAGGCTGTCGAGCTGCTTATTTACCGCGCTCGTGCCTGATACTACTTTCTGCGTTTCGATATCGACGGTGTACTGAATTCCGCCAGCGTTTATAGTCATTTCTTCACCTGATACTGACGCAATCTGTTGATTTCCGCGAGCCTAGCCATAGCGTCGTCGTGTTCTTCTACTGGCAGCGTCTCAGGCTTGCCGAACTTGGATTGCATGGCGCCTGAAAACTCGGTCATGGTTAGGTTCCAGGCTTCGGCGGTTGACATGCCCAAATGCGCGACGGCTTGCGATACGAATTCGCGGGCGTTGAATTCTGGCGTGAACTCTTTCACGGGTTTAGCTGGCAGGCCTTCGGGCTTTAGACCTATTATCCCGTGGCGCATCAGTGAGCGCGCCAGGTGAACCATGTCCTGAGTAGGCATGGCGCCCATTACGAACGATCCCCAGCGAGTCCCCATGTGGCCTATCAACGGAGTCACGTCGTCGTCTGAGCAGGCCAGCAGCACGTCATACGCTACCGACGTAATCTCACGCTCCCAGGATCGATACGAATTCACCGGCCAAATAGGGTTAATCTTCGGAGACTCGAACAGGATCGCGAATTTCTCAACGATTTCGCGGGGAGAGCCTAGGGAGTCCATGGCTTGCAGAGACGGCCGAAAAATGTAGTCGCGATCTCCAGCCGAAACCCCGATCTCCCCGATGCTGACGATTGGCTTGCGCATTTTCGTGCGTCCATAAAAATAGTGGTTTATTTTATCATGCGGGGGTTGACGAGCCGAGCGGGCGGCGTTATCTTGGATTCATCGAAACGAACAACGGATATTAGAAATGAGCTTTAATAATAGCGGAATGATCGCTGATAGAAAATGCATGGGGTTGATTTCTAGAAAAGAGGCAATTAAGCTTGGCGCTGAGGTTTATTTCACTGGAAATCCATGCAAAAACGGTCATGTGACATATAGATATGTCACAAGTAGGCATTGCAGGCAATGCCAGTCAGAGTCAAATAATTTTAAATCATACGGACAAAAACCAGATCCAAAATCAGTTTCTGTTAGGAGGGATATTGAGGAAAGATCTAAAAAAATAGATGAATATGATTTCGATCTATAAAAAAAGCCCCTGAATGCAGGGGCTTTTTCATATTCCTAGATATCAGGCGGTGACGGTAACAGTCGAGGTGTCAGACTTGGTAGGATCCGAAACCGAAGTAGCCGTAATCACCACGCTACCAGCAGCAACACCAGTAACCACGCCGGTCGAAGAGACGGTTGCGGTGGCTGGAGTCGCGGATACCCACGTCACAGCCTGAACAGCAGCAGCAGGCGAGACGGTGGCGGCCAGGTTGGTCACGTTGCCTACAGCTACGGTTGCGGTTGCTGGCGATACGTTGACCGCAGTAACGGCAATCGGGGTATCTTCAACAATAACGCTAGCCAAGCCACCGGGGCGACCAGTTGCACTTGCGGTCAGCGAGTAGGTAGCGATCTCGTCGTACGGGAATTCCTGGCTGAATTCGGTCAGGATGCAGAAGCCGATAACAGTGTTGATCGGACCGGTAAGGCGGATCCAGGCATACGGCTGCGGATCGGTTACGAAGTGAGTGAACAGGAGTTGCTGGTTCGAGGTGGTGCCGTCGTCGCGCTTGGTAACGCCATCAATCGAGACTTCGAAGGTCTTGAACGTGATCAGCGTATCGCGGAAGCTGCCCACCGAATCATCGGCGGTTGCATCGACGGTGTCAGCACTCATGGTCAGCGACTTGTTTCGGGCAGCACCGAGAGGCAGCCAGGTCAGTGTCATTGGATCTACATCGCCGCAAGCCAAAGCGAATTCAGCAAGTACGCTTTTACCTACGAACTTATCACTTGCACAGTTAAGGGCCACAAGGCACCTCCTTTAGAGTTTGAAAGTACCGCCCAAAACGAGCAGATACGGATAGTTTAACACGTCAGTTCGAAGTTGATTTCGTACCAGTTTCGGTTTGTCTCGGTGTAATAAGGGCCCTGAATACTTCCAAGCGGTCGAATATTCAGCATGCAGCTAGTTGAAAAGTTAGCAATGGCAGCATCGAACAGGGATTCGATAAATAGCTCGGTAGGCTCAGTATCGCCAAGTGACCGTCCATTAGCCCGACCAGTGACGATTACGCGAATCTGCGGATACTGGACTTCGCCATTAGGCGAGCGCCCTGGATTAGACCAGACAGCCACGAACTTCTTTGTGGAGTTATTCGTCTCTTCCCACATGCCGCGACTGATTGTGTAACCGGTCGCGGTCACGTACGCTTCTAGCCAATCGCGAAACAGGTTGATCGGTGTGTGACTCATAAGCTCATGTGCCTTTCAATAATTGAGTCGATATCTCGTCGAGCATCTGAGTCTTCGAATGCTTTGCGCAAGAATTCTGGCTCAGCGTCTGGATCCCACACGTTGCCGCGTGACGGGTCTGAGGTTGAGCGTGGAGTGTTCGTCCCCTTGAGCGTTCCCTTGGCGTCGTGTACGGCAGCGGCATAGGCTGCTGTGTATCCGAGCATGCCTGATACCTTGCTTCCTGATTTTGTGAATAATCGAAACTGGCTGTTAATCAGGTTGCTTGTGTCGATTGGCGTCATCGTTGCCGCATAACCGGCTGCTGTAATAAGAACCTCAGTTAGCGCACGCTCAGCCATTGGCCCGCTAATCTCGCCGGTGATGCGCTTGAGAGACTGGCGGACTTCGCGCAGGCCTTTGACTGGCATCAGGCAGTCTCCAGGTCGTATTCATCCTCATACCCAAACGCCGACATGCCGTGACGGGCAATCTTGCGGATCTCTGCCGCTTGAACAGTATCCCATGTCTGCGCGGTAGTGTCTCCGTATGCGATTCGGTCCAGATACTTCGGGCGCACGTCGCCAGTGTAGTAAATGTCACGCGTTACGAACTCAGCGCCTTCAGTGTCGCGTGATTGCCGCGATACGCCTTCGTGACCGCAAAGGATCAGATAGGGGGCTCCGTACGTTACGCCTCCACCCCAATCGGAATCAGCTAGGCGCGGGTACACGGTCGCGGTGTCGATCATGTACCACGCGGACATTAAGGCCATTACATAATCCCCATGCCGATCACTATCCCAGCCATAAACACTAGAACCATGATGAATCCCGCCCCAATCAATGGAATTGGTAGGTCGCGATGACTTGATGCTGGCGATCCGACAACCATCTCAACGTCTGGGCGCTCAGCGTTTTTATTTGGAACAGGCTTTTCCTCGTCAACCTCGACGAACATATAGCCTGATGGAGTCCAGTCTAAACGCATCATTTGCAGCACTTCCCGCCAGTAGATACCCACAGACCAGCACCCGCTCCAATCACAGGGATCAAACCATCTGTACAGCCGGACTTGTCTAGGTTGTACAGAAGGCCGCGAACGTTGTTGAACGCATCTGTTTCGTTCGTGTATCGGAAAGACTGGCTTGCACCGCTGGGCGCCGTTTGCGAGCTGATGTATTTCGAAGAGCCTGGGATAGACATCAAGCCCATCAGGTAAAGCATGATCAGCAATATTTTAGAGTCAGAGTATCCGGCCCCGATAAGACACTGCTCAACAGTCGCCGCTTCGTCAAGGATAGCCTGTAATACAAAATCAGGAGCTAGAGGCACTCCAATGGACGTAAGGAACGCTTTTAGCTGGTCTAAAGTCGGCATTTGTTCACCATTTATTGGTTGCAATGACAATTCTATCACGGCATAATGTATTTAAAATCGGAGGACACATGCCTAAAAGATTGACGATTGCCGAATTCATCTCAAGATCATCAAAGACTCATAATGGATTTTACTCGTACGAGCACTCTATCTATAGGAATAACTCATCTCCTACTGCGATCACATGCCCAAATCATGGCGTTTTCTTCCAGGCTCCAATGTCTCACCTTGCAGGACAGGGATGTGCGGAGTGCGGAAAAGAGAAAAAATCAAGACTCAACACGAAAACAACAGATAGTTTCATTAAGTCTGCTATATCTGTTCATGGCGATAGGTACTCATACGAAAAATCTATTTACGTAAGAAGCGACAAGAAACTAGAGATAACATGTCTTGAGCACGGGGCGTTCTGGATGACGCCAAATGCGCACAAAAACGGTCAAGGATGCGCCAAATGCGCAGATGAATTTAATGCGCGAAAGAGGCTAAAACCATTTTCTGAATTCTTGTCTCAGGCGCATGATGCTCACGAATCTAAATACCAATACAAAGAATCAACCTATTCTGGCGATTCAAGAAAGCTTGAGATTATTTGCGCTGATCACGGTTCTTTCTGGCAGTCGCCGAACAGCCACCTAAAGGGTAGGGGCTGCCCGAAATGCTCCGTTCCGGGTTTTGATGTGGAGAAACCGGCGAGTTTGTACTTACTGAAGAGCGATTGCGGGGCATATATCAAGGTCGGAATTGCAAATAAGCTGCGAGATAGGCAAGCTAAGCTAAGAAAAAGAACGCCGTTTAAGTTTTCCTTAATCCATACTTTTCATTCATCCGGCCACGAGATAGCATCTCTTGAAAAGCACTATCATTCAAGGTTGGAAACCTGTGGGTTTAGGTATTTTGACGGAGCCACTGAATGGTTCAAAATAGATGTGGAAATAGTGGCAGAGATACGAAGACTGTAAAAATGAAGCCCTCAATCACGAGGGCTTTTTTCTGTCTTTCGTTTAGCTCTGGGTGTCGCCACCTCAAGCGCCATAACAGGATCATCAGGCAGCGAAACACACTTACCCTTAAGCCACTGCGGGCACACGTCAGATTCGACGATAGCACCAGCCTCAAGGCCGTTCGTTGGGTATGTGACTCGGAATCTAGCCATTACTCTTTATCCTTTGGTGGGCGGCCTCGGCGCGCAGGCTTTTCTTCTGGATCGTTCGCTTCTTTTTTCGCAACTTCCTTTTCGGCGATCAGGCGAACATGCGCATTCAGGGCCGAGTGCAATTTGTCGGTTTCGATGATGTCGCCCTTTGCTTTGCCGTGCCATGGAATTACGACTTCGTACCGTGCCATGTATCACCTTTCTTTATGTTGTCAGCCGCCCACAAAGGGCGAAGATTTGATAGACAGTTTATCATTCTTACATTGGTGCAGCCCTGATTAACAAACCTTGATACAGGCTTCGTGTGGTCAACGTGCCATTCTCCATAATTAGACCAAGCCATTCCAGGTTGAAAATTGAACTCGATTCTATTTTTGAACTGTTCGAAACTATAGCCTAGCAGAATCTCTGTCTTGCCATTTTTAGGCATGCCGCCGCGCCTAATCATGGTGTTAAAGCAAGATCGCATTGCGGCAACCCACGGTGCTTTTTCTCTTGCGTTAGCCCTCTCGTTCATTCGGCTTTTCTTGCCTGCGTCTGATTTTCTGTATTGCTTTATTTTTTCAGATATTGATTCTTTGTTCCTGAGATACGCCTCCCTTTTTTGAGCCTTAACCTTTTCAGGATTATTTCTTCTCCATTCTGCTTTTTGCTGCCTGATCTTTTCTCTGTTCGCCTTGTCTCTCTCCTTTCTTGCTTCTCTGCCGCCAAGCTCGAAATAATTGCGACGCATCTCTTCTAGGTGCTTTTCTTTGTTGTCCTGGTATCTTTGCCTCATGCAGTAATAGCACTGGCCTGTTGATTTATACCGAAGCGGATCATGATCCTTAAAGCATATTGGCCCATCTTTGTAGAACTTAGATTCGTCCATTTTCCAGTGTCCGTAGTATACATTTCAATGCTAAAAAAGAGGCCCGAAGGCCCCTTTGTAAGCTTTTACCTTAGGTGAGTTCACCCAAGAAAACCACCCCTCCCAACCCTTGCGCATCGGCCTTAACTTGCAGGCCCATCGCGCCGATCACGCGGGCGTTGTAGTTGTGCTCTGGCATTGGGCGTGGCAGCATCTGAATGCTGGTAGCCATGCCAACCAGAGGGGTTACCACGTCGCGGTTGCGGACATAACCAACAGCTTCGTTGCCAACCAGGGCGTAGGTGCTGCGGATCTCCTTGACCTTGATGAACTGGAGCAGGTAGCTTTGAACGGTGCCGACAGTCACGCCGTTCTCTACATACACCTTGCCCAAGTTCACGCCGACTTCATCCGAAACCCACAAGATGTCGAGCTCAGGGATGCGGTTGGTGCGCAGCAAGGTTGCGAACGGGCCCTGGAAGAAGGCGATCAGTTCAGCAGCGGTTGCGGTGGACAGATCGATTGCAGCGCCGCCAGCACCAGCGGTGGTCAGGTCGATCTTCTTGGTGTTGCGGTGGTTGCGCAGACCCTGAGAGGCATAGCTTTGAACTTGGATGTTCGAGGCGCCATTCAGGACGATATCAACCAGCTTTTCGTTGTAAACGCGCAGCTTGGCCCGTTGGCTATCCATCATCAGGTCGAAACCTTCAGTCTGGAGGCCACGGAAGTGACGCCAGTTAACGCCCCAACCAGCAGAGATGACCGGAATCGGGTCGGCATCGCCAGCGTATTCGGTGTGGTCGAAGCTGTAAGGCGCTTGTCCGTCAATCGAAACCGAGACGTCTTCAGCGATTTCGCCAACAGTGTTGTAGAACTTGGCGGTCTTGCCGATATCCAGAACGGTCTGAACTTGCAGCAAGTCCTGAACGATCTCCATGCCGATGCCTTGGTTGCGAAGCTCCAGCACTTGGTTATCGAAGGCTGCCCAGTAGTCTTTGAAGCCGGCAGCGTTTACCTGCATTGCGGCAGGCAGATGGCGGTTGTAGGCGGCCATCATCTGCTTGTCAGCTTCAGACACGTAGGTGCGGTTAGCCCAAAGCGCATTCCAGTGCGACTTGAGATGCGGATGTTTTTGTTCCGCGTTCAGTTCAAAATACATATATCAAGTCCCCTTAGATGGACACTGCGCGAACGCGGATAAAGTCTGGTTGTGCGCCGATGGTTACGGCGTCCTGAGAGTAGCCAACGATCACGTTGGTGCCTTCGATGCCAACAGCGCCAAGGCCACCAGTGGTTACGGTGATCGGGGTATCTTTGGCGACTACAGTGGCAGCGGCAACACGAACGGCGTACTCGCGACCTTCTTCCCAGTAGTTACCAACGCAGCTATCGCCAATCGGGTTTGCATCCAGAATGCCAAGCCCCTGATGGTAGCCAACGTCAACGAGATACATGCGGCCAACTGCGGTGGCAGTGTTTGCGAATTCATCGGTAGCGTTGATGACGGCGAAAGTGCCAGGCAGCAATGCAGCATCAGCCTTGCGGGTTTCGGTCTTGTAAAGCGACTTGCCGTCGATATTCACACGGCGGTAGCGAGGGTATGCCATTACTTAGCACCTCCGAAGTGGTCAGCCATAGACGGGATTTTAAACTCGTCGGCGTTAGTGGCTGGGGCGCCTGGCAAGATCCCAGCAGCGGTTTGAACGCTGGCGAACATTGCATCCAGAGCTTCACCGGCCAGAGCATTTGCAACAACTTCGCCATGCACAGCAGCAACAGCGGCGCGCTTGTCTTTCAGGCCGGATTCTGCATTGGCCTGCATTTCAGTTTTCAGAGAGGCAATGATCTCCGATTGAGCTTCAAGCTTTGCGTTAAACGCACCGCTAATCTTCTCAGCCTGAGCATCAAGCAATGCCTGAAGTTCTTCCGGGGTCATATCGACTTCCTCAATTACATTTGCCTGTACAGGCGGTTTGGTTTTAGTACTGAAATATTCTACCATGGCTTTAAGGTGCGCCATGAGGCTATTAGTTTTCACCTTGTAGCTAGTCTCAACTACTACCTGCTTAGACTCTCCAGTGAGGATAGGGTTGTCGCCCTCATAGTGATAGTCGATAGTGTAAGTGCCTTCTGGCGTCACATAGATCAGTGCGCGGTCGTCGAAGTCCTGAACATATGCGTAAGAGTCCGAAGTGGCGAAACGTTCTTTGACTGCCTCACTCAAGATGGCAAGCTTCTCGCCGTATGAGTCGTCTAGGGCGTCTTCGTTGACGGTCGGAATCGCTGAGTTGATAACGAATGTCTTGTTGACCATCATGCCTACGCCGTCTTCCGGGGTTGCCGCGCCTTGCTCATTTAAAAGCAGGGCGTCATGGTCAAAAACCATATTCCTTGCAATCCACCCATAACCATCAGCGTTCGGTGTCATCTCGCGATCAAGGAAGATGCCGGTAGAGGTATGGATTGGCTCGCCCTTGTCGATAGCCTCAAGCAGTGCTCGACCGCCCTCAGTGTTCTTTGCGAACTCTACATCGATCCATTTTTCAATACTGACTCTGTGACCGACTCGCTCAACGTTTCGATTCCAGGCGCCAACATGGTAGGCGTTGATCGCCTCAGGCTGTCTGGCGCTAACGTAATCACCATCCACCATTGGGTGAGACAGTGGCGCAAGGGTTCCCTCAAGGCCTTTGTAGGCTTTGTCGATCTCTTCCTTAGGATAGAGCCCATTGTTCATGATGACGCCATCTGGAAGAGTGAACGAAGGCACCACGATATGCTCGCGACCGTTATGTTGCTCACGACGAATCGACGCAGCGTTTACGGCTACTCGGACGTTTACTCGGGTGCTTGTGGCATCTGAAGTCGAGTTAACGACGAATGCCTGCTTATGGCGCATAGGATGATCTCCAATAATTGCATATGATTCTATCACGCCAATTAAAGCCCAAGCTTCCTTCTCTTTTTCTCCCAGTCATCCGGATGGAGACCTCCCTTGCTCGTATTGCATGTAGGACAAAGCATTTGAAGGTTTGACGGCCAGTTTGTCCCGCCGAGAATCAGCGGTATTATGTGGTCTACGTGATAACCGTCAGCAAGGTCGATCCCACAAGAGTTGCATTTTTCATTCTGTGACATCAGGATTTCAATGACGTCCTCTGCTGAATGGTGTCCTTCTGCGTTTCTTGCCCTGGCTTTCCTGTTCCGGTTCCAGGCTCTAACCTTTTCCCTGAAAGAATTTCGATATTCTATGCCTTTTTCAGAAAGCGCTTCCCTATTTTCCTTTCTGTAATTTCTCTGATACTCGGCTATAAACTCCTTGTTTTGCTCGTAATACGCAGACTTTGCCGCCGACAACGATGACTTGTTAACCGTTCTGTATCGCTTGTTGTATGCAGAGTATTTTTCTGGGTTTTCCTTATAATCCTTTCTTGTTTCGGCTCGCAAGCGCTCACCGTGCTCAGCCAGTCTTCTAGCGCCCCTGACAGCTATGCACTCTGCGCACTTTGATGAATTTGTGTATCTAACAGATGTATGACCATTAACGCATGCAATGCCTGTGAAGAATGAATTCATTCCAAGGCTTACAGCTACGTCTCTACTAATTATGTGCAGAAATTTCATTTGATACCCCGGATAAGGCTAAGAATTTGTGTCGATAATCCATGTATCCGCATGGAAACCCTGGCCGGGGCTGTCTCGACACTCCAATGGTATCACAGGCGTAAAAAACCCCGCCGAAGCAGGGTCTTTTGTGTTGCTGGTTTGGTTATGGTCGAGAAACGAATCTCAGACCTTCGCAGTCGTCATCGTCCCAGCTGCATGTTGAATTCTCGCCGTGATTATCGTGCACGTCGAAATCAGTCCGGTTAACTGCCTTTACCTTGTACTGAAAGCCTTTCGTGTAAACACCGTTGTACGAATCTGTCAGGCATTCAACAATATCACCAGCCTTCCAGTTACGCCAATCACTCATATCAACATCCGCAACCCCCATAACCGCAGTCATAGCCGGAATCAGCGCAAACCCCTCAAGCACAAGACGGTTAATCAGCGACTCACGCTCGCGGGTGAATTCCTCGATGTAGGCGTCTAGTTCGTTGACGGTGTCGCGCCACTTGATCGGGCCGTCGATTTGGTCGATTTTGAAGCCTGTGTAGGCCATTTCGTGTTCAAGCTGGCATTGCTGACTATGAGCGATATTTTCAGCAGTCGCACTGCACTTCTCACCAGTACAAAATTTATTCACCTCTACCTCCTCCGCTTGTGGCTGGCTGATTCTTTTGCACTCGCCTTCCCATTCCTCACGCCCGACAATCGCCGTATCGTAGTCAGACGCAAGACAGGAAGGTCGGCTGATGAGGATGTCGAAGTTTGAACCATGGCAGCGCCATCCACCTTTCTCGAATTCAATCTCCCCATGATTTCGCTCAAGAAACCAGATCGTATGATCTGGATCAGGATCTTGCATGCCTACTTGAGCATCCTCAGGCCATTCAGCCAGTTCTCGCGCCAACAATTCAACCAATTTCATCCTGTCCAACCCTCCATTTAAAGTCCACAAACCTTAGCCGAATCCAACCTTCCGCGCAAGGTATAATGGAAATAATTTATGGAGTCCATTTTATGACTGTCACCGCACCACCTGAGCTGATGATGGCGCTGAATAACCTTGCTGAGCGGCAGATTGCTGCTTCCAGGCAGTTGGCGGCGTTTGGTACTGGGGCGCTGGACACGAAGCGTCCACGGGCTTACTGTGAGTATGGATTCCCGGATAACCCAGGCTTCGACGAGTTCTATCGCGTGTACAAGCGCCATGGCGTAGGTCATGGTGCGCTTATGCAGATCCTGAACAAGACGTGGCAGACGAACCCATGGATCATTGAGGGCGAAGACGAATTCGACGAATCCCGCGATGAAACCCAATGGGAAAAGGATGTCAAGCGACTATTCAAGAAGAAAGGTATTTGGGCTGCAATTAAAGAAACCGACAAGCGCAAGATGGTTGGTGGCTATGCTGGCCTGATAATTCAGGTAAAGGACTCCAAGCAGTGGAAGGATAAGCTCGGCACTATCAGCAAGGAATCAATCGTTAAGTTTATCCCTGCGTGGCGCGGCTCGCTTGAGGTTACTAGCTGGAACACCGACGAGAAGTCAGCCGAATACGGCAACCCAACGATGTTCAGCTTCAAGGAGCATTCCGAGGCTATCGGCTCTTCGCCGCGCCAGGTGGAGATTCACCCTAGCCGCGTGATCGTGTTCGGATCTATTACTGAGCCAGAGTCGGTTTTCGAGCCCATCCTGAACGCCCTCATATCGCTTGAGAAGGTAACAGGCGGTTCAGGCGAGGCTTACATTAAGGCTGCGGCTCGGGCTATTCACATCGGCTTTGAAAAAGACGTTGATCTTGATGCTCTGGCACGCGCTCACGGCATGAAGCTTGCCGAAGTGGGCTCGCTATACGATGAAGTGGTATCCGGCCTTAATCGAGGGATTGACTCGGCTATTATCACCAAGGGCGGCACTGTTAACGCGATTAGCTCAGCGGTTCCAGATCCTACAGGACCGTTCGAAGTCAACTTGCAAGAAGTCGGCGCAGGTATCGGCGTAGGCTCTACAATCATCGTTGGTCGCCAGACTGGCACGCTCGCCAGTAACGAGGACATCAAGGCATTCAATCGTTTCGGCCAGGGTCGTCGGCTGAATGAGGTGGGGCCTAACTCTCGGCTCGTGATTGACTGGATGATGGCTCACGGTGTAATTGAGCCTCGCGAGGATTACGAGGTTATGTTTGATGAGCTGACTGAATCTACCGACGCAGAGAAGCTGTTGAACGCCAAAACCATGTCTGAGGTCAATAGTGCATCTCTGGCAAGCGGAGAACTGGTGTTTAGCCCTGAAGAGATTCGTACAGCGGCAGGTTACGAGAATACAGAGCCGCTTACACCTCTTCCCGACACAGAGCCATCAGCCGAGCCAGATCCGGCAATTCCAGCGCAATGAAAAAAGCCCCTTTGATTAGGGGCTTTTCTTATCTGTTCAAGATACCGAATGCTGTTGCTGCCACTCTCGGAACTTGTCCATTTCCAAGGGCTTTAATTCGGTCCACCCGATGGGCCACCCCATCAGCCACTCGACCCATTCCGGGTTCAACTGGCCACCCGCTCCACCTTGTGGGGATACCGCTGTATTCAGCCTGACTTGCTGACCTTTGGCCTTGCGGTCCTCCAGTTTTTGGTTGCTCCACTTGTTGGAGTCCGAGGCATTCGGAGTCGGCCAAAGATTCACCGCGCTCGCTAATCCCCATCCCGATGTCTTGCTTATCCCTGGCTGATTGTAATTCCCGCATACGGTTATCGTTGGCCATAATCCAGATGCGTTCGCGTTGATGGGGCGCGTCAACGTCGGATGCTGAAACAATGCACCACTGCGCGTCATACCCCATTTCGGCAAGGTCACCGAGGACCACGGCAAGTCCTCTTCCCACAAGCAAAGGTGAGTTTTCCACGAAGACGAATCTAGGTCGTACCTCGCCGACGATTCGTGCCATTTCACCCCATAACCCTGATCTTGCGCCATCGATGCCAGCGCCATACCCGGCAGCTGATATGTCCTGACACGGGAATCCGCCAGAAACCACGTCAACAAGTCCGCGCCACGGTCTTCCGTCAAAACTGCACACGTCAGACCAAATTGGGAAAGCCTTGAGTGCTCCATCATTTTGTCGTTGCGCCAGAACTTGTGCTGCGTAGGCATCACGCTCAACGGCGCAGACGGTGCGCCATCCCAAGAGGTGGCCGCCGAGAATTCCTCCACCAGCGCCTGCGAAAAGAGCCAACTCATTCATAAATCCCCCTATGTATTCGCGTACAATCTATCCAAGATAAACGAATAGCGCAAGGATTATTTACTATGGCGGCGTCACCAATCCTGCCCTCAGCAACAGATCCAACCGGACAACAGCGCAGGGTTCAGCGAGCCGAGAAAGACTTCGCCCGCCGAATCGACGCGGTAGGCAAAGGTGTTCTAGCAATCCTGAAGCGCGTTCCGTACAAGGTCGTGACTCTCAACGCCTTCAACGCCGAACAGAAGACGTACATTTTCGAGCTGGATGATTTCACCCTGGCGAACATGGATAATGAGATTGCGCGGCTGATTGATACGCTGATTGACGAGGGAACGCCACAATCGAACTGGTTCCTTTCCAGCTATGTGACGCCCGCATACGTGCAAGGTACTGCGCTGGCCTATTCAAACATCTCGATTCAGTCCGCCGAATACCTGATGAGTCGGCCTACGCTGGATTATCTGCTGACTACTTCGCCATACCGTCGCAGGCTTTCTCTGTTGCAGGCTCGCAGCTTTAACGAGATGGTCAAGATCGCTGACAGCATGAAGGGCGACCTAGCCTCTACGTTGTCTCGTGGGCTTGCAGAGGGGCTTAACCCTCGAAAGATCGCTGAGAATATCGAGGGCAGGATAGGCGTTAGTCAGTTCGATGCTCGCCGTATGGCTCAGACTGAGATTGTCGGGGCTATGCGTACCGCTCGGCGTGAAGAGGCAAAGCAGGCTCAGGTAGAGCTAGGCATCAGGACAATGCTGTTGCACTTGTCGGCCCTGAAAAGCACAACCCGCCAGTCTCACCGTGATCGCCACGCTAAGTTGTTCAGTATTCAAGAGGTGGCTAACTGGTATGCGATTGTGCCGAACGCGATCTTCTGTTATTGCACCCAAATCGAAGTGATCGTCAACGAAAAAGGCGAACCACTATCACCCGGAATCATTGAGCGAGCCAAGCGCAAGCTGAAATAGAAAAAGGCCCGTTATGGGCCTTTTGTTTTACCATCCGTATGACGCTGCTATTTCCCAAAAGTCATTTGATACTGACTCATGATATTCGTCCCACTCATCCGGGTTATCGTCATAATCTCCATCCGGCATTACTTTAGTAATTTCACTATGTACCAGAATAACAATCTCTTCAACTGGCTTACCGTCCTTGGATCTCAGATCGCAACTTCCACCAGAATCAATATCAGATCCGGCATAAGGACGCATAAGAACCTCAAGCAGATCCTTATTTAATAGACCTAGATCGTAAGCGCCAACCACTGTCTCTTCAAAGATCGTGTATCCCGTATTCCACCCCATCACACCACCTCCCGCTTAAACCCAGCATCAACCAACCTAGCAGCAGTCACGCGGCAATCTACTTGTGCGATGTCCATTAGTTCGCGGATGGCGGTTTCGCGTTTTTCGGCTAAGATTTGTTCTGGTGTTTTGATTGGTCGAAAGTTTGGCCATAGTTTGCCGCTGCTGAAATGCAGTTTGTCAGCCTGATATTCCCCTTTGCGATCACCAGTAACGAATCGGAATACGGCCCGATCTTCGTCATGCGCAAGAATAATCCCCTCTACGTATTGGCCTGTAATGCTAGACCACAGAACCTCTACGCGCTCATTGACTGGCGGCAACCCATCTTCCGGGCCTGACCAGGGTTTAGGTTGTGGGCGCTCATCATGCGGCACTAGCTCAGCATCAAGAGAATTCCACTCTTTCATTTTCAAAGTGAATCCTTTTGGATAGGTAAGCGTCTTGAAGCCAATCGCATGGCTGACCTTGCTAACCTTGTCGTCCGTGTTATCCAGAATTATCATAACTTAACCCCGTCCGCGTCGAATGCTGGGTGATATTGTTTAACTGCTGCAAGAATGTCGTTTAGCGCGTAAATCGCATCTTCAGGCTTCCAGATATCCTTTCTTCCGCTGAGATAAACAGTGTCGGCGTAGTAAACCCAATCACTTGCGCCTTTGCGTGAGATCCTGGCATCGAAACCGTGAATATGCCCATGGTAGTCGCAGCACACATTGTAGTCGCCGTCGCCCATATCCAATGCCAAGCTCGTGATCTCTTGAATCAACGCCTTCTCTTTTTCAGTAGCCACTTTCCACCCTCCTGTGATTTGTGAGCCGAATATAGCGCGGGATTCGGCTCGTGTCTAGTGTTCTCCGGAGAATCGTTACCTGCTCACAGGAGCATGCCGTTTTGCTTGGCCCACTCCATCGGATCCTTGGCGTGCTTGCTGAGGTTGCATCCTGGACATAAGCATTGCAGATTTGAGGGCCAGTTGCAGCCACCTAAAGCTAGGGGCATGATGTGATCGACGTGGAATTTATGTTCTCCAGAATCGAAAAGCTTCTTTTTGCAGCTAGCGCACTTGCCGCGCTGACGACCAAAGATAGCCGCGACATCCTCGGCTGCATGGAATCCTTCGGCGCTAGCCTTTCGAGATCTTCTGGTGCGGCTGTAGGCGGCTGATGACTCTGGATTTGCAGATCTCCATGCTTTGCATTTCGCTGCTACCTTTTCGGTATTTGCGGCATACCATGCTCTACCAATGGCTAGAGCTTGTTGTGGGTTTCGGGCAGCCCATGCCATCGCTTTTGCATTGAACGCCTTAGGATCATCAGCATAACTTGCGCGAGCTATGCTTGACGCGCACTGCTTACACTTAGACTGCACGCCTAATTTGTTTCGCGCCATCTTGTGGAATTCAGAAAAAGGCTTTTCTGTGTTGCATTTTTTGCAAAGCTTCATAGACTCTCTCATCAAGAGGTCATCGAAAGGTAAGCGACAGGTGGTGATGAATCACTTTTCGGCTGGCCGGCCTAGTCGCATTCGTATTATATCAGCGCCGCAACCTTTTCGGCAGCAAAATACCACCAGTTGCCTGTTGTTCGATCAGCATTTCCGCTACAGCATCAAAGAGGGGATCGAGTTGGTCATCGTGCTTATGCGAGTCGTCAGCACTGAAGTCAGCCACTTCCGCGAGGAACGGCAGCACCCAGTCAGTCTTGGCAATCAGCGCGCCATTGTGGTCGGTGGTGCGCAGGATCGGATAGCCGTCCTCGTTCAAGATTGCAGGAACGAACACACGCCCGTTCTTGACATAGCTCTGAATGTCCAAGCAGCGCGATACCTTGTTGTTGTCAGGGCCGCGGGGGATTGCCTTGATCGGGATATGCTTCTTGTTGGTAAGCGTCTGAATCAAGCCTGTGCCGCTAGCCTTGTCCTCAATCGCCATGTGCCTGATAGCACCTTGATAAGTGCTGTCCCACGACGACCATTCAGCCCATGCGTTCTGCGCCGTCGTGATCAGCTCATCAGCATCCCACTTACCGCGTCTAACGTCGATCAGGTAGGCGTTGTTGTCGACACCCAGGCCCCACAATTCAAACACGGAGTAGTCGTTAAGCTCGCCCTTCTTCTGCGCTGTATCGGCGTATACAGCTCGCCACTGCATTTGCGGCAACTGTTCGTATCGTTGCAGCCAGTCGGTATCGAGAAGGCCGCCAGTGAGCGCTTGAGGCTTCTGCATGTACTGGGAAAGGAACGTGTATTCGTCGCGCTCCCACAGTTTCATAAGGTCGTTAACGTCTTCCATCTCAGGCCAGTAAGACCAGTAACGTACGCCACCCTTTTCTACCGACTCAGTATCCTTAACCGTCTCCCAGCAAAGAGTTTTGAATGGCTCTGGCAGGGTTGCAATGTAGTCCTCGGTGACTAGCGCCGGGATCACTATATGACTGAAGTCAACGCCCATACCACCAGACAGCATGAATCCAGTCGCGTCATTGGTGTGCAGGCGCTGCTGAATGGACACAATAGGCGTAGGGTGCTCTTTCGACTTGTCTCCGCGACGAGAGCGAAGGGTGTTGGTTAGCAGAGCGTTAGAAGCTTCACGCTTGATGTTAGAAAGCATGTCGGCGGGCTTTCCGAAGTCGTCCATCATGAGCATGCCGGAGAACTGCGGTCCAAAGTAGCCAGCACGACCACCTGTGATCTGGCCGCCAGCCGATTTGCTGATTGTTTGCCCTACCGAGCGCCCCTTATCGTCGATCAGCTCCCACTCTTCGGCTTGGTTCACGCCGAACACGGAAGGCCAAAGCTCGTGATATTCCTTAGACGCAATAATGTCTCGTGTGCGCCTAGAGTTGCGCTTAACAAGGCTGTCAGCGTATGAAACGTTCAGGTTTCTGAATCGGCGCAGCTTTTTAGAGCTGACCAGCGTGTTGATATAGGCCGGCGCATGAATCGAGAAGAACTCGGTTTTTGTCCCGCCAGGAGGAACGTTGACGCACAGGTTTGGCGGGTTTAGCCTGCAATATACGATATCGTCAACTGCTGCCGCCATCATCTTGTGATGCCAGTTCACAAGCAGCCGATCCCCCTGGAGCAGTTCGAACCAGATGCGGGTGAAGTTAAGAAATGACTTCTCGGACTTCTTCTTGATAGCAAGTCTGTCCGCGAAGTTCATCTCCTCCCAATCAAGCAGCTTATTAGTCGAGGCCATCGAGCTTGTTCCCCAGCTCTAGTTCAGCCTGCTTGTAATCTGCCGGGGAATAATTGACGTGGGTTACAGTACCGTGATTGGTTACGTCGGTTTTCTCAACCAGGCCAATATCCCTGGCAATAAGCGTAGGATTCATAAGCCCCGCAACCGCATTCTCGAACTTGTACTGCTTCATGCGGTCTTCGATCTCATCGCAGATGTAATCGAATTCGTCCGATGCCCGGTATGACTGCCAGGTTGTGCGGTGGATTCCGAGGAAGATGCACAGGCCGGTGATGGTCACGGCTCTAGGCTTCTGGATCTCGGCAGTAACGATTGCACCTTGAGCGCAGAAGTGTTTTTCCTCAACGAGCGGATTAGTCTCTGCCCACTCAAGGTATCGCATGCAGGCTTCGCGCAGATCGTCCGGGGTTTCGAATAGGCGAGCGCGACCGCGCATGTCAGCCTTGTCGCCTCGGTGTGTAAGTGTTTGTATAGCCATAAAAAAGCCTCCATGTAGGAGGCAATTTTAGCACATCGAGTCATTCCGTCTTTTTGTCAAGCAGCCTACCCATGTACTCCCGGAACTTGATTACGCCAATGAAACCGACGAATGTGCCGATGAACACGCCGGAGTTTTCAGGCAGGCCGAAGTAACTGGACACCATCGACAGGCCTGTCGCCAGGCACGCACACAACGCCCCTTCAAGTCCAACACGCTGCCAGCTGGTCTCGGACTTGTCGTAGTAAACGCGGAGAACCGCCGTGATGATGGCCGCACCGAAAGCCTGGATTGGCCCCGGCAAGTTTGAAAGCAGGTTAAACCAGCCGTTAGGGGAATCGGGCATTTTCATATTCACGCTGTCTGAGGTTTAGGAAGATAAGCATTGGACAAATCATACCATTTTCCGTGCCATGGCTAAATGGTGGCATTGTTTATGAAAAGGCATTCGGAGTAGTCAGCGTCTGACTCGTACTCGGCGCCGCAACCCATCATGATCTGGTAATTTCGCTCCGACCATTTGCCGTCAGCGTTTATTGGTTTGGCTGGCTGATTAGCGCAACCTGAGAGCAGCATAACGGCAATGAGAAGCAAGCGCATGGCAATTACCTCGGTGGGTTTTGCTTAGTATGCGCCTGTATTCGGGCAATAAAAAGCCCCGATTTGAGCATGACCGAAGTCCTAGGCTTGGGGCTGTGTTGCGGTGCTTCAAGAGCTACGTTCCGCATGTGCGGGCATGGCTGGAATTAAGTATGTTACCAGCGCCATCTGCTCCGGTTATTTATGGTCAATCCGAAACTGACCACCGATCAGACGGGTTAGGTTATGAGCCTGTCGTCTTAACGGATTTACCTGCGTCTCACCCTGCGCAGTCAATCTGCACGCTATCTGCCAGGGTTCCTGCGTGCTGCGACAGGCTTTTAATCTACCACTAGATACAGTCACGCGCTCATTATACACAAATTCAATGCAAAAAAAGACCACCGGACGGTTCACGGTGGCCTAAGGTTCAGCAGCGGGGAGGGGTGGCCGCTGGATATATTATGCCATAGGTTTGTACATCGGCGCGCATTTAATTCGATTGGCTAGCTCAGCCTCCCTGTGATTCCAGTCGCTTATAAATGACTTCAGCTTGATTCTAGCTACCGATCCTCCGAATTGATTGAGCGTCTTGGTTAAAAATCGGTCATATCGAGCAAGGCCGATTTCAGATAGCGTCATCATTGCCTCTGCGTTGATTTGGTCTAGGTCGTGGATGGCGGTCATAGTGATTGCTCCTTAAGGCTGATCCCAATAGATCCTAGTTTGTCGCCGGATGTTTTATCGTAAAGCTGAATCTCGCCATGACTACCATCGTCATCGATCCATGTCATGGGCCATTGCATATTCATCATCTCATCACGCCATGCATCACCCATAAGCGCCTTCATTCCTTCGACGATAAGCTTCGACTTAGCAAGGCCTTCGCCAATATCTTGAAGGCAGAACTCAATCTTGTCGGCAGGCACCTTATCGAAAACGTCCTGCAACGTTGTAAGCTCGTAACGATCACTCACTTCTTCGCCCTCCACCAATACCAAGCATCCTGAATATAGCGATACGGCCAGCATACGGACCAGACTGCCCATGCGCAGATCCATTCCCAGTATGGTGCGCCTACTGGTAGAGAGCTGATCTTGTAGTGAAATACTAGCGGCCAGTACGAGAAAAAGCCGACAGCCAGGTAGATTGCGATTAGGGTTGTCATGGTCTTCGCTCCAGTGTTTCGCTTGAATGAGTAGGAGACGGTTCGGCAAGCATCACGGCTCCATAGTAATCCCATCTCCCACAATCCCATTTAGGCTCAAATTCATACCAGTACCACTCTCCATCCTCATCTTGAGCCAGCCATTCACCCCAAGATGGCGCATCACTCCAATCTGGCTTGCTCATTTCAACACCCCCAACGAACGATCCACCGCCATCGACTGCAACCAATCCAACTCATGCGCCTCAATCAGCGTAGTGTGCTTGACGATCTTCTGCGTCGACGTGATAGCCGTGTTGCTACCTACCAGCGCGTATTCTCCGGATTCGTATAGGAGGAATTGGCCGGGTTTGAATGCGGATGGCGAGCCTGACACCCAGCGATTAATAGTTGGCACCATTACACAGTCTCCTTTTCGATGTCTTTCAAGCGATCACGAGCAACATATACAGACAGGATCGTCATCAGCGCGCAAAGAAGGTAGAAGATTGCGGCCACCGTGAATCCAGCATAAGCAATTGCTGAGAAAGTCACTACGAGCTTAGTCCATCCGATCAGCCGGCGAACAAGCCCTTTCTTCTTGCCTGCAAGCTTAATCAGAGATTCCTTCTCCGCCAACACAGATGCCGCCAACCCTATCGGCGCAATCACCAGCAGGATAGCGACAATCACCCAAATAACAGCCTGTGCAACGCTTGAAACTCCAGGATAAATCGAAGCGCATACCATCAGAGAAACCACAGCCAGCCAAACCAGATTATTGACAACCGTTTTCATTTTGAAACCCCTTTATGTGTGTAAGCGAAGATTAGACCTGCATTTTCAGCAGGTCAAGTCTTAAATGCGATGCAGATCAAGAAATCTACAGGAACTGCATCGCGTGTGAGTCAAAGCAGCCTGCCATTTTGCTGAGCCCAGTCTATCGGATGCTTCGAGCCCTTGCTCAAATTGCAGCCAGGGCAAAGAATCTGAAGGTTTCTAGGCCAATTGCTTCCGCCTAAAAACAATGGGATTACATGATCTACATGGTACGAATTCTTTTGCTTTCCTTTCACAGAGTTTGTGCATGATGCGCACCTATACTTCTGACGCTCAAGGATGTCTCTTACGTCATGAGCAGTGAAGACGCCTTCTGCCTTTTCGTTCCTGGCTCGTCTTCTACCCCTTGATTCCGCAAGAGCCTCTTTGTTCTCTGAGCGCCATTTTGCAGAAACTCTCTTTGCGTGATCAAGATTTGTTCTGTATAGCTCTCGTGAAAATAGCCTACTGCATTCGACACATAGACCAGAATCAACCCTGACATCAAACAGGTGACCGTTCTTGCATTCTATTCCCGTGTAATAGGTCTTCATACCAAATGCTGACGCGGCGAATCTTGGTATCAGTCTTTTATTGGCGTAACGATCATCAATGAAATCACAAAGGAACGAAGCTAGCTGGCACGCCATCTTTATATCTGACTGCATCCGCTCTTCGGCTCTCTGCTTGGCTCGCTTATCTCTTGCGCAACCAAAACACTGGCCGTCGCATGTGGATCTCTGCTCAACGTGACCAGATGAACACGCGAGCGCAGTGAAATACCGCTTAAAGCCCATGACCTTAGCAGTAGAACGAAGAATTATGTGAATGTGCATCTGATACCACCGATATGGCTAGAAGGATTTGCGGATAATCCATGTATCGGCATGGAAAGGCTGGCCGGCCCTGTCTCCGCAAAACGAATCATATCATACGGAGTGAACAATCCGCCGTTGTTTAGCCGCAGTCCCAGGCATTGCGCCTGCGATCAGATCCTGCACCTCTTCAACGGTAAGTGTAATCCGACCCTTCTCGCCATACGTCTTTGATCGCATCACCATCGTAAGGCACGCATTAGAGCGCCATCCGCCGTCGTGCGCGTACTTGTCAACTGGTGCGAGCTGGTTCCAAGACTCAACGGTGACACCTGAGAACTCCTTACTGACCTGACGATGGTGAATGTGGCCGATATCGATGTACCTGTACTTAGACTCGCCCCAGTCGTGCGAGAAGTCTGTAGCCATCACGTCAACCAAACGAGCAGGCTTACATTTGTCGCTGTGGTGGCACATGACAAACGTGTTGCCCATGCGGTATGGGATGAATACGCTTGAGTTGTCAAGGATCTTTACGCGATCAGTCTCACCGTAGACGTGATGAAGGAATACGCGCATCCATACGTCATTAGAGCGGCTGTGGTTGCCCTGGTTGATGATTACGTCTACGAACTTGAACTTGCTAAGTGCCTTCTCGATGATCGACCGCATAATGCGTGCGACGGACTCAATCATTTTTGGATAGCGGCTGTCATAGTCGAAGTCGTGGCCGGACTCACTTTTTGCGGTGAAGTCCTGGTAGTGGGTCATGTCGCCAAGGTCCTGAATGACACAGCGTTCACAGCTTGGTGCGCGATCAATCAGTAGGTGCATGGCCTTGACAAGCTCGCGCTCGGCAATCTTGATGTCGAAGTCGTGGCCAACCTCTTTAGAGTGAGCAAGCATGCCGACGTGCCCGTCTCCAATTTGCAGCCAGGGGATAACGTCGGTATCAAAGGCGGATTCTTCGTGCGGCTCAGGTGGAACTATGCGCTCCACCTCCTCAAGATAGGCGTGTGCGTAATCTCGCAGCATCTCAGCCATTTGTTCGTGCTGCACGCTGGTCTTGATCCATTCAAGAACTGGAGCATCCTCACCGCGCTTGTAGAGCTGACTAGTGCCCTTGACGATGTATGGCGCAGGAACATGGCGTGTCAGATGGTGCTCCGGACTAAACCCCTTAAGCGCCAACTTAGCCTTGCGCTTCCCAATGGTCCGAATGTTCACCCCAAAGAATTCCGCCAATTGAGGATTCGTTCGCCCTTCCATTGCGGCGATCAGGTCTTCGTCTGTAAATGATTGCTTCATGCTCTACCCTCTATTTCAACATTCATTATGCAGTGAAAAGGCCCGGTGTGGGCCTTGGTGTTATTGGGGTCGCGGGTATTTAGCGACTGATGAAGGCTTTTGGTGGATCGTGTCGTATTGTGAGCGGGCGGGATAATCCCAGTTATCCAAATACCCTCTCTTCATTTTCGGCTCGTCTTCGTAGTAATGAGCGCCCTCTATATCGGTTGCAATCCAATTTGCCCAGCTGGGGGCAATACTCCAATCAAATGGGCAATCGACTTCTACTCCATCAAACTGCCCACACTGCTCACTAGCAGCCTCAGCGTAAAGAGACGCATAGGCCACGTAGTCTAGCGCGGAGTCATGGTGGTATTTCTCTGGATTCTGAGCCTGGCGCACCAATTTCAGCAGGCCTAGCAGCATCCAGCCATCCGACTCTTCCAGCACATGCCCAGTAATAGCGTTGAAAGCCCGCACAGTCGCGCCCATCGAACGTTCGCCGCTAGGCTTATCGTACTGCTCGCCTCGTTCTTTCTGCACGTCCATGGCGGACTGTAGGAATTCTGTGGATTTCATTTTGTCTTCCTCCAACCGTTCCAGATATCAAGGGCGCCGATAACCAGCGAAACCGCAGACCATACATATTCTGAATCAGCCGCACTCTGCGCAGACATGACAATGAACGCGCCGCCCAGGATCAGCTCCACCTTCCCGCTAGTCATAAAGCCAATAATCTTTTTCATTCCTCACCCTCCAAATCATCGATTTCGATTCCGGCCTCAGTAGCCGCCACCTCGTAAACCCGGCGCTCCTCACGAACGCCGAGCTTACCGTCTCGGAGTCTATACTCGGAAACGCCACTGCGCAAGGCGATAACGCTATAAGACCAGCCCCTTGCCACCATTTCAGCGATCACTTGCTTGATCATGCGTGCAACTCCTGTTCTTGTTTTGTTTCGAGTGGGTCGGGCTCTGGCTTGATCGGCATTAGGTGGATCTTTAGGCACAGAGCCTGCTCCACCTTGCTTCCGTACTGATCTGTGATCGATTCGCCCTTAACGAGCGCTTGACTGTCTGGCTCAATCGATACTATCTCAACCATCTTGCCTATGTTTACCATTGTGCCCGCGTAACGGGCGCCGATGATGATTGCAGGCATCCCCGGCTCGAGCTTGCTCATGACCAAATCCCCTGTTCTTCTAGATAGTCCTCGATTGTAACCTTGTTCAGCCACTCCATGCGCTCGACGGCTGATGCGCATGCGGCCCAGTATTCCATGCGCGCTTCATTCAGCGCCGACTTAGCCAGGCTAACGGCTGTAGGGTGCTCGATATCCGCAGAAATATACGCAGCCTGTGCGGATTCAAGGGCTTGGCGGGCGGCTTTGACTGTGATGGTCATGGGCGGGGCTCCAAAGTGTTGCGCCATTCTTGTGTGGTTGCTACATCAGTGGTTTGCAGCCATTGCCCATCTGGTGAATGGTCAATCCATCCATTCGACATTTTTGATGGCTTATTCTCAAACCAAACCCAATAGTGATCTCGATGTTTGCCAACTTCGTCTTGAGCCAGCCATTGAGCCCAGTGCGGCGAGTCTTTCCATTCCGGCTTAGCCATTATCTATTCCCCTCAATCTGCGCCCAAATAGCGCGTTCGATCTCACTTTGGTACTCCTTGGCGATAAAGTCAAGGGATCGATAGGAAATATCTGCTCCGATCTCGTCAGTGCCGCCTACGAATACCCAGTCTAGCTCTGAGTATCCGTTTGCGTACTGGGTGCTTGGCTCTGAGTAGGAGTGGGTTACTGAGACCTCCAGCTTGAGGCCGTGTAGGTTGATATGGTAGTAGCTCATGGCTGCTCTCCCTTGTCCAAAGCGGCGTCAAGGATGTCCCGCGTCTCGTCAAGGCCCGCGTACTGATCCCAGTATTCGCGCCCAAGCGCCTCTCGACCGTCTGCCAGCGCCTTGCGTAGCGAAGCAAGTTCGCCGGCCTGGCGCTCAACCTGATCCTTCCACATGTCGCGGTTTCGCCCTAGTCTTTCGTTCTCGGAAATCAAGTCAAGGACCTTAGCCGGTGTTGCTTCTTTTTCGAACGCGATGTAGCGCAAATTCCACTGCGGCCAATTTTCGCCTGCCGCCTTCCACTCTTCAACCTCTGCAATTGCAGCCATCGCTTTCTCTTTCAGGTTGCTCATACACCCCTCCAATAACTAATTTTCGTCTTGACGGTTGGCAGGATATACACAAAGGTGAGCCATGTGCAAGCTAGGATTGGCATAGAAGTGCCCCTCCAATTGATGCAGCGGCATTCACGATAGCAAACCTAACTAGCTCGCTACGGTCGTGACGCTCATAGCCGTGTGCGTGGATCATGTTCTCCGTCTCCGCATACCCTTTGTAGGTCGCAACCGTGCAATGTCCGAACTCTACAGTAATGCCAAGCGCAACAGCCAGCTCAAACGAATCCGAAGAGTCATGCTCAGGCTCCCACCGCTTAAGCTTCACGCCGTCATAGTCAACCAGGTAATGGCTGCCGTCTGGGTCTGACCAGAGATCGTAGCCGATGGCGCGGGCTGCGTTTTTTAGGGTTGTTGTGCTTACCATGGTGCTTCCTCCTGATCTGGGTTAAATGGACTGAAATCTGCGCAATCCTCGGCAGGCCCGGTCCACAAGGTAGCCATTTCTACCTCGCTGATACGGCCATCAGTCTGATACGGTCCAATCTCGTAAGCATGGCAATTCCAGCAATGGGCGCCAGTAACCTGTACGTATCCGACGCCAACGTCCACAAACTCAGCTTCTGTATCGTTTCCGCACCATCTGCATTCCGGCGATTTCATACACCCTCCAAATTTTCCGCAAAAAGAAAGGCTCACATTAGGAGCCTTTTGGTGGTTTTGCAAGGATTATTTTGTTAGTGATTTTCGAGCCAAAGCCACAGAGTCGGCCAGATGGTTATAGCCGTGATTTCTCAGCATGATCACGGCGATATCTAGCTCATCCAGTTCATCACCTGGGAATTCTCGAATGTCTAAAGTCTTCTGAATTCGGGGAGGTAATCCATCCGGAGTGTTCCATATATTGCAGTATGTTACTTCTTTGATCATCGCAATATCTCCCGTGCCAACCGCTGAATATCACTCCACAGCTGCGATGAAGGCTGATCTTCGTACATGGATAGCATCTTGGCTAAACGTACACCGGCGGGCTTGTGGGTGTCTTCAACGTAGCATCGCGTATTTCTCTCAAACACTTCACGATGGTCAATCACAGTCTCTAGCTCCATCTGTCCAGGCAATGTCATTTCTTCTGCTCCATTATCTGATTAACCCGATACAACAACCCTTTAGACTTTTCATCGTCCTCGTCGTCAGCCTCATGGTAGGCGCGATAACGAATATCTGCAACTAGCTCATCAATCAACGATACATAAACATCAGTCGTCTCCTGGCAGCGGGTGAAGGTGTCGAGGCGTATGTTCATCTCCATGCATTGAAGTTTACGTGGTGATCCGTCTGCGCATATGTAAGCGCCGAATACTGGAGACCAATACACACACTCAGGCACCGACCAAATTTCCTCAAAGCGTTCGCGAATGTTCATATTGTTCGTTTCCATGTTCGTTATGTTCATTTTAAAATAATTCGGTCAGGATTCTGAACGAGCGTCAATAAAAATCAACAAACATCTGCCCCCTCTTCCCAACATCGCAATCCTTCTCCAGCTTCGATATGAGCACGCCAACGATGGGCTTGTGGTCGTCGAAGCCTGTGCCTAGTGGAAGGTCGCCATGAAGCTCGTAGGCGGCTTGTAGGGTGGTTAGTAGGTCGGTTAGGGTCATTTCTGCCAGTCTTCCTGTTGAGTGCGAATGCTTTGAGCAACCATGCGATGCCAGTATGCGGCTGGGCCGTGATAGTGATAATTGCCAACTGAAAGACCAGCCTTGATCATTGCTTCCGTTGGCTGGCTATGTACTACTACGAATCCCATCTCTTTCAGGTATTCAATGTTTGAGATGCCTATCATATTTGCAGCATTCATAAGCCCCTCCACCCAATAACGTTAAAGGTTAACTGTTCTCTGGAGAACTATTGTTCATCTGCAATGGCGGCGTCAATAGCCTTGTCAAGATCATCAAGCCAAAGAATATCCTCGCCACCACAAGACCCGACGACGATGTTGTCTGCTGGCCCGTCAAGATAATCCTCGTCGCAACGTTCGGGATTACGAAGCCAACGATATCGTTCAGCATCGGCGCGCATTGATTCAAGATCGCTAATCAGGTCTATCGCAACCGTCGGCGTGCAAACCATATTCCACAGATCTTCCTTGTTTGGGAATTCTCTGTTCACCTCATCTGCCAACCTTTTCAGTTCTGCGTAATCGCTCATTTCCCACCCTCCGTAAATGTCTGCTGATTATGGCTTAGGTGTAGCGGATGTCAATACAAAATATGCATCACTTTTACATCGGATAGCTCGGCCATCCGCGTAAGATCCCGACACACGCAATAACGCCATCAGGGTCGAGCCCTAGCATTGCCGAGTGCTGCCTCTGCTCGTCTCCGTTAGCAATCGCCGTAAACACCTGAACGCCCTTCTCAAGCGCCCACTCCCGAGCCAGCCGATCAGCGCCAGTACCTCCGCCCTCGATAATTGCGTGAATTGTGCATTTCTTGTGTACGCCGTCGAGCACCTGGTTTAGTCGGGCTCGGTCTGCGTAGTCGCGTCCGCCGCATACGATGAATTTCATTGGTTACTCCTTATGGTATTTCGGTTAGGTTTTATCAGTCAGGATCGCCATTGGTCACAACTCCTCCACTATATATAGTGGTGGGAGGTGTGTGACCACTAAGGAAACGGTCACAGCGTGGTCACATCTTATTTTTAAATCTGAAAATACATCAATGATAACAGTGGTTTGCGTGGTCACATTGATGTGACCAGACGGTGTGACCACTGTGACCATGGTCACAAATGTTGGTGTGACCGCGATACTCAAATGTGACCACTTTTGTGACCAAATGTATATACAAGTTAGTACACCTCTGCGCGAGTAATCTTGCCGTTAAGATCCTTGATAATCCACTCATCTGCTAGCAACTTCTTGATCCCACGGTCCCATGCCATCTTGGTATTGCTGTCTCGCTTGTCTGTACCCATCCTGGCAAAGAACGAATCCCGCAAGGGCGTATAGAACACCCAGTCGTCACCCGTGCGCGCCATTTCGTGAGCAATCAGGTTATTGATCATCTGTGCGCTGCCTGACAGATCCTCACGGGATGGCATCTCTCCGTCATTAGCAGGCGTCAGCGTCAGGCTTGTTAGGGGTTTTCCCTTTCTGTCTCGCACGCCAATCTCAACCACGTTAAGCTTGAAATTGATGTCATCGAACGGATCAGAATCCTTCGCCTTGGTGCAGCTCAGCCTGGTTAGCTTCTTTCCTGGGCTCGTTACCTTGAACTCAAAGTCGCAAGCCGCTCGCAAAGCAGATGATCCTCGCGCCCCTTTCTCTGCATCCTTACCACTGTGGTGAACCACTAGAATCGTTGCACCGGTCACCTCTCGAATGTGATCACATGCGTTAACGAAGTCACCCATGTCTGTCGCGCTGTTTTCTTCGCCCTGAAAAGATCGCGCCAGGGTGTCGATAACAATCAGTCGTATTGGCTGATTTATTTCCTCGGCCAGCTCCTCGCAAAGCCCGATCAGTGCCTCATGGTCTTCTGAGTTGATGGTGACTGCCATTCCTAGAATTGCAAGGTTTGTCAGTGGCCTTTGATGCCGAATTTCCCACGCCTTTTTCCTGAGATGTAACCCCGAAGCGCCCTCTGCGCCTATGTACAGGACGTGGCCCGGATCATCAACGTCGTGCCCATGCCAGCTCATTGCCGATGCTATACAGGCACTCATGTCCATTGCGCAGAATGACTTGTATGCGCCAGATGGACCATAGATAACTCCAAAAGCATCTACAGGGAGAATCTGCTCTATCAGCCATCTTTGTTGGGCAATCATCTGGATTGCGGCATCTGAGTCGTATGCCACGCGCTTGCGCATCGGACTTTGTGTTTTTGGTGTTAGCAGCTCTAATTCGGCAACTACCTTTTCAGCAACCCCCATTCGATCGTATGCGTTAGCAAGATTTGAGTAGTAGCCCTCACTATCCTCAGAAGCCGACTTTGCCACGTCGAATTCCTTGACGGCATCAGCTAACTCAGCGCGTGCGGCGTTGAGTTCTTTGCTCATAGAGAAAGCTCCCACGCCTCAATGTCAGACACCCTCCACTTGTTGCACCCCAGCCACACGGGCTCAGGGAATCCACGATTTTCGATCCATCGGTAGATGGTACGATCAGACACCCCAAAACGCTCAGCCACATCCCCAATCTTCAAATACTGCATTCGGTTTCTCCGCTTGTTATTCGTCACAGGATGTCAATCTTACACTATTCTTTGACATAAATATTCATTGCCGAAAAATATTTTCCGTGCGATGATCTGCAAATCAATAAAGGAGGGTTTATGGATATCAGGCTACGCGACTACCAACAAGAGGCGTTCGATAAGGTCATTGAGCATTTCAGGTCGGCAAAGGGGAATGAGCCCGCGTTTGTGGATATGAGCGTTGGATCAGGCAAGACCGCGCTAGCTGCCTTCTTGGCCGCGCATACAGCTAGCAAGGGTGGTCGAGTGATGCTTATCGCTCGCCAGTCAGAGCTAGTTCAGCAGTCCGGCGAGTTCATGCAGAGCATTGAGCTTAAGGTTTCCTATTACTCGAACGGGCTAGGCAGCAAGAACACAAGCCATAACGTGATCTGCGGTACAGAGGGGACCGTAGTTCGGGCGCTCGACACTGCGTTTAAGACGTGGGGGCCAGACCTTATTTTGGTTGACGAGTGCCACATGGCTAACTGGGAGGACGAGACTACGATGATGATGCGTATTCTCATACATTTCCAGACGGTCAACCCTAAAGCTCGGATTCTTGGGCTTACCGGTTCGCCTTACCGTGGCATTGAGCCAATCGAAGGAGAATTTTGGACTCGCTGCCTGTACCAGATTTCTACGGAATTCCTTGTTGGCGAAGGCTGGCTATGCGGCCCTCAGTTCGGCTGGCCTGAACATGAAGAGGATACGTTTAACTTCGACCAGCTTGAGCAAAAATACGGAACGCACGAATTCACCGATGAGCAGATGGACGAGTTTCGCAATGGCGACCCCAAACTAACGGCCCGCATCATGGCCGAGGTCGTACATCGTACGGCTGATGATCTTGGGGTACTGATCTTTGCGCAGACCAAGAAGCACTGCCAGGAGGTAGCCGACTCGCTTCCGCCTGGAAGCTGGGGGATTATCACGGACGACTCTACAGATGCTGAGCGAGCGGATGTATTCGCTAAGGCAAAGTCGGGCGCCATCAAGTACACCATCAACGTAGGCGTGTGCAGTACGGGCTGGGACTGCCCTTACTGGCAGGTGGTTATCTACCTTCGCCGGATCGGATCGCTCGTGTTCTTCATTCAGTCAATGGGCCGGGCAGCTCGCCTATTTATTGAGTCCGGCGTGGACATGGGCCAGATAACGAAAGAGGAGCGCCTACTTGAGATCGCTGCAAGCCGAAAGCCTAACTTCAAGGTGCTGGACTTTGCCGGCGGCGTCGAGAAGCTTATCCAGCTTTACGAGAACGAATTCCTTGCGCAGGCTCAATTTGAGAAGGCGAAGCGAGAGGGCAGCGTAATCTATTGCCCTAAATGCAGTTGCGAGAACTCAGACAAGGCAAGGCGATGCATTGGCACATCAAGCATGGGTGTGCGCTGCGATTTCTTTTGGATAAAGACCGATTGCCGGCAATGCGGTGCGCACAATGACGTAACGGCTAGAGAGTGCCGACTCTGCAAATGTGAATTGATCGACCCCAATCTCAAACTCCTACACAAAGCCTACACAGACCAAGAGTTGGTGCCCGTAGAGAAGTGGGAATTCGACAAAACCAAAAACGGCGGGATACTGGTGCGCTACATCCTTGAAGGCGACAAGCCGGATCACGGCTGGCCGATTGAGTTCTATGCTCCGTGTGGCAGTCAAACGGCTAAGCGGGTCTGGTACAACAACTTCGTGAAGCTGCACGTTCGCTGCCCCACATGGCAGTCTAAAATCTACGTAATGCGGTCGGTTGACGCTATCTTGGGCATGAAGGCAGCATTTAGCCGGCCAACACATATTGCCTACCGTATCAACGAAAAATCCAAGTTTGTCATCGGTCGGCGTAAATTCAACAACGGCGAGACACTGGATCAAAAAGGGGCTACGGTTAATGATTGAGCGAATTCCTCAGAAGGGCGGCTACGACTTGTACCGCCCGATAGTCAATCCGGCCAAGTGCCGACCAGAGACACCAGAGCAAATCGACTTCGTGGCTTGGGTTCGATACAACTATTCTGAACACGCTGAAATGATGGTTCACGTAGCCAACGAGGGCGACCAGACTCCGCAGTATCGTCAGCAGCTTTACAAGATGGGCTTGCTCAAGGGCGCATCTGACTTGCTGCTATTCATCGGTCCAGGTTGCGCAATCGAGATGAAGCAGTGCAAGTGGTCTGCAACGACAAAGCCTGAGCAGAAATCTTTTTTGTCTAGATGGGTCGCGTCAGGGAAGTACGGCGCCGTCTGCCACGGCTGCGAGGCTGCAAAGGTTGCGTTTTTAGAGTATTTATCCCTTGACTGGAATCGCCAGCCGGGCTAAGGTTCTGGTTACAAATAGAGCGGAGGTGGTTATGAGTTACGAAGCGAATAAAGAGAAGGCGCGTGTAGGTATTTTGGCTCTGTCAGAAGCCTTCCCAGAGATTTTCAACCGAAATCGTCCAAAGCCATTGGCTCTTGGAATCGCTCAGCAGCTTGCACAGGCTCGTCGTTCGGGCGCTCTAAACATCTCGGTACTCGTGCAGCGTGCAGCCATGAACGCATGGGTAAACAGCATTCCGTATCATCGTTCTATGGCGCTGACTCCATGCCGATATAACTTGGACGGGAGTTCGTTTGGACTGATATCCGACGATCACCGGCAGCGGTCGATTGACAAGATTAAGGCTTACAAAAAGATCAAGGCAGCTCGTCGTCAGGCTAACAAAAATCAGAAATTTAAGGTGGCAGCATGAGTGAAGAATGGAAGGTTGTGCCGGGTTACTATCCTGGTTTTCTGGAGATTGTCGGCGCGTCGTTCAAGGTGAGTATTGTCACAACGGCCAGCGATCTGAGTTTTGAGGATTTTGTAAACCGCACGAATGACGCGCATATCATGGCGGCATCGAAAGATATGCTGATTGCTTTGGAGTCTGCCAGAAGCCTTTGGGGAGATTACCTTCCGCCCGGAAACAGCAACGCAATGAAAGCTATGCGTCTTGTTGATGCAGCAATTGCTAAGGCTAAGCAGCTATGACCTACCGCGACGCACTATGGTCCGCAATCATCGGCGAGGCTGACAGGTTTGGGCATCGGATCACCAAAGCGAAACGTACCGGATACATGAAACTCACAATCTACTGGGGTAAAACAAAATGAGCGAAATCAAATCAATCTACGCAAATAGCCGTGATGGTGGCGAGGTTTACCGCCTGCTTAATATGGTTCACCAGATGGCAGGTATGCTGGCAAACGAGCCGAAAAAGGCTTTCACGCTGGCTGCTACACAAAGCTCTCCTGAATACGGTCCAATCGTAACCGTATGGACAAATGGGATCGTAGATATCAAGGCCAGCAGCCGTGGCGACTATCACGAGTACTCGATGACTCGCGTTGTCAAGGAAGAAGAATGACTTCTCTCGTCCAAGAAGACTGGATCCAGAAACAGGCCGAGCCAGCAAAGCCAGAGCGCCCACGAATCGCTCTAGGCCTACACGAAGGGCTGTCTAACTCCGACTACCACTCTGACCCAGCAGTCGGAAGCACAGGACTTAAGCGAATCCTGGTAAGCCCTGCACACTTCCGCTATCCGAACCCGTTCAATGCGACTCGGGCCAAGGAGATAGGTAGCGCGATCCATTGCCGTATTCTGGAGTCGGATCGCTGGGAGAAGGATTACAAGGTGGTCGAGTGTGATGCTCGTACGTCAGCGCTGTATAAGGCTGCGTGCAAGGATCATCCGAAAGAGCGCGTACTGACTTCGGTTGAGTACGAGAACGTGCTTGGCATGCAGAAGGGGGTGATGCGCAACCCTCATTGCCGCGAACTGATCGAGGCACCGGGGCGATACGAGCTTAGCCTTTTCACTACCGATCCAATCACAGGCGTTCCGGTAAAGGTTCGCTATGACAAGCTGACCGATGCAGGCATGCCGGTCGACCTCAAGAAATGCCAGAAAGCAGGTCGTGATGACTTCTCGCGCACGATCAATAACTATGGTTATCACATCAGCGCCGCGCTCTACATGGACGCCTGGGAATGGCAGTTTGGCGAGAAGCTGGACGTGATGCGCTGGATCGCCGTCGAGGAGCAATCCCCGCACGCAGCTATGCGATACAAGCCAGATGCGGATGCGTTGATGATTGCTCGGGCTTTGTATCGGGAGGCCTTAGAGCTGTATGCCAATTGCCTGCAACGTGATGAGTGGCCGAGTTACGAGGATGACGACGAGGAGATAGGCCTTCCGAATTACGCTGTAAGTAACTACGAAGAAGGCCTAGAGGTGAATCTAGAGGGCTAGGTGAAGCGGGAAGCTATAGAAGCTTCCCGTTTTCTTGTGCGTATTTTATTTGGTCCTTGTCGTGTTTTTTTCTGTTGCATGGCCCGCATGTTAGCTGGATGTTTGTTATCCAGTTGCTGCCGCCCTTGCTTATAGGGTGAATATGGTCAGCGTGGAATTTCTCTTTCCCTGACTTCTTCAGTTTCACGATAGTGCAAAGAGCACATTTGCCTTTCTGCTTATCGAAAAGATCAGATATCTCTGCGGCAGTGAAAAACCCTTCGGCATTCAGCATTGCGCAGCGCCTCCTTTGTCTTGACGCCTTCGCTATAAATGGGTTCTTCTCGTAGTATTCCTTTATTTTTATGCTTCGTTTTTCCTTGTGCTTTTCATAGCTAGCCCTTCCCCACGCATTGCATTTATCGCGGTTCTCCTTTTGGTATTTTGCCGTCTGAGCCTTCATCTTTTCTCTGTTGGCTGCGTAATACTTTTTAGACTGCTCAAGCTTGTATTCTCTGTTTTCTAGGTGTCTCTCCCTCTCCCTGGCCTTTATCTTATCTCCATCCCTTGCGTACCGCTCAAGCCGGCAATCCCTGCATCCGCCACCTGCGGTCCATCTTTCAGAAAAGTGGCCCTTTGGGCAAAGCTTGTGGCTTACATAGAAGATAAGACCGGCTTTTATGGCTAGAGCCTTTTTGATTATGTGCAGATGCTTCAAGCTCGCCCCTCCAGATAGGCTGTAACACGCTCAAGCGTCTTCATGGTCGGGTTAGGATCAGGATGGTTCATCAGTCTCCACATCTGAGGCTGTGACATGCCAATTTTTCTAGCTACGGCAGAGTGATTAGCGTCCTGCAATTTTTCTCGTATTTCCTGTAGACTCAGCATCAAAATTACCTTAATATGTTTTCCGTGATCCAATCATAACATAAAGAGGTTTTTGATGAGCGACGTAACGAGTCTTAGAGATACCGTTGTACCTAAAAGCGATCAATTGAATGCTGACACGCTTCTAGCTGGACCGATCACTGTCACAGTGACAGACGTTCGTCGCGGGACTGCCGATCAGCCAATTGATATCCATATCACTGACGGGCACCAGCCGTGGAAGCCATGCAAAAGTATGCGCCGCGCACTGATCAGCGCATGGGGAGATAACGGAAAGGACTGGATCGGAAAGTCGATGACTCTTTACTGTGATCCATCGGTGAAGTTTGGCGGAGTTGCTGTCGGAGGAATCCGAGTGAGTCACATGTCTCACCTCCAATCCGATCTGTCGCTTTCTTTGACCTCGACTCGCGGGAAGCGAACGCCGCACCTTATCAAGAAGCTTGAGGTGGCGATGTACCCAATCGACAAATTCGAGTCCAATCTCCCAGCCTGGCACGCAGCAATCGCAGGCGGAAAGGCTACGGCAGACGCGATCATTGCCAAGGTAGAGCAATCCGGAAAGCTCACTGACGAGCAGAAAGACAAAATTCGTAATCCACAAGAGGCGGCACAATAATGGCGCGCGGAGTCAATCGAGTAATCCTAGTAGGCACTTTGGGTCAAGATCCTGAAGTAAAATACCTAACCAATGGCAACGCCGTATGTAACCTGAGCTTAGCCACTAGCGAACAGTGGAAAGACAAGCAGAGCGGCGAAAAGAAGAGTTTGACCGAATGGCACCGGGTCGTTCTATTCGGCAAGGTAGCTGAGATTGCAGGCGAGTACTGCCGTAAAGGTGGCCAGGTCTACATCGAAGGCAAGCTGAAAACCCGTGAATGGGAGAAGGACGGTATAAAGCGCTACTCGACTGAGATCGTAGTTGATATGCAAGGCACCATGCAGTTGTTGGGTGGTAAGCCGGCTGATGGCGGCAATGCAGCACCTCGACAACAGCAACAGTCGCGACCACAACAAAGCCAGCAGGCCGCTCCTCCTGCATCAGATCCGATGGATGACGGAATCCCGTTCGCCCCAGCTCACTACCTGACAGGTGTTTAATATGACAAATGATAAAGCGTTCATGCCAGCACAACCATTTACATATAAAGTTTATGGTTATATCAACGAAAAAGCAGAGCCCGCCTTTTATAAGGCGCCAATTATTGCTTGGCATCTTGCGGGCGATACTTACAAAAATTCAGACTGCAATCTGCATATTTACGCTTTTCCTGTAGTTCCATCTGACGATGGAAATGCCTGGGATCCGCAAGCTAACGAGGCAATTTTGTACCCGTGTGGAATTGTCATTAATCCAAATGGCGGAACCTATGAAAGCACCGAAGAGTGGATGTCGTTAAATCAAAAGTACTTCCATAAACATTCCTAAGCCTAAACAGCCCCGCTAACCACGGGGCAATCCACCCAGGAGGCGAAATGAAACGAAAAGGCTCGCCCAGATCGGATCTTACCGAAGCTGACGTAGCGAACATTCGCGAGCTTATTGCATGGCGTCAAGATGAGATCAAGCGTATCAACTCGATTGCAGGACCAAAGGCACTAGCCGAGAAATTCGAGGTGTCTACGGTGACAATTCACAAGATCGGGACTTATAGGACGTGGTGAATGACTTGGATGCTTGACCTGTACAAAGAGATTGGCAGGCCTACAAAGGAGGTAGTGCAGGAGCTTCTTAACGAGCACAGTATGGCGGTGTCTGCTCGTATTGTTGGTGTTTCCGCGCATACGCTGAAGAAATACGCAGTACAGAATGGCCTTACGTGGACCCGGTACAAGCAGGACGGAGAGCGAAAGCCGCGACCGAGAAATGTCGAGTACAAGAATATCAAGATGATTGAGCACGACGGTCATAGGCGAACTATGCGCGAGTGGGCTCGTCACCTTGGAATGCATCACACAACAATTATCGACAGACTGAAGAAGGGCTGGACGGTTGAGGCAACACTGACAACCCCGCCACGCCGAAATACACTGAGGGTTTAACATGCGCTCCATTATCAGTGAGGTAGAGCAGGAATACGGGCAGCCGTTTTGGGATGTTGTTCGCGGGTTCGCTGAGGATGGTCACAGCGTCCATGCGGTCGCTGGTCTGCTCGGGTACTCAAGCGATACGCCGTTTCGCAGACTCATCAGGCGTCACGGTGTTGAGATCGTCTTTGCATCTGCGCAGGGATCGGTTTTCCAGGCTGAGGCTAGAGCCGATAGGCGCGGAAAGTGTACGAAGTCTCAGAAGCTGGCATCTATGGCGGCATCGAACGCAAACCCAGGATACAAGCGGGTTGAGTTTGGCGGAGTAGTCGATACCCTGGCTGGTCACGCGGAAAGGCTTGGAATATCCAAGTCAACCATGTACAAGCGTTATGCGCGCAGGCCGGATGACTTGGGTTATGTTTTTTCTAGGAGCAAGCAGTATGTTTCGCCGCCTAAGGGTTCTGGCTGGCAGTCGCCTTATCACCGGCTGCACGCACTAGGGCATCATGCCGATCTGCGCATTCCCTAAGGGCAGCTCCCCACTCCGTTAATGCAGTAAGCGCATCCTCTCCCGTGATGCCTTCTATGTCACTTGGAATCCTGCACGGCTGCATCAGGCTTGCTTGAGATACGCCCGTTCTTTGCGTCGTTTGCGAGCTGCACGCCCCGAGGCTCAAGGCAAATGTTGCGATAAACAGGAAGCTCAACAATCTTTTCGCGTTCACGGATAATTGTAGTTTCATTACTGCGCAGCTCCGAAAGGCGAATTTCCCACGCCTTGGCTATTGATTCGTCTGCCTTGTTCGCGGCAATCACTGAGAATGCCGATTCTAGGCGCTCAGTGACCCGCTCAGTCTCGACGTTAGACATTCTGGCATCATGCCAAAGGAACACAACGAGCGCCCCGCACGCGAGCCCTGAGAGGAAGCGCCAGGGTAACGCGCTAAGCCAGGGCACGGCGAACACCTTCATCCAATACAGAATCTGGATACTCATAGTTTGAGTTCTCGTGCCGGATTATTGCCTTAACCATTCCCTTCAGGGTTTCATGTCTCCGTAAGTCGATTTCTGCGCCACGCTCTGTTTTCGTGTACGTTTCTACCGATTTTACGTACGCGTCCGTGTTGTTTTCGATTGATGGCGCCCAGCGGTTGATGATGGCTTTTACGGTTTTAAGCCCGTACTTGCGCTGGTAGGTTTGCAGAAGCTTGCCCAGGGCGCGAATCCCGTTCTCTGGCGTGTCAAAGCGACAGAACCGTGGCTCGGTAGATTTGTCACGAGGCAGCTGACCCTGCCAGTTGTTTGCCGGGTTGTAGTCGATGTTCCCTGGGTTGTTGTTCCTGATACCGCGACTGACTGCCATATGGTCCACCTCGAAAATATATCCCCATCTTACCAAATATTCCTTTACCAATCGTCGCCACTGGCTTAGCATTCGTATAAGCCAACAGGAGCGCCACACATGCATACCAAAACTGAAGCAGCATTCGTCAAGGCCATTCATCAGGCCATCTCATTCGCTGATGACAAATTCCAACGTTCTCGCACAAGCGAGTACAAACACATTTTCGGCATGTTGCGCGGTGCGTTGCTTGTCGGCGGAATCAGCTACGAGATGTATTCCAAGCTCTACAGCCATGTGTGGGAATGCAAGTTCGACATGGAAGGCGTAGACATGGAAGATCCTGAGCAAGCCGAACTGGATATGGAGGATTGATGATGATCAATTTCAATACGTCAGCTTGGGGATGCGTTGTAAGCGCGAATATATTTCTTGCGAACGGTGAATTTTTTGTTTCTGGTTGCTGGTTTGTTGGCGCTTGCTTTTTCACCGCCGCTATGATTTTAGAGGCTCAAACAAAATGAAAACCCTAAAACTCGGCTGCACAATCGTATTCCTCATGGCTATGTTCGTAGTTACGAGTCACATGAGTTTCCAAGACGGTCTAGACGAGCAGGTATTCCGCTGCAAGATGATCGCGGAAGGTACTTACCCGAACGTTGACGGCTACTTCGAAAAGGTGTGCAAGTCATGATCTTTTACTTTGTGTGCGGGATTATCGTTATAAACATGGCGGCGCTTGTGGGGCTCTATTACTTCAGCGCTAACCGTCGGATGGAGAATCATTTGACTTATATGAAGGAGCTGGAGGGTGTATGGAAAGCGTGAAGCGTTGGTACATCGGAACTTACGGTGGTGAAGCCCAGGCCCGGCCATGTTCGCCGGCCGAGTTCGACATCATTCATGCGCACGAGGGCCAGATTTTTGTTAAGGCCGAAGACTTCGACCGTGTGTCCGCAGAGAACCTGGCCCTACAGCAGCGCCTCACAGTGCAGGATCAGCGCGTTGATGAGCTGGAGAACCTGATTGAGCATGCTGGCGGTAAACCTGACCCGATCATCACACTCCAGCAAAAGATCAACCTTTTGCGCTACCACTTGAGTGATTACGAGTTTGAATGGGAAGAGGCCCAAGTGCAGCGCTTGGCCGGGTGGTACTGCCCTGAGTGCGGAAGAAATAAATGGGTCGGCCATTCTAATAAATGCGAACTGGCGCAGGCGCTTAAACCGTTAAAGAGTGATGAAGATTTCCAGCAATTCAGAGAATACGTAGCCGAGGTGAAAAAGCCATGACGAATGAATCGAAGAGTATGTTCGTGTGCGTCGAGGTTGTTTCGGGCGTCGAAGGCCCGTCGCTGTACGTGGGCAATGGCTCGACCGGTGAGCGCGTAGCTGGTCCTAAACCTTGGGGTGGCGGTCGCACAATCCACAAATTCAAGGTGACGGCCGACGATTTGATCCGTTTGGCAAAACAATACGGAGCAACACACCATGACCAATAAAACAATCACCATGTCGCGGGAGCTGGCACCGAAGTTGGTCTGTGGGATCGGCCTGAACGATGTGGGTCGGGTTGGGCAATATGAAAACGGCAAACGAATCGGCAAATGTCCGTTCTATGCGCGCTGGAATCACATGCTTAATCGCTGCTATGGGAAGATTTACCAGGTGGACCGGCCGAGCTATCAGGGCTGCACAGTCTGTTCAGAATGGCTGACCTTCTCGAATTTCAAGGCCTGGATGGCTGCCCAAGATTGGCAGGGTAAAGACCTCGACAAAGACATTCTTTCGCCAGGAAACCGAATCTATTCGCCTGACCACTGTGCCTTCGTGGATAAATCGGTGAACTCTTTCGTCCTGGACGGCGGGCGGGTAGCGGCCGGCTCACTGGTCGGAGCATCTTGGCACGCAAAGACCGGCAAGTTCAGGGCCTATTGCTGGGACGTTACTTCCAAGAAGCGCAAGGCCATTGGCGCCTACGATACCGCTGAAGAATCACATAGCGCTTGGCGTGCATTCAAGGCTGAACAAGCCAAAGTCCTAGCGGCTCAGCAGCCTGACCATCGAATAGCAGCCGCCCTTATCAAGAGGTTCAGCAATCATGCAGCTTGAAGAATTGACGAAGGAAAACACCCGGTTGCAGGCTGAGGTCGAGCTGTGGAAAGGTCGCACCACCAACATTTGCCAAGCGCATGCTGACCTGCAATCCGAACTGACCAAGGCGCGGGAGTTGTTGCGTACGGCGTGGCCGACTCCGGATTGGTACAAGAAACGCGATGCTTTCCTCTCCAACCAATCCGCGACAGCCGACAAGGGGCAGGGCGAGCCGAAGTGCCGAGCCTGCCATGGCACGGGCGTGGTCGATGATGGCGTGATAACCGACTGTGATGGTGTTCCTTTCGAGAAAGGTCCGATCAAGTGCGTCAAAGACTGCCCTGCATGTTCCGAGCAGCCCGCGCCGGTAGCTAGCAAATGACCCCACTCCAAATGTACAACCTGGGCTACACAAACAAACAGATAGCCGATAGCTTCAAGATCAGTAGCTCTACGCTATCAAGGCTTCTGCTGTCTGATCCTGAATACAAGCCAACCAAGCGGAACACAAGGGTAGGCCTTGATATCGTCAAGGAGACCATAGAGATCCGGCGCAAGGGCGCGACATGGATGGGCGCGGCGCACTACACCGGCTATCATGAGCGAACATTGCAGAGGGCGGTAAAATACTATGCAGCACAAGGTCTTATCGAATAAGTATTACCTAGAAGGCAAGCTAGCCTATTTGGAGGGAAAGAATGACTGCCCATATCAGCCAGGACCAGAAAAAGGAATGTGGCTCGCAGGGGTCGCGGAAATGCGAGAAGAGCTGCGAGTTCTCAGAGAAAGCTTGCAGTTGCAAGCACGAGCTTAGTGGTACTGGTGGGGTTTTCCTTAGATCACTAGGGATTATTCTGTGTAACGAGTGCAAAGGCACTCAACAAATCAAAAGGCCGTTCAAATGAGAGAGTGGATTGATTACAGCAAGGAAGTACCTGACAATGATATTGCGTGCGTAACAAAGCATTCAGATCAGCGTCGTTATCCGTACAACGTCAATGTGTTTGTGGAGTATGACGACTATTCAGTATTTGCCGAGGATGACAGCACCGTCACTCACTGGAAATACATAGAGGCTATAAAATGAGCCAACGAATCAAACTGAAATTCTTCCCGTTTCCAGATATGGTTTCGGATCTTGTGGTGAATTTAGCAGAGGCTGGATTCAATATTGAAATGAGTCCGTGCGAAGGTCAGGACTTCAGCGTTATGATTGCAGAGCGCTGTCATGAGGGCGAGGAGGCTACGGTATTACCTACTGGACCGACTATCCACTAAAAGAAACCCCGCCTTGTGAGCGGGGTTTTTGTTTATGTTGTAACTGTATTCCCTGTTCCTAGATCGTCAACTCCTGGTCCCTGAACCCCAGCAACGAATCGAGTGTTCAGCGCCGCACGGTTGTTAGTTGTTCCCGAGCCTAGCAGGATACCGGTCACGCACCCTTCGAAGTTGTTTCCGACCATCTTGTTCTGCACGGCCCCGCCGTCGAAGAACAACCCGTCAGCCGTTGTATTGCCCAAGTTTAAGCAGATATTGTCGGAGTACACTCCAGAATTGCAGTCAACAAAATTCCCGAAGCTTACGGAGCCTGCGTCGGTCAAATATAGAAGGTTGTTTGTAATCATGTTTTGCGCGGAGTTGTTCATGTTGAAGCAAGTGGCTACAGCATTTACATGGTTGCCACGGAATCGCAGATTAAGGAAGCTTGCGGTTACCTGCTGTACGCCACGGTACACCTTGACTGCTGTCGAGTTGGTGACGCTAACCCCCTCGCAGTAACCGGAAATCGACAGCCAGTCAATGCAGAAGTTGCCGTGGACGGAATCGATCACGAAGTCAGTGCAGTTTTCTCCCAGCTCTATGAAAGATGCTGTTGTCAGCCAGTCGTTAGGTTTGCCGGTGAACCAAACGTTGCGCACGACGCCGTTCCAGCAGTTACTGAAGTACATGCCTGCCGCCCAGTGTGGCAACACCGGCCCAGAAAGACTTGAGTTCATGCTGAGGTTGTTGATATCTACCGTTTTGCCGCTCCAACTTGCTAACGTAGGGTATACAACCCGCAGCGGTCTGCCGCTAGCCACGGAGGCGTTGTTAGGTAGGATTGCGAAATCGTGCAGCGTCACGTTCTGCTGAATTTCGGACGGTAGGATAGACATCGCCCATGCGGTGCCGTCGTACCTGAACTGGGTCAACCCCTTGCCAGCGCCGCGAAGGCAGATAGGCTTGCCGGTACACGTCACTCCGGCGCCGTCGATATTTATCACGCCCGCTGGCGCGTATAGCTCAGGGTACCCGAAAGCATCGACAGCCGCGAAGGCTGCATTGACCCGCGCGGTACAGACTGATGTATCAACACCCGCGCCTGCCTGACGAAGACTCGCCAGGCCGTTATGGAGAAGCTTCCAGCGGCCGCCGTCAGCCGCCTGGACAGTGAGGAAATCGTCCCCCGCCGTAGTGGTATCGCTTTCGTCGATTCGGTAAAGACCGCTACCGCCGTCGCCCATTGCAGCCCAGCAAGCAGTCTGGACGAATCGAGGGATACCAGTTTTAGGGACGGTCTTGACATCGTTAATAGTCATGACATAACGAATCGAACCTGTTGTCTCCGAGTTGAACGCGACGAAATTACTAGAGTCTGTAGCCCAAACACCCGTAGTTGTATAGGGCAATACCGTCGCGTCTATTACTCGGTACGCCAGGCCCAAGCGAGTAAGGTACTGGTTGCGCGCCGTGAATGTCAGTTCTCCTACGCTGTCGTAGTCGCCGACAAACACAAACGAGGAACTGATTAGGAATTGCTGGAATGCGTCCTCCATCCCCGCCCAAGTTTCGCGGCGTTTACTGAAACGGTCGTAAAAGGAAGGGGACGTGGAGTTCATCGCCTCATCAAAATTAGATGCGTTGTCGTACAGGTCTTTCGGACTGGTAGAGCCGAGAGGATTGCCGGTCAGGTAAGTGTTAGTCATTTTTAGTACGCCTTAAGCTACAGGGTAGGAGCCCATGATTAGAATTACTTCGCCGGAGGCTGAGAAGTCGCCATTGTCGTATCGAGTTGGCGCTACTGCGAGCAAACTGGTTGTGATTCTTGCGCCACCATGGAAAAACGTTACGCCATTAGCTTTGCACGGAACTGGGTATCCTGCGGATCCTTCCAATGCGGCGAATGGCAACGTGGCTATGGGGAACGTTCCGGTGCCGACAGTAGTGATTGTTATCGCGATCTGTACGTGACAAATCCCGAAGGACACCATGTACTTACCTGTTGCGGATGCTTCCGTAAAGCTACCGGTCGTCGCGGTAACGGTCGGAGTGAACGCCGTCCAAGCACGCTTATTAGCGATCTCACTTTGGATCATCGAAGATTTAGCGAGCTGGTCGGTGTTTGTGCCGACTGCGCCAACCCCGAGCGCGGTGCCTGCTTCCAGTGCCGTAATAGCCCCTGTGCCGCCCTTCGTTACTGGAACCGTATTCAAGGTCAGTGCTGCCGTAGCGTTCCCACTGCCATCGAAGCTGACAGACCAAGTTGCGTCACCCGTGACGGCGATAGATCGAGCAGTTGTAAGCTTAGCTGCGCTACCCGCGTAGGCGCCCGTGTCCGTCAGCGCCATAGCAGAAATAGCCGCACGGAACGCAACGTCGTCAACCGCAGAACCGAGCGAGCGATTAAAACCGGTGAGCGTATACGACCCCATGGTTACAGGGGCGAGCGCACTAAAGAACACTCCTTTATCAACAGCGGCAGTTACTGCTGCAAGAGCTGCGACATTCGGACTAGCCAGTGCCGCAGCGTCAAGCTCCATCTGCCACCATGTTTTACGCGCAACGCCTAAGCGATCCGGCACGCTGGGCACGGCTTGGAGCAATAACTGATCAAACTTTGTCGCGTTATCATCAAGATCGCGCGGATCAATCGACGGAACCGGATTTCCAGTATTATAGTTACTCATGGCTGCGGCCAGTCCTCATTGATTGCATTGTCCATAGCATCCGCATAGGTTTGCCATGGGTTCAAAGGCCATTCGCGATTCATTGCCAAATCGAAAATAGACTGATAAATAATAAACTC
>LNAP01000390.1_pt1 | contig 49747 bp, 41 predicted proteins | sample 602601 | NCBI WGS metagenome assembly LNAP01 (sample SAMN02440304, study PRJNA202911) | soil metagenome | biome: Subtropical and temperate rainforests or woodlands; isolation source: soil samples (1 kg each in a 20% v/v slurry with milli Q water) were... ...
GGAAGCTCGGTTTTGGCCTCCAAGGCCGTCTTCTTTTTGGTTGGCATACATGCACCTCTTCAGCATGTTATGCCCGAACACAAAATTTCTGACAGTCCCAAAGTGACCCGCCGTAAGGGCGGAACCATAAGCCGCCGTTACCGCAGCAATGGATATGTACTCAGCCAGAAGAATACAAGGCCGTCTCACCCCCAACGCCGAGGCTCCCCAACCAACTGCCCCTGCACCCCAAACAACCCCATCTCCCGAATCACCGCCAACTCCCCCTCCGTCTCAACCCGCTCGGCAATCAACGGCAAGTCAATACTGTGAGCAGCACGCTGGATCGCTTCAATAAACAGGCGCTTGTCACTCTCCTGATCAATGGCACGGATATAGCTGCCATCGATCTTCAGATAAGCCAACCCCAACCGCGACAAGTTGCCAATCATGCTGAACCGCCCACCAAAACGCTGCAGGCTCAGGGAGAAACCAAGCTCACGCAGGTGCCGAGTCAACTCCTCCAGCACCGCTTGCTCCGGCAGTTGCTCTTCACCAATCTCCAGGGTCAAGCGCGGCCCAAGGTTGGAATGCGCCCGCAGGATCTCAAAGACCTTGTTCAGCGCCTGCGGATCGGCCAACGTCGCCGAAGACAGGTTCAACGCCAGGGACTGGTCATGCCCGGCCATTTGCTTGAGCACCTGTTCGAGCATCAAGCGGTCCAGACGCGCGGTCCAACCAAAGCGCTCCAACCAAGGAAGGAACCGCCCGGCGGGGATGGTTTGGCCCTGCTCGTCCAGCAGCCGTGACAGCACTTTGTAATGCAGCACCACTTGGGTGTCCTGGGCGGCCACCACCGGCTGGAAGTACAGCTCGAAGCGCTGATTGCTCAAGGCCTGGTCGAGCAGAGTGTGCCAGGCATGATGATCGTCACCGACGCTGGCCGAAGCGCTGTGGTCCAGGCAGGCCCAACCCGGTTCGCCCTGGCTTTCGGCCTGGGCAAGGGCCTGGTCGCCGAGCTGGAGCACGGCTTGCGGCGAGTCGCCATGGACGAATGGAGCCAGTCCGATGGAGGCCACCGAAGCCACGTCGGTCGCACCGGTGGCATGCAGGCTCGCCAACGCGCTTTCGAGGCTCTGCGCCAGTTGCAGCGCTTCCTCGCGCACCAGCCCCGGCGCCAGCACGGCGAACTCCCCACCGCGGATGCGCGTCACCATGTTGTGGGTTTCAGGGTAGCGGGCGCATTCACGCTGCAATTGTTCGCCCACGGCCTTGAGCAACTGGTCGGTGCGCTGCCCGCCCAGCCGCTGGTTCAACCCGGCCAGGTCCTTGACCCGCAGCAACAGCAGATAACCGGAACTGGCCTGCTCGGGGTTGCTCACCCGGGCGTGGAGCTGCATTTCGAAATACCGCCGGTTGGCCAGGCCCGTGAGATTGTCCTGATAAGACTCGACCCGCAGTTTTTCGCTACGCTCGGCCTGCTCCTGAAACAGCGCCTTGAGCTTCTCGACCATCTGGTTCATCGCCTGGACCACCCGGCGCAGTTCGGGCGTGCGCGGCAACTCCGGCAGGCTCAGGAACTCGCGACGGGCGATGGCATGGGACTGGTGCACCATGTAATCCAGCGGCTTGAGCTGACGACGCAGCAGCAAGGCCCCCAGCACCGCGCTCACCGCGCCGCACAGCAACAGCCAGCCCAGACTGCCCAATGCGCTCTGCCACAGCTTGGCGAGGGCGAACATCGGGTGGCTGACCACTTCGACCCGCGCCGCCTGTTCCCAGCCACGGCTGACAATCGCATCGCCACCGGCCGGCTCCAGGCCGATGAGCTTGATGAACCATTGCGGCACGTTGCCGGCGTCGGGCGTGCCGGTGCGCTCGACGAGGGTTTGATCGGTGGCGACATCGACCACACGGATGGTTGCGTAATAGCCACTGTCGAAAATCGAGCTGACCATCAGCTCCACCATCGCCGGGTCGTCGATGTTCGGCGTCAGGGACAGCGCCAGCGCCGTGGCCGCGTCCTGGGCGTGGGAGCGCAACTGGTTGACGTACTGGGCCCGCGAGCTTTCCAGGCTGACCATGAAGCTGCCGCTGAAGGCAACCACCAGGAACAGACAGATAGCGATCAACAGCTGTTTGAACAAGGACATCTGAGCGCGCGCTCCTAGTTAGTCGTCTCGACCGGAAAACCTTCGGCCTGCATTTTTTTCAACACATCCTGCCACCGGGACAGGCGCTTGGTGTCACCCACTTTCTTGTTGCCCTTGGCGCCTGGCAGCCACAACCCCTCGGCATTGAAAGAGTAGACCGGCAACAGATCGGTCCGCTGGCTGGCCGGCAGGATGCCGTCGATCAGGCTGTCGAGTACCAGCGGCATGGCATCGGGGGTCGCGTAGTAAGTGAGCACCATGTGCGCACGGTTCTGCCGCAACGCCTTGACGTAGGTGATGCGCAGCTTGTCACTGGACACCCCCAGACGACGCAGGCTGAAGTACTTGGCAATGGCGTAGTCCTCGCAATCCCCGGCCCCTTTCCACAAGGCCTGGATCGGGGTCTCCCAGTAATCGACCTGACGCCACAAGTCGATGTCTTCGACGTAGCGCACCCGCTTGTTGAAAAACAGGTTCACCACCTTGAGCTGCTCAAGCTCCGGCGTCTGCTTCTGGGTCGCCAACAATTGCTGCCAGGCATCGATCCGTTGCTGCCCTTCGCCCAACGGCCCATATAACGCTTGCGCCCGCCGGCTGATCTGCGCAAAGTCCCAGTCAGCCTGCAGGCCGCCCAGCATGAGGCCGGCCAGCAACAATGCCGAACACAGCCAGCGCAAGGACCTGGGAACAGGGAAAGGTGCAGCCAAGGGAAATACGTCCAAAAAGGGCCGTGGGAAATGCGTTGGATGGTGAAGCCTGGCCCGGCAAAAGACAATGGCAAGGTGCGATCACCACGAGCAGACTAAACTTTAGTTCAGGAACCGGGGCCGCGAGGTTTTGACGGCTTGGCAATCTGTAACTACTGTTGGCTTGGATCCAATTTTTGTTACTACCAGTCAGGGTGCGTTGTCGTGACACAAAAGCCCAAACCGCTAAGCACTATCCAGGTCAACGGGCCCATTCCCGCTGCCCAGGCGCGCTCACTCATCGAAGAATCCCTGCGTGAGGCCATACTCGACGGGCGCCTGCCCTGCGGCACCGCCCTGCGCCAGCAGGAACTGGCCGACCTGTTCGGCGTCAGCCGCATGCCGGTACGCGAGGCCTTGCGCCAGCTCGAGGCGCAATCACTGCTCAATGTGGTTCAGCACAAAGGCGCCGTGGTAGCCCCGTTGATCACCAACAATGCGATCGAAACGTACGCCCTGCGTTCGGTCCTTGAATCTTTCGCATTGCGCCTGTCCATTCCCCTCCTCGATGCCGAGGACCTGGCCATGGCCGCCCATTACATCGAGCAACTGGAAGCCCAGACCGACCACGCTGAAATCGGCAGGCTCAACCGGCTGTTTCACATGTCGCTTTATCACAAGGCACCCAACAGTAAACTGCTGGACCTGATCGAGCGCGAGCTCAATGAGGAAGAACGCTTCTTGCGCTTTCATCTGTCGTCCATGGGCTTGGGCAAACTGACCCAGGACGATCATCGCGCGCTGCTGGAGGCCGCTACGGCCCAGGACATCGACAGAGCGGTTGCCCTGCTGGAGCTGCATCTGGAAAAAGCCTGCGTCACCATCCGTCGCTATCTGGAACAACAACCAAGCCGTTGACCTGCCCCCCGCGCCCCGAGGGGCGCATCACTTTCTTACACATCCCTCCTACACGGTTTCTCGCCCGCCCGACGAGGCCGCAGCGTAGCCGCGCCCTGTCGCCCCCATCAGTTCAATGGCACTGCCATCGATTTGGGCCCACTCTTGCGTTTGTCGATTAAAAAACAGACCTGAAGAAGTCAGCGCCTGGCCGCAGCCAGGCGAATCGAAGCCAACACGCAAGGAGCACCGCCCAACCGGCGGGATGATCGGAAGTCCGTCCGATGTCCCCCCCATAAAACAACAACTTCTTATTTCCCTGTCCCCTGAAGTGCTCCGAGTGAGGCATTCACTCAACTTCTTCGATTCTGATACTTCTCTATCGGAAGGAGCGGCTTCGCCTGAATAAAACTTATATTAAAAGTTTTAATACCCCTCTTCGCGCCCAATAAATAACCCCATTTAAATAATTAAAAAAACACTTGCCGCTTACTTGTTCGGTGTATTAGCTTTTTATCCGTCGAGTTGTTATCGACCGCTTACATTTATGGCTCAGGTCCGAAAAACCTTGCCCGCACGCCATGAATGCGCAGTTAAGACGAGCACTTCAATACTTTCGAAATTTATGGACTCCGGTTCAGGCACCCGCTCGCTTTTATTAAAGCCCGGGTGGCTTTTCCGAACAAACATCATTGATGAGGACGTTCCGATGCAGCCAACCAAAGAACAACTATCTCTGAAAAAACACGCCCTTGGCCAACACCCGGTTTTTTCTGAAATAACATCAATCGATCTGCTGCGCCGCTTTATGCAAAGCCATGTTTTTGCCGTGTGGGATTTCATGTCACTGACCAAACGGCTGCAACGGGAGCTGACCTGTGTCCACTTGCCCTGGTTACCGCCGGCCGACCCACACGCTGCACGTTTGATCAACGAAATCGTCCTGGGCGAGGAGTCGGATGACCGCCCCGGAGCCGGCTATTGCAGCCATTTCGAACTGTACCTGGACGCCATGCGCGAGGTTGGCGCCGATACTCGCGCCATTGAGCAGTTCATCACCTTGCAACAGGAAGGCGTCAGTCCCGAAACAGCCTTGGAGAGCGTCGAAGTGGAGCCGGCGGCGGCCCGGTTCGTCCGCCAGACACTGCAAACGGCGCTGCACGCACCGGCCCACAGCGTGGCCGCCGCCTTCGTGCATGGCCGCGAGAGCGTCATCCCGCAGATGTTCCAGCGCATGCTGGACGCTTGGGGCATCGGCCTGGATCAGGCGCCGACGTTTCGTTATTACCTGCAGCGGCACATCGAAGTGGATTCCGAGGACCACGGCCCGGCAGCGGAAAAACTCTTGGTCCGGCTGATCGATGGCGACCCGCAGCGCGAAACCGAGGTGCTGGCCGCTGCACTCGCCGCCGTCCAAAGCCGCACCGCGCTGTGGGACGGGTTACGCCAGAGCATGGCCCAACCGCTTGCGCAGGTGGCGCCATGAACGCTGTCGAATACCAATCCTTCGCCGACGCCTGGGAAAGCCGCGCCACCATCCGCACCCGGCCACGGCGCCGGGTCGAAGACGACGACAAGTTGATCTTCCCCATGAGCCGTCAGCCCCTGGTGCACAGCCAAACCTTCCTCAGCCACTGCCCGCAACTGCGCGATTTTGTGCTGGTCCAGAGCCTCTACAAGTTCATCAACGATGTGGTGATCTTCGAGACCGAGCTGGTGGACCACACCGCCCGGCGCATTGCCAAGAACAGCTTCGGCATCGAGTTCCCGTTCGCCTGCCGCTACGACGCGATGACGGTGGTTGTGGACGAGGATTATCACGCACTGGTGGCGATGGACTTCATGCAGCAGACCATCGACATGACTGGCATTGCGCCGATCCCGTTGCCCGATCAGATCGAGCTCAGCCGCGCCATCCCGGCGACGCTGGCCCAGGCACCGGAGCATTTGCTCAGCGCCGTGGAGCTGATCTGCATCGCCATTGCCGAGAACACCGTGACCAACGAGGTGGCGGCATTCGCCCGGGATGATTCGGTCAAGGCGTCGATCAAGGGCCTGATGGCCGACCACTTGCTGGATGAGGGACGGCACTCCGGATTCTGGACGCGCCTGGTGCAAATCTACTGGCGCAGCGCGCCCGAAGCTGACCGCGATGCGATTGCGCGACTGATGCCCGGCTTCATCAGCCAGTACCTGGCGAGCGATCTGCAACAGGCGTTCGATTTTCAGCTGATCGCACACCTGCCCGTCGACGAATCGGTGCGCCAGTCATTGCGCGAAGAGGCCAGTGCGCTGGCGTATCCCATCAATCGTTTTCACCCGTTGGTGGGCAATATCACGCACTTTTTTCGCAGCAGCTCGATGCTGGCGTCCCCCTGCGTGCGTGACGCCCTGGCCGACTACCTGACCCCATGAGGATCCGCCCATGAGACGCCTCGAAATTGCCGTGTCTGGCACCAGCCAGGCCATGACCGACCTGGCCCAGGAGCTCGAACTGCACGGCCACGGTGTTGTGCATCTTGAATCAGCGCACCACCACACAGCGGTAGACCTGTTGATTGATGACGGGACGCTGCCCTGCACCCTAGACGCCCGCTCAAACCTTCAGGTGCGTGTGGCGCTCCAGGCTTTTCCCGGCCAGGCATTGCCACAGCCGGTGGTGGTTTTCCGCGACAGCGCGCATCGGCCGTTGTCCCAGGAAGTGATCGCCCCGCAAGGCTGCGGCAACGGCCAGTCTTTGCGACTGCGCGCCTTGGCGGCGGTGGTCGAGCACGGTGCGCGACTGGTCAGCCAGCTTTCCCGGGACGAAGCCTGCTTCGATCACTGGCCGACGGTGCAGACCGACGCCTGCGATGAATCGTTGCAGGGACTGGATGTGTTGGAGTCGCTGGCCTTCGAACACCACCTCAATCGGCCCGCGGTGCCTTGGCTGCTGGCTGCAGCCGAAGTGCCGGTCATGCATGACATCGAGCAGCGCATGCTCGATGACGGTACGCAAGCGGCCCTATGGGTCGACGGTCAGCTTGTCGACTACAAGTCCTTGCGCAGTCTGGCGTTGCGCTTGCAGGAGCCGATGCTCAAGCAACTGGCCGGGGCAAAACCTGGAGTGATTGGTGTCTGCCTGCCCAAGTCCGCACAGTTGTACGCAGCTATCCTGGCGGTACTGGGTTGCGGGGCGGTGTACCTGCCGCTGGACCCGCAGCACCCCGCGCAACGACGGCGCTTTATCCTGGAGAACGCCAACGCCGACTTACTGCTGCACGACGGTGACAGCGACCTGGGCGAGCTGTCGCTGCCGACGCTGGATGTACGCAAGCTGCCTTCACCCAAACCCGGCATCCCGGCCTCGCTGATCCGCCGCGTGGCGGACAGCGACGAACCGGCCGTGGCGATCTACACGTCCGGCACCACCGGCCAACCCAAAGGCGTGCTGCTCAGTCATCGCAACCTCAGCCATTTCTGCGCCTGGTATAGCGACTATGTCCGCTTACAGCGTGACAGCCGGGCATTGCAGTTCTCCACCATCAACTTTGACGCATCGCTGCTGGATATCCTGCCGACCTTCATCCAGGGTGCGACGCTGGTGGTGCCCAGCGAAGACCAGCGTCGCGACCCGCAGCAACTGGTGGCGCTGATTCAGCAACAGCATGTCACTCATGCTTTCCTGCCACCCGCGCTGCTGAGCGTGATGCCGCTGGATGCACCGTTGGGGCTGGAACACCTGATTACCGGCGGCGATGTCTGTGAGCCGTTCGTGATCGAACAGCTCGCACCGCAGTGCAGTTTCCACAACATCTACGGCCCCACCGAAACCACGGTGTTGGTCACCACCCGGCAATTCGGTGTCGGTGACAACAACCGCAACCTCGGTGTGCCCATCGCCAATGGCCGGGTGCTGATTCTGGATGAGCAGCTGCAACCGGTGCCCCAAGGCACACCGGGCGAACTGTACATCGCCGGGCCTGGGGTCGGCCTCGGCTATCTGAACGACCCGGCGTTGACCGCGAGCCGCTACCTCAACCTGACGCTGCCCGACGGGCCAACGCTGCGGGTATATCGCACAGGCGATATCGCCCAATGGACCGACCACGGCATCGAACTGTGTGGTCGGCGCGATAACCAGGTGAAGATCCGTGGCTTTCGGGTCGAACCCGAGGAAATCGAGCATTGCCTGCGCGACAGCCAGTTGTTTCGCCAAGTAGCGGTGGGGGTCGATGACCGACGGCGGATCCTGGCGTTTCTGGTTCACCCTCGGGAAGAGCGGGCCGGCGCTGCCCTTCAGGCTTTGCGCGAGCATGTACAAAACGCGCTGCCCAGCTACATGCACCCGGCGGCCTACGTGCAATTGCCCAGCCTGCCCTACACCAGCAATGGCAAAGTCGATCGCCGGGCCTTGCTCGCCACGGCGGTGCAAGTGCAGGTCGGCAGCCATCGGCGCCAGCCGCAGAACGTTCTGGAAACTCAGTTGCGGCAACTGTGGGCCGAGTTGCTGGAGCTGCCGGTCGACGACATCGCCACCGATGAGAGTTTTTTCAATCTCGGTGGCCATTCGATCCTGCTGTCACAACTGTTGCTCGGGGTCCGCGAGGCCTTCGGGCGCAGCCTGTCGATCAATCGCTTCATCGAAGCACCTACGCTGATGACGCTGGCGAAGTTGCTGGACGATCCTGAACAAAACGGCACATCGACCCTCAGCCCCCAGGCCTTGATCGATGCGCAAGCGGAACTCAACCTCGATCCCCTGCCTGTCAGCCGGTGTGGTGATGTGCACAAGGTGGTGGTGACCGGCGCCAACAGTTTTCTTGGGGTACACATCGTCGAGGCCTTGCTGGCCTGGGGCGCCACCGAAGTCGCGTGCCTGGTGCGCGAGTCCGGTGGACAAAGCGCGGCCGAACGCTTTGCCCAGGCCCTGCGGGACAATCGGCTGAACCACCTGGACCTGAGCCGCGTCAGTGTCTACGCCGCCGACATCACCCAACCGCAATTGGGTTTGCCAGACGACGTCTATGCCCGCATCGACCGCACCTTCGGCGCGTTGGTGCACAACGCCGCCCACGTCAATCATGTGCTCGACTACGAGTCTTTGGCGCGGGACAACGTGGAGCCGATCTTCGAATGCCTGCGCCTGTGTGAAGGGCGCAGCAAGAAGATCTTCAACTTCGTCTCTACGCTGTCGGCGTCCAGTGCGCTGGATGCCGACGGCCAGGTCCTGGAGCAGCCCGCCGCAGAGACGCCGCCGATCTACATCAAGAACGGCTACAACCTGTCCAAATGGGTCGGCGAACGGATCCTGCAGCGCGCTCGGGATCGCGGGGTGTGGGTCAATCTGTTTCGCCCCGGCAACATCAGTTTCAACAGCCTGACCGGGGTCTGCCAGCCCCACAAGAACCGGTTGATGTTGATGCTCAAGGGCTCGATCCAGCTCGGTCAGGTGCCGGATCTGTCCCTCAACTTCGACCTGATGCCGGTGGACTTCCTGGCGCGCTTCATCGCCTTCCACGCCAGTCGTTATCAGCCGACGCAGGCGGTGTTCAACCTGCACAACCCCGAGCCCTTGAGCTGGGACGCTTATGTGGCGTCGTTTCGTGACAGCGGCCGGGAATTTTCCCTGGTCAGCGTCGCCGACTGGCAACGGCAACTGGGCCGAGTCGATGCTGACAATGCGCTGTTCGGCGTACTGGGTTTCTACCTCAACGGTTTCGAGGAAGACATCGGCGACATCTCGTTGATCAACCACGCCAACGCCCGGGCCGGTGTACGGCAGATGGGTGCCCGCTACCCGGAAAAATCCCCGGCCTTGCTGCGCCGCGGCGCTGATTACCTCAAGGCCATCGATTTCATCTGAAGCACCCCTCAACTGTAAAAAAAGGAGCAAGACCATGAATGCACTTCAACCCGACACCTTGATCAAGAACCCCCACGCCTGCGAGGTCGAAACTTCAGTGGAAGTACCCGCCAACGCGGCGAGCGTCTGGGCAGTGGTGGGCAATTTTGCAAGGTTCGATCGATTCATCCCGGCACTTGAGCACATCGAAATGACCGGCGAGGGCGTGAGGTCCCTGCGCAAGAAGTTTTTCCGCGACGGGCAGAACCTGGTGGTGGAACAGCTCAACAGCCATGATGACCAGGCCATGCACATGACCTGGACGCTGATCTACAACACCCTGGGCATCGATAACCTGTGGGCGGCAATGCGCGTCGAGCCCCTGGCGGAAAACCGCTGCCGCGCCACCTGGACCATCATCGCCGACCACACCGATGCCCATACCCCGTCCGGCTTCCGAGATTTCCTGCAAGGGTTTGCCGATGAGGCGATGGGGAATGTGCAAGTGATGTTCAAGTAAACCTTGTGGGAGCGAGCCTGCTCGCGAAAGCGGTGGGTCAGCTGGCGATGATATTGGCTGTGCTGTCGCCATCGCGAGCAGGCTCGCTCCCACACTGATTTCGGTTGGCAGCAAGATCCAGTCACACCGCCAATCCCCTGTGGGAGCGAGCCTGCTCGCGAAAGCGGTGGGTCAGCTGGCGATGAGGTTGGCTGTGCTGTCGCCATCGCGAGCAGGCTCGCTCCCACAGTTTTGGTTCCGGGGTGGGCGCAAGATCCAGTCACACCGCCAATCCCCTGTGGGAGCGAGCTTGCTCGCGAAAGGGGTGGGTCAGCTAGCTGATGATGTTGGCTATGCCGCCGTCTTCGCGAGCAGGCTCGCTCCCACACTGATTTCGGTTGGCCGCAAGATCCAGCTCCACCGCCAATCCCCTGTGGGAGCGGGCTTGCTCGCGAAAGCGGCGGGTCAGCTGGCGATGATGTTGGCTGTGCTGCCGTCATCGCGAGCAGGCTCGCTCCCACACTGATTTCGGTTGGCCGCAAGATCCAGTCACACCGCCAATCCCCTGTGGGAGCGGGCTTGCTCGCGAAAGCGGTGGGTCAGCTGGCGATGATGTTGGCTGTGCTGTCGCCATCGCGAGCAGGCTCGCTCCCACACTGATTTCGGTTGGCCGCAAGATCCAGTCACACCGCCAATCCCCTGTGGGAGCGAGCCTGCTCGCGATGGCGGCGGCACGGTTGGCGGTGAGGTCGGCTGAGATCAGATCTTGAAGCTGTCCACCAACTGCTTCAGCCGATTGGCCTGTTGCGACAGGGCATCGCAATCCTTCAGGGTTTCATTGAGGTTGGCGACGCTTTGCTGGTTCAGCAGGTTGATGTGGCTGACATCCATGTTGAGGGTTTCCACCACGGCGGTCTGTTCTTCGGTGGCCGCGGCCACCGACTGGTTCATGCCGTCGATTTCACCGATGCGCTGCGTCACGCTGACCAGCCGCAGACCCGCCTGGTTGGCCACTTCCACACTTTCTTCGCTGGAAAGCTGGCTGGCGTTCATCGTCGTCACCGCTTCACGGGAACCGACCTGGAGCGAGGTGATCATCTTGTGGATTTCTTCCGCCGACTCCTGGGTGCGGTGCGCCAGGTTGCGCACTTCATCGGCCACCACCGCAAACCCGCGCCCGGCTTCACCGGCACGGGCCGCTTCAATGGCAGCGTTCAGCGCCAGCAGGTTGGTTTGCTGAGAGATGCCCTTGATCACGTCCAGGATGTGCCCGATGTTGTCGGTGCTGGCGTTCAGGGTTTCGATCTGGGTGCACGAGAGGCTGATCTTCTGTGACAGCTCGGTCATGGCCTGGATGGTTTTTTCCACCACCTGGCGTCCGTCATCGGCTTGCTCGCTGGCACCACTGGCCTGTTGCGAGGCGTCGGCGGCATTGCGGGCGATTTCCTGGGTCGCGGCGCCCAACTGATTGATGGCCGCTGCCACGCTGTTGGTGCGGGCGCTCTGTTCGTCGGAGCCAACGAGCGAGGCATTGGACGAAGTCATCACCCGCTGCGACAGGTCATGCACTTGTCGAGTGGCGGAAGACACCTCCGAGATCGACGCGTGAATCCGCTCCACGAATTGGTTGAACGAGCTGCCCAGCTCACCGAACTCATCCTTGCCCTGGACCACCAGACGCCGGGTCAGGTCGCCTTCACCTTGGGCGATGTCCTGCATGGCGCGCCCCATGGTGGTCAATGGACGCATCAACACCTGGATCAACAGGCTCAGCAACAACGCAATGGCCGCCACCGCCACAAACATCGCAATCAGCGCCGAGGTACGGAAATGGCTCAGCGGCGCGTAGGCCTTGTCTTTGTCGATCGATAGACCGATGTACCACTGGGTATTCGGCAGGCCTGCGACGGGGGTAAACGAAAGAATGCGATCCTGCCCATTGAGCTCAACCTCCTGGATACCTTTCTCGATGCGCACTGGCGTACCGGGGTAGATGTCCTTGAGGTTCTTCATCACCTGGTCCTTGTCCGGGCTGACGATGACCTGACCGTCGCCGCTGACCAGAAACCCATGGCCAATGCCGCCGAAATCCACGGAGTTGATGATTTTCACCAGGGTTTCCAGGCTCAGGTCGCCCCCCACCACACCGAGCAGCTCACCGTTGTGCTTCACCGGCAGGGCGATGGTCACCACCAGGCCGCCGACCGCTGCCAGGTAGGGCGGGGTCAGCATGGTTTGATCGATGGTGACTGCCTGTTTGTACCAGGGGCGCTGGCGCGGGTCGTAGCCGTCGGGCATTTTTGCGTCAGGGCGCTGGGTGAAAACGCCGTTGGCCTGACCCACGTAAGTGAACTGGAAATTCGACGTCAGCGCCGGCTGATCCACCAGCCCCGGCAGATCGGCACCCGCGCCCTGGTGCGCAATATTCTGCGCCAGGTTTTCCAGCACCAGCACCCGGCCGCTCATCCAGTTCTGGACGCTGCTGGCCGTCAGGTCGCCGGACTGCTGGATGGAGGATTCGAGACTGCTGCCAATGGTTTTTCGTTGCAGGTAGTCGTTGTAGAGCGTGAACAGGGCAAAAGCCAGAACGACCACACCAGAGGCGGCCAGAAGGATTTTATGGCTGAACTTCAGATTCATCGACAGGCTTCTTATGCAGGGAGTGGGGGTGCATTCCGGTTGCAGCATTCATGTCACAGCGCGGGCGGACTTGTGATCTGCTCCACTTTGGTGCACGCATATAACGCTGTCGGCAAAAGTTAAAAAAATATGAGCCCTTTAAACAAATGGGCGACGGAAGGACACGGTGCGTCGAACGGTGGTTGCAAATTCACTGACCCCTGATGACAATGCGACCTATTATCATTTGCGACATCCAGGCCTTCGCGTTCATGTCATCTCCCGAGTTTGCAGTACAGACGCTCTACAGCAACCATCACGGCTGGCTTCACACATGGCTGCGCAGCCGCTTGGGCAATGCTGCCGACGCAGCGGACCTGGCCCAGGACACCTTCGTGCGCCTGCTGCAACGCACCGAACGCCTGGAGCTCAAGTCGCCCCGCGCCTTTCTACGCACCATCGCCCAAGGCCTGGTGATCGATCATTGGCGCCGGGAAGAAATCGAACGCGCTTACCTGGAATCCATCGCCCACCTGCCACCCGCCCAAGCCCCCGACACCGAAGCCCAGGCCTTGATCCTGGAGCTGCTGGAAGCCATCGCCAGAATGCTCGAGGGCCTGAAGCCGAAAGTGCGCAGGGCATTTCTGTTGGCCCAGTGCGAAGGCCTGACGTACAAGCAGATTGCCGAGCAGATGGGCATTTCCTTGCGCTCGGTGGAACGATACGTCGCCGATGCGCTGTATCACTGCTATGTGTTGCGCTATGAAAGCTGAGCCTGTGGATAACGTGTTGAATCGACGCAGCGGCCCATCCCAACAGGTAGTCAGGCAAGCGATCAACTGGCTGCTGCGCCTGCGCAACCATGCTGCCAATCCGGCCTTGCGCCAACAATGCGAGGTCTGGCGCGCCGCCCATCACGAACACGAATTGGCCTGGCAGCGGGTGCAAGCGCTGCACAGTGAGTTGACCTCGAACCTGCGGGCGGTCCCCGGCGCCCACGTCGCTCTCGACACCCTGGAAAACAGCGCCCAGCGACTCGGTCGGCGCCAGGCCTTGAAACTGTTGTCGGGGGTGGCGCTGATAGGCTCCGCCGCGTGGCTGGGCAAGGACCTGGGCTGGCAGCCGTGGAACGCGGATTTCGCCACTGCCACCGGCGAACATCGAGGTTTCCAGTTGCCCGACGGTACGCGGCTTGAACTGAACACTGACAGCGCCGCCGACCTGGACTACACGACCGAGCATCGCCTGATCAGCCTGACGCGAGGTGAAATCATGCTCACCTGCGGACGCGATCCCGCGCGGCCGCTGCTGGTGCGCAGCCGACATGGCCTGTTCGAAGGGCTGGACGGGCGCTTCGTGGTACGGCAGGACAATGCCTGCACACGCCTGAGCGTCACCCGTGGCAGGGTCGCGATCCTTTCGCACCGTGGCGCCGATGGTGCCCCGCTACAGGTGAGCGCCGGGCAGAGCTATCTGCTCAGCTCATCGACAGCGACCATGGCGCCGCCGCTGGATATGGACATCGGCGCCTGGGCGGAGGGTTTGCTCGTGACGCGCAACATGCGTCTGGAGGACTTCCTCAACGAGGTAGGACGTTACCGCCAGGGCTATCTGAAATGCGCCGCGTCGATTGCGGACCTGCGCTTGTCAGGCGTTTTCCGCCTGGAAGACACCGACAGGTTGCTGGCCGTCCTGCCGCGCACGCTCCCCGTTCAATTACGCTATCGAACCCGTTGGTGGGTCACGGTGCAGGAATCGGTCTGATTTTTTTTGGCGGGTTTTGCGCGCAAGTCCGGCTAGGACAGTAAGCAACGCTTATCTGCCCTTAGCGACTCCAACGGAAACCCACAATGACTGAGCGCGTAAACCTCAACATCCCCTTTGGCTGCTCCTCGCAAACAGGCCTGTTGCGCCATGCCATCCGTGCTGCACTGTTCTGCACGGTGTTGAGTGCGGGCGCCGTGCCGATGTTCGCCGTCGCGGCGCAAGACGGTGTCACCACCGCGCGCCAGAGCTACAACATTGCCGCCGGCCCCCTGAACGATGTGCTGAACCAGTTCGCTCGTCAGGCCGGCATCACCCTGGCAAGCACTCCGCAGCAGACGAGCGGTATCCAGTCCCCGGGACTGCACGGCGAGTATTCGACGGACCAGGCCCTGAGCCATCTTCTCAGCGCTTCAGGCCTGACCGCCGTCAGCCCGGATGGCAGCAGCTATGTGCTGCAAACCGAGGCCTCGGGCGGCACGTTGGCGCTGCCGACCACCGACATCAAGGGGTTTGCCCTGGGTAACGCCTTGGGCAGCATGGCGGGCTACAACGCCACCCACAGCCAGGTCGCCACCAAGACCAGTACCGCCCTGCGGGAAACCTCGCAAAGCGTCTCCGTGGTCACCCGCGAGCAAATGGACGACCAAGGCGCGCAAACCGTCTCCCAGGCCATGCGCTACACGCCAGGGGTATTGACCAACCCCTACGGCGCGACCCATCGCTACGACTACGTGGCGATGCGCGGCTTCAACGATGGCTCGGTGGACAACATCTACCTCGACGGCCTCAAGTCCATGGGCGACAGCGGCACCTACAGTTCCATGCAAGTCGACCCGTACTTCCTTGAGCGGGTCGACATTCTCAAAGGCCCGTCCTCGGTGCTCTACGGGCGTAGCTCGCCCGGCGGCCTGGTGGCACTCACCAGCAAGAAACCGCTGTACGAGGCCTATCACCAAATCCAGGCCACGGTCGGCACCCAGGGCCAACGCGGCATGGGCTTCGACTTTACCGGGCCGGTGGATGACGACAAACGCATCGCCTATCGCCTGGTGGGCCTGGCGGATACGTCCGACACGCAGTTCGACCACACCAAGGAAAAGCGCTTTGCCCTCGCCCCCACGGTGAGCATCGACTTTACCGAAGACACGTCGCTGACACTTCAGGCCTACCTGCAGCACGACCCCGACGGGGGTTATCACGGCGGCATGCCAGCCGACGGCACCTTGCATCAGCGCAACGGCAAGCGTATCTCGGAAAATTTCTTCGAAGGCGAGCCGGGCGTCGATGGTTATGAACGTGATCAGCAGTCGTTCGGCTACCAGTTCGAACACCGTTTCAACGATGTCTTCACCGCCCGGCAGAACTTCCGTTACCTGGACTCCCAAGTCACCAATGATCAGGTCTACGCCTACGGCTGGACCATGCCGACCAGCAACGAGCTGAACCGCTACTACACCGGTGCCGAAGAAAAACTGCATTCGTTCATCGTCGACAACATGCTGCAGGCTGAATTTTTCAGCGGGGCGACCAAGCACACCGTGTTGATGGGCGCTGACTATCAGCGGCGCAAGACCGTGGTGGATTGGACCAGCGGCAGCCTGGCCCCGATCAACGCCTTCGACCCGGTCTATGGCAACTCGGCCATCACCTACTTCAGCCCCACCAGCTACCTGCGGCGCCTGGAACAGACCGGTGTCTACCTGCAAGACCTGATCGAGATGGATAAATGGCGTTTCTCCCTGGGCCTGCGTCAGGACTGGGTGAAAACCTCGGATGAAAACCGCATCGCTGAGTTCGGCCGCCCGGAAGGCACCGAGATCAACGACAAACGCAGCAAGCTCACAGGCCGCGCCGGGGCGCTGTACCTGTTCGACAACGGCCTGGCGCCGTACGTCAGCTACTCCGAGTCGTTCAACCCCAACTCCTACGCCGACAGCGCCGGCAACCCGCTGTCGCCGACCGATGGCAAGCAATGGGAACTGGGCCTGAAGTATCAGCCACCGGGTACGGATGACCTGTACACCGCCTCGCTGTTCCGCATCGACCAGGAGAACCTGGCGACCAAACTGCCCCAGGAAAACTTCTACCGCGCCGTCGGTGCCGTTCGCTCCCAGGGCCTGGAACTGGAAGCGCACCTGCAACTGACCGAGCAGTTCAAAGTGCTGGGCAGCTACACCTTCACCGATATCGAATATTCGAAATCGATGATCAGCACGTTGAGCACCGCCACCGACATCATCGAAAACAAGGGCAACTCACCGACCCAGGCCCCACGCCACATGGCTTCGGTGTGGGCGGACTACAAGTTCGACAGCGGCGCGCTCGATGGCCTGCGACTGGGCGGTGGCGTACGTTATGTCGGCTACAGCTGGGCCGATGCGGAAAACACCATGAAGGTGCCGTCCTATACGTTGTTCGATGCGTCGGTGGGGTATGACCTGGGCAAGGTCGGCTTGAAAGGCGTGGACGTGCGCCTGAACGCAAACAACCTGACCAACGAAACCTACGTCGCCTCCTGCGCCAGCCTGAGCTACTGCTACCTGGGCGAAGAACGCAACGTGGCGGCGACGGTGAGTTACCAGTTCTGACCCGTTCTCTTTGGTAACTCATTCTCTGTGGCGAGGGAGCCTGCTCCCGCTGGACGCGAAGCGGCCCTGTTTTTTTGGGGGCTGCTGCGCCACCCAGCGGGAGCAAGCTCCCTCGCCACAAGGTTCGGTTTTTACTTCTCGAACCTGTTTGCATCAAACCCGCACCGCATCCCCTTCCTCCCGCACCACACCCTCTTCCCGCACAAACCGGTTCGCCCGCCCAAACGTGCCGAAATCATTGAACCGCACGCCCATCTCACGCATCACTTTGTGGGCCACCGGCACCGTCATCTGGCGGATGTAGAACGGCTCTTTGACCACGAAATGATGGACCCCGTGGCTACTGCCGAAGTTGAAGCAGAACGCCTGCAATGGCCACAGCCACCAGGGGTTGAGCACCTGGGTTTGCTGGATGACATTGCCCGGCTCGATGTCGCCGTAGTAATGCATGTTCGAGCTGATGAAATGCAGGCAAAAGGTGCGCAGCACGTTCGGGCCGATGATCACCACCGCTGCGATATCGATCACGTGCATCACTGCCAGCGTGGTCGGCGACCAATCAATCGACGTGCCAAGCAAATAGGCGACAGCGTTGGCCCCATGGAAACCGAGAAACACGTACCACGCGCCCCAGTGCAACAGCGCCAGCGGGAAATACACCTTCAGCGTGCGCTTGAGGATGCTGCGCTTGTGCGCCCAGGTCTTGGCCCGCAGCAGGCGAATGAAGGCCGACATCACGTTGTCGCCCACCATCAGCAAGCGCGCCAGCCCCCAGGGCTCGCCATTGGTAATGGCCCGCTCTTCCAGGTCGGCCTCGCTGCCGGACACTTTGTGATGATTGAGGTGCAAATGGCGGCGGATCCACGGGTTGATGGTGCTGGGCCGCGCCAGCCAGACCAGGCCCATCATCAGGTTGTGGGGTACGCGTTGCTTGCGAAAATACATGCTGTGGATCAGGTCGTGTTCCAGCTCGTGGGTCAGTGAAGCGAAAAAAGCGTTGAGCAGCAGGCATGCCCAACCGGCCAGGTGACCGTTGATGTAGAGCAGCGCCGAACCGACCATCCCGGCCAGGGCGAACGCCAGGATGCCCGCGCCCAACGCATCCTGATGACGCAGGATCGGGTAGCGCTGGCGCAGTTCTTCGCCTCGGGCCAAGACTACCTGGCGAATATGGGCCGATCGCTGTTGTGCATTCAATCGCTCGGGGCTTGCGCAAGTGCCGTGCATGGCTTACATCCTCTTCTATCGATGTGCTCATCCTGCCGGGCGATGCCCCCTAGGGTGGTAGCCGTAAACGCCAACCTGTTGACCGCAAGCGCCAATCGCCATGACTGAACCCACCTCCCTCGCCAGTTGGACCCGCGCCCTGCGCAAACAGCTTGATGCGTTGGGCCTGGACAGCCATGCCCTGTGCCTGGAGGCCGGGCTCGATCCGCAGTTGATGGACGACCCGAATGCCCGTTATCCGCTCTCGGCCACCACGCGCCTGTGGGAACTGGCCGTGCAGGCCAGCGGTGATCCGGCGATCGGCCTGCGGGTTTCGCGCTTCGTCAGTCCCACCACGTTCCACGCTCTGGGTTATGCCCTAGTGGCCAGCGGCAGTTTGCGAGAAGTGTTTGAGCGAATCGTGCGTTATCACCCGGTGGTCAGCGATGCGTTGATGCTGCAACTGAGCCGCTGCGAAGACCGATACCGCTTCACGCTCGACGTGCCCCAAGGCCGGGCGACGCCGGCCTTTGAAGCCATCGATGCGTTCGCCGCGATTTACGTGCGCACGTGTCGCAACCGACTGGGCCGCGATTACGCGCCGCTGGCGGTGTACTTGCGGCGCCCGGAACCGACGGACCCCGGCCCCTGGCATAAAGTGTTCCGTTCACCTGTGTATTTCGGCGCCGAGCAAGATTGCCTGGAATTCAGCCTCGTCGATTTCGACAGCCACCTGGACGACGCCAATCCGGAGCTGGCTGAACACAACGAGACGGTACTCAAGCGCACCCTCGCCCAGCTCCAGCCGCTGACCTGGGAGCGCAAGGTGCGAGCCGCTATCGAGGCCCAACTGCCCGAAGGCGAACCCAGCGCCGAGCGCATCGCCCAGGCCATGCACCTGAGCCTGCGCAGCCTGCAACGGCATTTGGCCGATGAAGGCTGCCGCTTCGACACGCTGCTTAACGAATGTCGGGAAAACCTGGCACTGCTGCACCTGCGCGACCCACAGTGCTCACTGAGTGAAGTCGGTTATCTCCTGGGCTTTGCCGATGCCAGCAGCTTCAGCCGGGCGTTCAAGCGCTGGACCGGAATGACCCCGGGGCAGTTTCGGGATGGGTTGCGCTAGGGGTTTGCGTTGGCTGGGCCGGCCCTATCGCGAGCAGGCTCGCTCCCACATTTGATCTGTGGCATACACAAATCCCTGTTCGAGAAGGCGATGGGTCAGTCGATGCCGGGCTTGAGGCTGCGAGCGAGCCCAGCCGTCCATACTTCGATCATTGCTTCGCCGGTCGCCCTGAACTGTTGATTAGCGCCCATATAACGGCGCATCTCGGCCATGGCAAGGTCCATCCCATGAATGACCTGCTCTATCAGTTCCTTGCAACGCTTTTCGGTCAGGTTGCAGGCCGATCGACCGAATTGCATGAGCATCTTGTGTTTGGGCCAGGCTTTTGAGCCGCCCAGCAACAGCGCCATGTTGTCGTTGCGGATATACACCGCAGTGGTGACGATGTCATAGGCTGGCGCGAGCCGGATGGTCGCATCAACGCCGCAATGCCCATACAGTACACCGAAATTTTTCAGATGCGCGTCGCCATTTTTCAGGCCCGCCGAGAGGGCAACGATTTTGAACAGAGACTCCAGTGCCTGATTGAGCAAGTGCGGCGAGACAAATGCCTTGATCTGTCGAGCCGCCCCTTCATAGGAACCGTCATATTTGGTCCTGGACGGAGAGCCGTTGAGTACACAGAAGTCCTCAAAGCCCAGATACTCCCCGGTATCCGCCATATCAAAGCGTTTGATGATTAGAAATTTGCCGCGCTCACTCAGCTCGAACTCCGGTACCTCAAGCCCCGCGTGCCGCGCAGCTCGCATGCAAAAAAATTCATTCGCCGCCAGTTCCGGAAATTCGTCAGCCCGAAATGCCTTGATCAAATGCGTGGCGCCCCGGTGGGTCAAGCGATCAACTGTCGATGCACTGTCACGTACCAGCACCTTGGGTTGTACCCCGGAAACCCCCGAATACTGTCCATAGGTGTGCAGCAAATCGTCGAACAAACCTTCAGCCCCGTCGTGCGCCAGCAAATCCGCCAGGCTGGTTTCGGGTGGTCCAGCTTCTGCCCGCAAAGGACCGATGCCAACGCGCCCCAATTGATGAGGCCCCACAATGGCAAGCATGGCGAAGTCGTCAAATCCGCGCACCGCCTTGCTGAAGCGACGAACCAACTCATCACGCAAAGCACCTTCCGGCAAGTTCATTTCAAAGATCGGCAGGACCCCTGATTCCCAGGTGTAGCTTTCAAGACGCACGGGCATGGTCAACGAGACAGACTGCTCCTCACTCGTGGTTGCGGCATAAGTAAACACGGAGTTACTGCGCTGTTGACCTCGTCCCAGAATGCCAACAGGCGTTTCGCCGACGCAGACCTGCAACCTGTCCAGACCTTGCTCGTCAGCCATGGAAAGAGTCCTTCTTCAGGGAGTCGAGCGTAGGACGCTTCGATGGACGGGCAACAGCTGTCAGCTCATAACCGAAGCCATTGAGGATCGCTTCGACCTTGCGGATCCCGACTTCAGCAATCGTATTGTTTTCGATGCCCGAGATCGTGGCACGGCTCATGCCGTATTGCGCGGCCAATGCATGTTGAGAGAGGTTATGTTCCTTGCGCAGTCTCCTGAGCAATTGGCCAAGGGTTTCCATCATTGTCTCCGCATTGTATACAGTGCAATATTGGCACAAACACATAATTTGCACTGTATTTAATTCAAATACCACACCAGGGTAGCTTATTCACATATCCTGTGGAGGCTTCAGGTCGGCTTCAGATTGTGGTCAATGCCCGCAACCGCTCGATATCCAGGATTTCAATCTCACCATAAGCCAGTTGCACAATGCCCTGGCCCTGCAAGTCCTTGAGGATCTGGTTGGTGGTCTGGCGCGACAGTGAGAGCATGAGCGCCAGTTGCTCCTGGGGCAGTTGCAAGACCCGTCGCGCCGGTTCGATTTCGCCGTAGCCTTCGGCGATCATCAGCAGGCGATTGGCAACACGTACCGGGGCGGGCATCAGGCTCAGGTGTTCGAGATTGATGAAGGTCAGGCGCAGTTTGTGGCTCATCAGCCGCGCAATATCTCGCCAATAGACCGGATGTTCTTGCAGAAACGCCATCAACGGCGCCTGAGGCAAGTGCAGCAAGGTGCACTGGCCCACGCTCACCGCGTCATGGGTGCGCGGCTGGCCATCGAACAGGCAGATTTCACCAAACCAGTGGGGCGCTTCCACCACACTGAGCAGCGCTTCCTTGCCCTGTTCGTTCACTGCGCCGATCCGTACCGCGCCCTCCAATACGGCGTACATCCCGCAGGGTGGGTCACCGCGCTGAAACAGCCGATGCCCCGGCACCAGGCGGCGCACCCGCGACATGCCCAACAGACTATTCTGTAACTCAGCGGGCAAGTGGCTGTACCAGTGACCGGCCAACAGGTGCGAGTGCCAGGGATGGGTATTCATGGAAACTCCGGGACAAGTGTCGGCTAACTGACAGAACGCCTCGTGGAACCCGGGCATCATGCAGGCATCACCTCAGGAGGAACAACAATGAAAAGCCTCGTTGATCATCTCAGTCAATACGCTGCCTACCACCGCGACCCACGCAACATCGCCACGCACTTCATCGGTATTCCGCTGATTTTCGTCGCCGTCGCCGTACTGCTGTCACGGCCGGGTTGGCCGGTGGGCGCGCTCCTGGTGTCGCCGGCGCTGCTGATAGCGGTAGCCAGTGCCTGGTTCTATCTGCGCCTTGAGTTGCGCCTGGGGGTGCTGATGACGGTACTGCTGGCCCTGGCGCTATGGCTGGGCCAGGTGCTCGCCGCGCAAAGCACCTTGGTATGGCTGGGCAGTGGCTTGGGGATGTTCGTGGTGGGCTGGGTGATCCAGTTCGTCGGTCACTATTACGAAGGCCGTAAACCGGCGTTCGTCGATGACCTCACCGGGTTGATTGTCGGGCCGCTGTTCGTGGTGGTGGAGGCGGGTTTCCTGCTGGGGCTTCGTGGCGAACTGAAGCGGGCCATTGAAGAACGCGCCGGGCCCGTGGCCTTGCGTCACCAACGCTCGGCCGTCTGAATCTGTGGGAGCAAGGCTTGCCCGCGAACGCATCGCCTCGGTCTATCAAGCTACACCGAGGTGTTTGCATCGCGGGCAAGCCTTACTCCCACAAGCTCGCTCCCACAAGGGTCAGGCCTTACCGCTCAAGTTACAGCGCACCAAACTCGACCCGTATCGTCAGCGCGCCGGTGTTATCTTTCAAGCCAGACCCATGTTGCCCGGTCAGGTCATCGTTGATGCACAGTTGCAGTTCCCCTTGCTGGTCGCCCGGAACCTGCGCCAGATCCCCCACCAGGAACGGCGTTCCATCGTTGCCCACACGACCGATCAAGGCGCCTTCGGCGGCACCGGGCAAGGTATAGCTGCTGTAGTCGATGTGCCGCGAACCGCCCTTTCCATCGACATTGCCGCCCTGCGGGCTGGCACACCATAACCCACTGACGTAGCGAACCACGCGCGGTATCAACCCGTTGATCTGCACTCCAGTGCCCTGCCAGGCGATGTTGGATTGGACCTGCATGGTCACCGCCTTCAGGTCGTTGGCCACGGTGTCCCCGGCTTGGAACGACAGCGCCGCAATCGTCAGGCTCGGGTTCGAGGTGCCCGTGCTGGGGAACACGCCATCGCCCACCAGAAACAGGTTCTTGTGGTCCCAACTGCGCTGGTATTTGTCCACCACCGACTTGGCTGGATCATCGCCCATGCGATAGGTCCCCATCAGGTGTCCGGCGCCCTGGAAGCTGTAATCTTCGCCTTTGTAGTTGAAGGTCCCTTTGCCAATGGGTGCTGTCAGTTCCACGGCGCCAAGCAGGTCCTTGATGATGTGGCTCGCCAGTATCTTCGCCTGCCTGAAACCTTCCTTGGTGTAATCGGACAGGTCGTAGTGGATTTCCGGCCGAAGAATGCCGAGCCCGTCCTTGTAGTTATCCGTCGAGGGCACGATGTAGCTATTGGACTGGTCGGGATGGTCTTCCACCTGTTCCACCAGGAAGCCGATCCGAAACTGGCGGATGAACAGTTCGTTGAGTTTTTTGATCAGTGCCGTGCCGTACAGCGCTTCAGTGGGCGGCGGCGGTGTCTCTTTCGCCGGCAATGGATTGGTGCGACTTATGTTCTTCCCGTCGATAAAATCGGCCACGGTGACGTAAGGATCGCCAACCGGCCAGTTCCAGCCTTCATTGCCAATTTCGATGCGCCATGCCGCTCGCTGGCTGCGGAAGGCACCGTCACGCAGGCTCTCGATGCCCGCCGTGGACACCGGGCCACGATATGGGAAAACCGTCTTGCCTTCCGGCATCAGCCCCCACGCCAGGTAAATCGGATGATCGGACAGGCTGCGTCCCACCTGCCCGCTGCTGTTGGCCACACCTTTAGGCCAGTCCGGGGTTTTGGAGTTGAGCAACAATTTAGGGGTTTCGATGGCATGGGCCGCGATCACGTAACGCTGCCCGATGGCCACACCGTTTCCCGTCTTCGGTCCCTCGCCAAGCTGATATTGAATGAATTCGATGCCATTGATGTTCTTGTCCGGGCCCACGGTCACTTTGCTGGCCACGGTCCGGTACATGACCCGGACCTTGCCGGTGGCCCGGGCCTTGTTCATGGTCACCGTGGCGTCGTACTTGGCCTGGATCGGGCAGATCGGCGTGCAGTTGGTATTGCCGGCACACACCCGGCGCCCGGCGTAGGGCTGGGAATTGCGCCCCGCCGGGGTCGGACTGACCACCAGCGGCAAGCCGTCGAACGTCTGCCCGGTCACGGCGCTGACAAAACTGCCGTCAACCAGTGACAGCGGAATGCTGTGCATCGGGAATGAATAGCCCTCGGGAAAGGTCATGCCCAGATAAGCCTGGTCGGCGACATTGGCCGACACACCGATTTCCGCCTCGGCCCGGCAATAGGCACTTTGCAGATCGTCGTAGCCGATCGGCCAGTCCACCCCGACGCCGTATTTGCTCTTCAGGCGAAAATCATTCGGCACCATGCGCAGGCACGTCCCGACCCAATGCCAGGTCGTCCCGCCGCCCACCCGTTCATAGGTGCTGTTGAAGGGCAACGGGCCTTTCTGCACCAGGTAACTGATTTCCGGTTTGTCCCAACCCAGGATCAGATCGGCGATGGTTGCCCGCGGGGCATTTTCCTTGGTCGGATCCCGCGGTGTGTCCAGGGTCGATACCGGAGGATAGGGCGACTCCGGGGTTTTCAGGGTCGCCGTGTAGAAGCGCTCCAGATACTGCGTACGATTGGCAGGGATCTCCGGGCCCGATTCGAGCACCAGCACATCCACGCCAGCCATGCCCAACTGATAGGCAATGATGCTACCGGCCAGGCCCGCACCAACGATGACCACCTCTGCTTGTTCGGTACTCATGACGAAGCTCCTTGCTGCGCGTTGGCGACTACCCCGGTGTAATCCTCAAGGCTGGGCGGCGTCGTGTTCCAGTAGCCGAAGAACATCTCGCTGTAGCCCATGGGATGAGCCTGGGCGGCTTTCCAGGCCCATCCATTGATATAAGCCTGGTCGGACACCACCGTCTGCTCATCCTTTTTGAAACTCGCCGCGTCATAGGGTTGGTACCAGACGCCCAGCAACCACAGCTTCATGATCGAACGCGCGGCTTTGGCGGTCTGCGTGTCGGCCGGTAGCGCTCCGTCCATCAATACCGCTTGGGCGATCTGATCCGGGGATTGATTGTCCCCCGCCAGGTTGGCGTATTGAGTCAGCAATGTACTGAGCACATCAGGCGTGATTCTTGGCGTGATGAATTCAAGAAACAGCGGAGGCAAACCCACCTGGTCGATCGCCGGTGCCAATCGCTCAGTGGAAATGCCAGTCAGGACCGATGAAAGGCCTACGAAATTTTCCAGTTCACTGCTCATGCTTGACTCCTTGTCCAGTCGTGGACTGCGCGCGTTCGAGCAAATAGGTGAAATCCGCGAAGCTGGTGCGCGGCGATTCGGTGACATGGGTAGCCGCATTGCCATGACACGCCATGCAACTGGAAGACGCTTGGGGCACGGTGCCCTGGATGTAGGTTTCCAGCGTGGCGTTGGCCAGGAACAACGGGGCAGGATTGCCCAGCGGGTTGGCGGCTGATATCTGACAGTTGGGCTGTGGTGCCGACGGCCACTGGGTACTGATCAATTGATAGTTCGCCCAGACGCTCTGTGGGTTGACTGTACGCAACAGGGCTTGATAGGTGGCGTTCAAGGTTTTGGTGGCTTCGGTCAGCGGTATCTCACGCACGATCTGCGAGGGTGTTGCCTTGACCGCCGGGTTCCATGGCCGGGGCGGCGGCTGGTTGATATCGCTTTGGCTGGCAGCGTTGTAGAACAGATAAGGTCCCACCCGTTGGGCCGGGGGGGTGGTCTGTTCGGGTACGTTTTTTACATGTTCAAAGGTCGACCAGACCCACTGCGCGGCGCTGTCGGTCTTGTGAACGATGTGCAGTCCCACCAACCCCACCGGTTCGGACTTGCACGACTCCCCGACAATGGGTCCTTTGCTCGGGTCGCTGTTTCCCGGTGTATAGACCAGCGCATCGACGGTGTGAAAATCCTGCGGACGATCATTGGCGCCCAGCACTTTCCACGATGCTTTCACCATCAGCGCGCCGACGTCCTGTGTCTTGGCCGAGCCGCAACTGAAAGCCACGGCGTTGGTCGGGTTTGCGGCAAAAAACTTCTGCTGGCCTTCGATGCTGTACAGACCATTGTCGACAATGGAATTGAACATCGATCGGTTGACCACGATTTCGTTGCGCGTATAGGTACCGTTCTGATCCACCAGCGGGCCGCTCTCGAAAGGCTGGATAAACTCATCCAGCACATCGGGCACCTTGCCCATCTGCTGCAACAGGCGCCCGGACTTGAGCGACTTGCACGCTTCGGGAAGCGTCGCCGGCGCGTCCCAGGCCAACGGCGCCTGACCCTTGGCCCGGAAGATCTGGTAGCTCTCTTTCCAGCTTTCCCACACCGTTGCCCCATCCTGTTTGCCGATGGAGGTGCCGGTATTGGGATTGCCGTTGTCCAGCGCCGGCCAGTTCAGGGCAATGAAGGTCTGCCATGACAGGTCATCGAAATCGCGCTGAAGGCTGGCCAGCGTGGGATGTTCCTCGGCAACCGTGACATCGAAGGGTATCTGCGGTGACAACGAGGGGGTGGCGCTGACGGATGGGCTCAATAAAACGCTTAGCAAGGCACAGCCAAACGGGCCATGCCGACTGACTTCCATTCTCATGCTTTATCTCCTTGGCATCAGGGCGCCAGGAGATAACACCGGTCCGTCATTGGACTCTTACTGCCTCCTGGCAAGTCAGAGTCTAGGTAGGGTTTGGTTCAAGGCCAGGTGCAGAAGTAGAACCGATCGAAGCAAGGCCAAGCGGGGTTATTCGGATTCGGCTCGGGGTGTCAGTGAGGGCGCCATCGCGAGCAAGCTCGCTCCCACAGTGGATTTTCATAGGTACACAAATATTGTGTTCACTGAAGTTCTACTGTGGGAGCGAGCTTGCTCGCGATGCTTTTGATCCTAGAGGTTAGCGACTTTCTGCCAGACCTTCGGCTTGAAGAACAGCGTCTCGCCCTTCGCCAGGCCCACCAGACTGTCGTGGTCCTTCACCACTTCAGCTTCGATCAGATCGCTCTGGCCTTCCACCTTCAGGGTCACCCGGGTGGTGGCGCCCAGCGGGCGAATGTCGCGCACTTCGGCGGCGTGGTGATCCTCCAGTTCCGAACGCGACAGCGAGACTTCGTGAGGGCGGAACAGCACATGCCGGTCTTCACCCAAGTGCAGGCGGTTCGAGTCGCCGAGGAAGTGGTACACAAAATCACTGGCCGGGTTTTCGTAGACATCGCCCGGCGAGCCGATCTGCTCGATCACGCCCTTGTTCATCACCACGATCCGGTCGGCGACTTCCATGGCTTCTTCCTGGTCGTGGGTCACGAACACCGAGGTCAGGTTGATGTCCTCGTGCAACCGCGCCAGCCAGCGCCGCAGTTCCTTGCGAACCTTGGCGTCGAGGGCGCCGAAGGGTTCATCCAGCAGCAGCACTTTAGGCTCCACCGCCAGGGCGCGGGCCAGGGCGATACGCTGGCGCTGGCCGCCGGAAAGCTGTTCGGGGTAACGGTCGGCGAGCCAGTCCAGTTGCACCATGTTCAACAAGTCGTGGACCTTGGTCGCGATCTGGCTTTCGTTCGGGCGTTGGTTCTTGGGCTTCATGCGCAAGCCGAAGGCAACGTTGTCGAACACCGTCATGTGGCGGAACAGGGCATAGTGCTGAAATACGAAACCGACGTTGCGATCACGCACGTCGTGGCCGGAAACGTCCTCGCCGTGGAACACGATGTTGCCCTGGTCCGGGGTTTCGAGGCCGGCGATGATCCGCAGCAACGTGGTCTTGCCGCAACCCGACGGCCCCAGCAGGGCCACCAACTCGCCGCTCTGGATGTCCAGGCTGATATCGTCCAGGGCCTTGAAGGCGTGGAAATTCTTGCTGACGTTACGAACTTCGATCGACATGACTTATTCCTCCGCGGCGCTGGCGCGCAGGCGGTTGATTCGGTTTTCGCTCCACTGCTTGAGCAGCAGGATGAAGAGCGCCAGGATCAGCAACAGGCTCGCCACAGCGAACGCGGCCACGTGGTTGTATTCGTTGTAGAGGATCTCGACGTGCAAAGGCAGGGTGTTGGTGACCCCGCGAATGTGCCCGGACACCACCGATACCGCGCCGAATTCGCCCATGGCCCGGGCGGTACACAGCACCACGCCATAGATCAGCCCCCACTTGATGTTCGGCACGGTGACATGCCAGAACATCTGCCAGCCATTGGCACCCAACAGCCGCGCGGCTTCTTCTTCCTGGGTGCCCTGCTCCTGCATCAGCGGGATCAGCTCACGGGCCACGAACGGCACGGTGACGAAGATCGTCGCCAGCACGATGCCCGGCAGCGCAAACACAATCTGGATGTCGTGATCCGACAGCCACGGCCCGAACAGGCCCTGGGCACCGAACATCAGCACATAGACCAGGCCGGCGATCACCGGCGACACCGAGAACGGCAGGTCGATCAGGGTCACCAGCATGCTCTTGCCACGGAATGAATATTTGCTCACGCACCACGCGGCGCTGACCCCGAACACCAGGTTCAGCGGCACCGAGATCAGCACCGCGATCACCGTGAGCTTGAGCGCCGACAGGGCATCGGGTTCGAAGATTGCGGCAAAGAACGCCCCCAGGCCCAGCTTCAGCCCCTGGGAGACTACGATGAACAGCGGCAGCAGCAGGAACAGCGCAAAGATCAACCAGCCAAGACCGATCAGGACTCGCCGCGATGTTGCACTGCCGCGGCGGGCGGCGTTGGTGGAGGCCGCGTAAATAGACGATTGGGACATGTTCGCGCCTCCTTATGGGGTTTCGATGCGCCGCTGCAGCAGGTTGATCAGCAGCAACAGGACGAAGGAAACCACCAGCATCAGCACGCCGATGGAGGTGGCGCCGGTGTAGTCGTATTGGTCGAGCTTGACCATGATCAGCAGCGGCAGGATCTCGGTTTTCATCGGCATGTTGCCGGCGATGAAAATCACTGACCCGTACTCACCCACGCCACGGGCAAAAGCCAGGGCGAAGCCGGTCAACCAGGCCGGCAACAACGCCGGCACAAGGACGTGGCGGAACACCTGCCACGGCTTGGCACCGAGACAGGCGGCGGCCTCTTCGACTTCACGGGGGATATCGGCCAGCACCGGCTGCACCGTGCGCACCACGAACGGCAGCGTCACGAAGGTCAGCGCCAGGGTGATGCCCAGCGGGGTGTAGGCGATTTTGAAACCCAGGTCGGTGGCGAACTGGCCGACCAGGCCGGTCGGCGCATACAACGCCGTTAGCGCGATACCGGCCACGGCGGTGGGCAGGGCGAACGGCAGATCGATCATTGCATCGATGATCTTGCGACCGGGGAAGGTGTAGCGCACCAGCACCCAGGCCAACAGCGTACCGATCACACCGTTGATGATCGCCGCGCACAGAGCAGTGCCGAAGCTGAGCTTCAAGGCCGCCAGCACCCGTGGCGCGGAGATGATCGCCCAGAACTGTTCCCAGGTAAGTTGGGCGGCATGTACGAACATTGCCGCCAGTGGTATGAGCACAATCAGACTGAGGTACACCAGGGTGTAGCCCAGCGTCAGCCCGAAGCCGGGTATGACGGGGGATATGCGACGCGACATAAAGGTCCTTGGTTGAGAACGCGCAAAAACTGTGGCGAGGGGATTTATCCCCGTTGGGCTGCGAAGCAGCCCCAAAGCAGCCGACTCAATTCACCTGAGCATAAAGACATGCCAGATTCAGGGCCGCTTCGCGCCCCAACAGGGATAAATCCCCTCGCCACAGATTCAGTGTCCGGCCTTAGCTTGTAATCAGCTCATTCAGGCCTGCCCAGCTTACTGCGCCTGATAGATCTGGTCGAAAATGCCGCCATCGTTGAAGAATTTCGGCTGGGCGGTTTTCCAGCCACCGAAGTCCTTGTCGATGGTCACCAGGTCCAATTTCGGGAACTGCCGGGAGTACTTGGCGGCCACGTCCTTGTCACGTGGACGATAGAAGTTTTTCGCGGCGATTTCCTGGCCGGCCGGGCTGTACAGGTGCTTGAGGTAGGCTTCGGCGATCTCCAGGTTGCCCTTTTTCTCGGCATTCTTGTCCACTACCGCCACCGGCGGCTCGGCGAGGATCGACAACGACGGCACGACGATGTCGAACTTGTCCGCGCCGCCGTCTTCTTTCAGCGCCAGGAAAGCTTCGTTTTCCCAGGCCAGCAACACGTCGCCCTGACCGTTGTTGACGAAGGTAATGGTCGAGCCACGGGCGCCGGTGTCGAGGATCGGCACATGCTTGAACAGTGCTTGAACGTATTGCTTGGCCTTGGCTTCGTCACCACCGTTGGCCTTGAGGCCATAGGCCCAGGCGGCGAGGAAGTTCCAGCGAGCACCGCCGGAGGTCTTCGGGTTCGGGGTGATGACCGACACGTCATCCTTGATCAGATCGCCCCAGTCCTTGATGCCCTTGGGATTGCCTTTACGCACCAGGAAAACGATGGTCGAGGTGTACGGTGTGCTGGCTTCCGGCAGGCGTGTTTGCCAATCCGCCGGCAGGGACTTGCCCAGCTTGGCGATTTCGTCGATGTCGCCAGCCAGAGCCAGGGTCACCACGTCAGCCCGCAGGCCATCGATCACCGCCCGACCCTGCTTGCCCGAGCCACCGTGAGATTGCTGGATCTTCACGCTATCGTCCGGGTGCGCTTTCTTCCAGAAACTGGCGAATTCGGCGTTGTAATCCTGGTACAGCTCGCGAGTCGGGTCGTAGGACACGTTAAGCAACTCGTAATCCTTGGCAAAAGCGGAAGCTGCAAAAACAGCGCTGGCCAAGACGGCCAAGGCATAACGGCGAATTGACGGCATGGTGAAAACTCCTGGAATTCCGGTTTTTTATGTTTGTGAAGTGTTGGTCTTCAACCCGGTTTGTGGCTCGGCTGCTGCAACCGGAATTTTTCCTTGCGCTCGATCTGGACGACTTGTGCGTTGTGCACGGTGATTTCCACCGCGCCAAAACGAAGGTCCCGCAAGGCATTGAGGATCTCGCGCAACAGAGTTGCTTCGTCCTGACCGTCAACGCTGCGTAGAGATGCGCTCATGCTATTGCTCCTTGAATGCCTGGAAGTGGGCGGCACCGTTTGTGGCGTAGGAGCAATACTAGATAGGCGTAGATATTCTTAAAAAGACTATTTAAGAATTTTTATATAACCAAAAACACAAGCAGCCGATGTGCAAAGGCAATTAATTGATTGCGGGCGCGCGATCCCAATCCAGCTGCTGCGCGGCAACGGGTCGTCCGAACCAGTAGCCCTGCCCCATCCCACAGGCATGTTCCAGCAGGAACGCTGCCTGCTCGCGCTGCTCGATGCCTTCGGCTTGCACTTGCATACCCATGCTGCGGGCCAGGGCGATGATTACCCGGACAATCGCTGCGTCGTCCTCATCCCACGGCAACCCGGCCACAAAGCCCTGATCAATCTTGAGCTTCTGGACGGGCAAGCGTTTGAGTCGCAGCAACGACGAATAACCGGTACCAAAATCATCGATAGCCAGTCGCACCCCCAATTCCCGCAGACGGTGCATTTGCTCCAGGGCCACTTCCGGATCGTCCATCACCGCGCTTTCGGTCACTTCCAATTCCAGACAGGCCGGGTCCAGGCCTGAAACGTGCAGCACCCGCGCGACCTGTTCGTACAACTCGCGACGGGCGAACAGCCGACTGGAAACGTTGACCGCTACAAACGATAACGCCACCCCAGCCTCCTGCCATTGACGCATCTGTCGACAGGCCTGCTCCATGACCCAGGCATCGATTTGGGCGATCAGCCCGGTGCGCTCGGCGATGGGAATGAACTCGGCCGGCGAAACCAGACCGCGCTCGGGATGTTCCCAGCGCACCAAAGCCTCGACACCAATCAGGCGGCTGGTCGCCAGATCGTGTACCGGCTGGTAATGAACCCGCAGCTCCTGCTGCTGGAGCGCGCGTCGCAGTTCGAAGGCGATCTCGACCCGTTGCTGGGCATGAGCGGTGAGTTCTTCGGTATACAAGGCGTAGCCATCGCGCCCGGCACTCTTAGCCTTGAACAAGGCGGAGTCGGCATTGCGCAGCAGTTGCCCCGCGCTGAGGGCATCCCCGGGAAACAGGCTGATGCCCACGCTGGCATTGATGAACAAGAGCTGGTTTTCGAGGCGCAACGGTTCTTTCAGGGCATCGATAATGCGCTGGGCCAGCACCGCCGCCTGCGCCGGCTGCGAGCAATTTTCCACCAGCACCGCAAACTCGTCGCCCCCCAGCCGGGCCAGGGTCACGCCCGGCGCAAACAGCCCTCGGAATCGCTCCGCCACGCTCTTGAGCAATTGATCGCCAACGTGATGCCCCAGGCTGTCGTTGATGTTCTTGAAATGGTCCAGGTCCACCAGCAACAAGGCGCAGCCGCGTTTGTGCAACTGCGACGACGCCAGCGCCTGCTCGGCGCGATCAGAAAACAGCAGGCGATTGGGCAGACCGGTCAGCGGATCGTGGTGGGCCAGGTACGCCAGTTCGTGCTCCGAATCCTTGATCGCGCTGATGTCCGAAAACACCGCGACGTAATGGCTGACCTGACCGTTATCGTCGCGAACGACGCGGATCGTCTGCCATTGCGGGTAGATCTCACCGCTTTTACGTCGGTTCCAGATCTCGCCGCTCCACTCGCCACGGCTGCCCAGGGACGCAAACATCTCCTGGTAGAAATCCGCCCCGTGACGGCCAGACTTGAACAGGTTGGGCCGCCGGCCCAACACCTCATCCCGGGCATACCCTGTAATCGTCATGAAGGCGCGATTGACGTGCACGATCAGGCCGTTCGGGTCCGTCACCAACACCCCTTCGCGCGTGCAATCGAAGACGGCGGCGGCCTGGCGCAAACGTTCGCCGTCGGCACGGTGTTCGCCTTTTCCGAAAAGCCGGGATATCCGCACACCCGCCAGGAAAACCAATCCGGCGCTGACCAGGACCCAGGCATATCCGTTGATCAACTGCCAGCGAAGCTGATCGGCAGATTGATCGAAAAAGCTGCTCAATAAATAACCAACCAGCTGCAGCCAGACGACCGACAGCACGAGATAAAGCAGCGCTCCACGCATGGCGCTGCGGTGATAGACGGTCATTCGGCGATCCATGTCCCCACAAAGAGGTGGGAATTATAGAGTAAGAAACATCCTGCCACTGTTATCTGAAAGGCCGACTGGTTTTATCTGTGCGGCAGGTGATAATGCAACGGCTGTTTCTATCTTTATCGAGGGCCCTATAGCCTATGTGGTACGAAGGTTTTCTTGGCTTGTCGCCCTGGTCACTGGTGGCAGTCACCCTGCTGATGACCCATGTCACGATCATTGGCGTCACGGTCTACCTGCACCGTTATTCGGCTCATCGCTCCCTGGAGCTCAACGCCGGCCTCAAACATTTCTTCCGCTTCTGGCTGTGGTTGACCACGGCGCAGAACACCCGCGAGTGGACCGCCATCCACCGCAAGCACCACGCCAAATGCGAAACCGTCGATGATCCCCACAGCCCGGTGATCAAAGGCCTGTCCACCGTGCTGCGCAAAGGCGCCGAACTCTATCGCGCCGAAGCGGAAAACCCCGAAACCCTGCGCATCTACGGCAAGAACTGCCCTGATGACTGGATCGAGCGTAATCTCTACAGCCGCTTCCCACTCATGGGCGTGGCGATCATGGGCGTCATCGACCTGCTGCTGTTCGGCACCATCGGCATCACCATCTGGGCCATCCAGATGATGTGGATTCCGGTCTGGGCCGCGGGCGTGGTCAATGGCCTGGGTCATGCCGTGGGCTACCGCAACTTCGAATGCCGCGACGCGGCGACCAACCTGGTGCCCTGGGGCATCCTGATCGGTGGCGAAGAACTGCACAACAATCACCATACCTACCCCAATTCGGCCAAGCTGTCGGTACGCAAATGGGAGTTCGACCTGGGCTGGGCCTGGATCCAGGTATTCAGTTTCCTGCGCCTGGCCAAGGTCCAGCGCGTCGCGCCGATCGCCCACCGTGTCGAGGGCAAGGGGCATCTGGACATGGACACCGCCATGGCGATCCTCAACAACCGTTTCCAGATCATGGCCCAGTACCGCAGGCTGGTCATCGCGCCGCTGGTCAAGCAGGAACTGGAAAAGGTCGATCACTCGGTCCGCCACCAATTCCACCGGGCCAAACGCCTGTTATCGCGGGAAACCAGCCTGCTGGATGAGCGTCACCACGCGCGCATCCAGAGCATGTTGGAACACAGTCAGGCGTTGAAGGTGATCTACGAAAAACGCCTGGCCTTGCAGCAGATCTGGGCCAAGACCAGCAGCAACGGCCACGACATGCTCGCGGCCATCAAGGAATGGATCCACGAAGCCGAGGCCAGCGGCATCCAGTCCCTGCGCGACTTCGCTGACCAGCTCAAGACCTACTCGCTGCGGCCTGCAACGGCCTGATAAGCAACCCCGCCAGCCGGCGGAATGCTGTTCACTTAAAAAGATGGCGCTTCTCCTTGAGTGGGGAAGCGCCTTTTTTTGGGGGCCTTGTGATTGAGCAGACGTCGCACATTGGCATAGCTGCCGGGACAGCCATAAATGAATGATCCGTTCACAGGGTCAGACGCGAGGCACTCGTGGTTCGGGTTAACGACCACGATATTCTTTTAATACGCGAGCATGCCTAACGGGACGGAATGGCCCGCAGGTCGTCGGCGATAAAGCGGCTCAATTGGCCGGTGTAGAAGCCTTCGACATCCGAGTTACCTCTGTTGGTCAGAGCGCCCACCATGCTTCTCATGTTCTGGAATTGCCCGATCGCGCCGCCCGGCATCAGGCCCTGACGGGCCTGGGCAAAGTGCAAAACCTCTGCGCCGGCCTTCTTCACCTTGACCTGATAGCTGAAATCGACACTGGCGAGGAGCGTGCCATCGGCAACGATTTTGCTCATGAAGCCGCCTTGGGTGTCTTGAATACGTCGCGCGTAGACGCTGTTGACGTCCAGCAGATAGTCGGCGGTTTCCTTGCTGGAGGCATAGCGATTGTCCTCGAGCAGGCGACCGATCAGGTCGGTGTGCAATTGCTCACGGACCTTTTCGTCAGGCAAAAAGCGATCGTTCTTGCCTACGACTTCAACGTCGAAGGTGTCGATCCAGAAGGTGGCGGTTTTGGGAATCGTTACCGGAGTGGCGGAGACATAGTAATCGGGTTTGGAGGCACAGCCCGCCATAAGGCAGAGGGCCAGGAATATGGCAAAAACGCGCATGTCTGAATTCGTCCCTGAAAGGTAGTGGCATAGTGACAGCTTCATTCTACGGAGTTTGGACGGGTTCTCAAGTTTTGGCGGCAGCGGATGGCGGCAAAACCCCGGCCGTTGCAGACCGGGGCGATTTTATGGGTGCGGCTTCCGGATAACAGTTGCAGACCGCGTCACTCCCCCGCCATCTCTACCACCGTCTTCCCTTGCCCACGCCCCTGCGCTACTTGCGCAAACGCCTCATTCACGTCTCCCAGGCCAAACCGATGTGGGTCTACCTTGATGCGCAGTACCCCGGCCTCAACCAAAGCCGCCGCTTCGCGCAATATCCGACCATGGTGCTCGCGCCCCTTGCCGGTCAGCAACGGCATCAAGGTAAACACCCCGGAATAACTCGCCCCCTTGAACGACAACGGTGCCAGGCTGTGTTGTCCCCAGCCGAGACAACTGAGTACGTGGCCGGTATAGGTTTTCACTGCGTTGAAGGACGCATCCAGTGTCGAGCCGCCGACGGTGTCGTAAACGATGTCGAAACCTTCGCCATCGGTGTGCAGGCCCACATAACTGTCAGTGTCCTGCGCCCGGTAGTCGATAGGGGTCGCGCCCAGTTCACGGATGAAATCCAGGCTGGTGGCCGAGCCGGTGGCATAGACCTCGGCGCCGCGGGCCTTGGCAATTTGCACGGCGATTTGACCGACGCCGCCCGCGCCGCCGTGGATCAGCACTTGTTGGCCGGCCCGAACATTGGCCCGGTCTACCAACCCTTCCCAGGCGGTGATGAAGACCAATGGCAAGGCTGCCGCTTCGCGCATGCTCAACGAACCGGGCTTGAGCGCAATCAGGTGAGCATCGACGGCAATGTATTCGGCCAGCGCACCCTGGGCGCCGCCGATGCCGCCGGCCATGCCGAACACGTCATCGCCGGGGGCGAAATCGTGCACGCCCTCTCCCAGCTCAACGACTGTTCCGGCCAGATCGATACCCAGTACGGCGGGCAGCGGCTGGCGGGCATGAGCGCCGCCACCTGCCGCGATCTTGGTATCCAGAGGATTGATCCCTGCGGCGTGAACCCTGATCAATACCTGTCCTTTGCCGGGAACAGGCCGGGGAATGTGGCGAACGACCAGCGGAGCCTGAGCGGTTTGAGCAATGGCGGCGAACATGGTGTTGTTCATGACAGTAAACCTCCAATGAGTGGGTGAGTACATGTTGCGGCCGTCGACGCATTCCGATAAGTAAGCAACTATGGATAGGATTTATTCCAACCAGAGGCCAAATCCCGATGGATCTATTCGACGCGATGCAGATGTTCGTGCGAGTGGTAGAGCGCGGTTCGTTCTCGGCGGTCGCCCGGGAGCTGAACCTGGGTCAACCAGCGGTTAGCAAGCAGATCCGCGCGCTGGAACAACACCTTGGCGGTGCGTTGTTTGCCCGCAGTACTCGCCATCTCGCGCTGACCGACCAAGGCCAGCGCTTCTATATCCACAGCAAGGAAATACTCAGCAGCCTCGACACGGCCCGGCTCAGTTTCACCCGTGGCCAGGAGCAGATCGCCGGCCCTTTGCGTGTGGCCGCCCCGGTGAGTTTCGGGCGGCTGTGCATTGCGCCCTTGATGAGGGAGTTTTTGGCGCGCCATCCACAGGTTCACATCGACCTGAAACTGAACGACCAAAATGAAGATGTGCTGAAAGAAAACATCGACGTCGCCATTCGTATCGGCGTGGTGAAAAACGAAGGGCTGGTCGCGGTTTCCCTCGGCGATAGTCCGCGCCGGGTGTATGCCGCTCCCGCCTACCTGCAACAACACGGCACACCGCTGGAGCCGGCGGATCTTGCCCGCCACAATTGCTTGGGCTTCACGCTGCTGGAGCATTACGACGTTTGGCGTTTCGACCAGCAGGACAAACAGCACCGAGTGACGATCAAGGGCAATGTCACCAGCAACAGCAGCGAGGCAATTCGCGAGATGGTTCTTAGCGGGCTGGGCATTTCGCTTTCACCGCAGTGGTTATTCGCCGCGGATGTTCGCCAGGGAACCGTGTCCAGCCTGCTGGAGGCTTATCAACCCGTAGCGCTGCCCATCAGCGCCGTGTTCAGCCAAGACCGGCGCCGCTCGGCAAGAACTCGCGCCTTTGTGGATTTTCTGCGCGAGCGTCTTTGAGCAGCCGGTTATGCGTAACGAACCTGACTGATATCAATCGCCACCAGCAATTCCCCCTCCACCGCCTGATCGTCCGCATCCCGCCGATACGCCCGGCGCTTGCTGGGCATGCACAGCCCATCGGCCTTGATGTAGTCCTCCACATACTGGGCCGCCGGCAGGCCACCGCTCACGTCCACGGTGTAATCATGCCGGCGCAGCAGATAGTCATCGCCAAAGTAGAAGTCCTGGACCGGGCAGTGAGTGGCGAGGGTGTCCGGGAAGTTCACCCGCAAGCGGCGCCAGACCTGGCCACCTTCCTTCCAGGGTTCCAGCTCCTGGCTGGTGACACCCGGAAAAGTAAACAGGAACGGCATGGTCAGGTAGGACCAGAGCGCATATCCATTGAAGTAGGCACGGTGAAGCGGATCCCACGGAGTGGTTTGCTCGTGCTTGAAGAACGAAGCCCTGGGGTCCGAACGCTCAGCGATCACTTTGCCCTCGGTGGTTTCGATGGCGATGCGATCAGGCGTGAAGGCGGTGCGCTGGTTCAGCGCACCGAACGGCATGACCGAGGCGCGCTGTTCATGCAGCCAGACAGTCATCTGCCGTGGAGCATTGTCTTGCGTTAACCCCTTCATGGCCCACAACGAACCGCCGGTCACAAGAGTGACCTGGACAGTGTTGAAAGTGTTCCAGCGCTCGAGACCGCCGTGGGCAATCAGGACTTGTTCCAGCAGGTCGTGCTTGTGCGCCTTCATGATGGCCGTCCTCCTCGAGTTGGAAACGGGGTCATTCATGAGTGTAGTCGTGCAGCTGGGGCAGAGTCCTTACGATTCACAGGCCAACGAGGCCTGCGCGGTCTTCGAATGCCGGGCGGGAAAATACGCCGCCGCAGCCACACCCACCGCGCCCATCACCACGCAATACCCCACGCACACCCATGGGCTCCACGGCACCAGTGCGATCAGCACCAAAGGCGTCACGCTGGCCCACAAGGCATAGGCAATGTTGTAGGTGAACGAGATGCCGGACACGCGGATTTTCGGCGGAAACAGGCTGACCATCACCGATGGCACCGCACCGACCACGCCGCAACCCAGGCCCGCCACAGCGTAGGCTAGGCCCAGCCAGGCGCCGCCGCTGATCAGGCTGGCGTAGAGCACGGCGATGCCCATCGGCAACAGCAGGCTGTAGAGCATGACAGTGCGCCAGGCGCCGATGCGGTCGACGATGAGGCCGGCCAGAACGCAGCCGATGTTCAGGAAGACGATGCCCAGGCTGCTCAAAGCGAACGTGTGACTAGGGGTCATGCCGAAACTTTTTTGCATCACGGTCGGGGTGATGACCACGAACACCACCACGGCGGACGTCAGCACGCAGGTGAGAATGGCGGCGGGCAACAAGGCGTGGCGATGGTCCCGCAGCACGGTGCGTAGCGGCAGTTCCGTCGCGCCCTCGCGCTTGGCTTGCAGGGCCATGAAGATCGGCGTTTCGCTCAGCCAGCGGCGCAGCCAGACGCCGATTACACCGAAGACCCCACCCAGCAGGAACGGCAAGCGCCAGGCGTAATCGAGAATTTCTGCTGCCGTGAATATCTGCGCCAGCGCCGTGGCGGTCAGGGCGCCCAGCAAATAGCCGAAGGTCAGACCAGCCTGGAGAAAACCCAGCGCGTAGCCGCGATGCCGCAGCGGTGCATGTTCGGCCACGAACACCCAGGCGCTCGGCACTTCGCCGCCCACCGCCGCGCCTTGCAGGATGCGCAGCGCCAGCAGCAACAACGGGGCGAAATAGCCGATTTGCGCGTAAGTCGGCATCATGCCGATAAGCAGGCAGGGCAAGGCCATCATCAGGATGCTCAGGCTGAACACCCGCTTGCGCCCCAGGCGATCGGCGAAGTGCGCCATGAGGATGCCACCCAGGGGCCGTGCCAGGTAGCCGGTGGCGAAAATCCCGAAACTTTGCAACAGGCGTAGCCATTCGGGCATTTGCGGCGGGAAGAACAGTTGGCTGAGCACCAGGGCGAAGAAGACGAAGATGATGAAATCGTAGATTTCCAGCGCGCCACCCAGGGCGGCGAGGCCCAGGGTTTTGTAGTCGGATCGGCTGAATCGGGCGTCTGGCAGATGAGTTGTGGCAGTCATGGGCAGATTTAAACAAGAAAAGTTTTTGAGAAGGACGGTTCAGGCGTCTTGGCCGTCGTCCATGGGCTGTGCCGGTGGTTGGTCTGGCTCAGCGTCTTCGGCCTCTTCAGCAGGCAGGAAATCCTTGCGGCTCTGGGCGATGGCCCGGCGTATTTCGTCGCCTTTGGTGGGGCAGTTCTTGAGGCGGGCGATGCCGTCGGGTTTCTGCGTCATCGCCATCCTCCGGTATGAATGAACAGGGGCTCGATAGTGCTCGCTTTTGGCGCGTGATGCCAATTTTGTGGTTGAGGGTTGCTGCCCGACCCAGCGGGAGCAAGCTCCCTGGCCACAGGGAGCTGTTGCTTGGGTTAGCGGTGGTAGCGACGCACTACGCTACTGTTGCGCAAGACGTGACCGTTGATTCTTTCCATCAGTTGAGGGCGTGTGAGGCCGGCTGGCAAGGCGTGCGGGGGCAGGTCGAGCGCGTATATCTGAATCAGGTAATGGTGAGCGCTGTCGCCGATAGGTGGGCAAGGGCCTATATAGCCGCGGGTGTTTTTACTGTTGGTGCCGCTTACGCCTTCAAGGGCGGACTGGGTGCCCATGCCGGTCGGAATATGCCGCGTGCTGGCCTTGATGCCGTAATGAACCCAGTGGTCGACGCCCTGGCCTTTCTGGCCGTCCGGGTCGTGCATGACAATGGCGTAGCTGAGGGTGCCGGGCGGGCCAGCTGTCCAGCTCAAGGCCGGGGAAATGTTCTTACCGCCGCAGTTGTTGGCGTCACTGGCGGCCGCCGCGGTGAACAGCCGGTTATCCGACACACCTGGAATGCTGAGGGTGAAACGTTCCTGAGCCTGGGCCGCCCCTTGTGCGCACAGCACGAGGGCGATGGCCGCCAGCCAGGGAGTAAGGGAAGTCGATCGAGTCATACCGGGCACCTTATGCAGATCAGGCCATGGACGGCCTGCGAACTATAGCCGCAGCGCCTGCCAGGTTTCAGTGACAATTACGATGAACTTCGAATCCGCCACATCGATCTGCGTTGACCGTGATTCGCGACATCACCCATCCCCCTGTGGGAGCGAACGCGGCGTTTTGAAGGAAATCTCCGAGGAACTGGAAAGCAACAAGATCAACAATCACAGCCTGCGGCAGCGCTTACACCGAGTGATCGACCGGCAGGTGAATCACCCGGGGCCTTTCCAGTGGTGCCAGTGGCGGCGGTTGCAGTTCCGGGCTCAGCAGATGGAAATGCGCCACGACGTGGCTGATATCACCGTCCTGGTTGTTATGGATGATCTTGGAGCCGGGCCGGCGCAACGTGTCCAGACGCGCGTCGGTCAATTTGAAGCTTTCGCTCAAGCTTTGATCGTCCACCACCGGCGCTGGCAGCCGACGCTGGGCGAAGCTGCGGCTTTTGCGCTGCTGATAGCGCGCCCAGGTAATCAGGATCACCGCATTGACCAAGGCGATCCAGCCATATATCTGCAACGTCCCGAGCGTGTCCATGAGCGAGCCACCGAGGCGCGGGCCTGCCTGGCTGTCAAACAGGGGCCAGAGCCCGTTGACCAACAGATACAACAGCCCCAGCCACGCCAGCACGGTAAAGAGCGCATCGATGACCACCAGAAAAGGTCTTTGTCGGGTCCTGATAATTTTCATCGGATCACTTCCTCTTCTTCGTCATCGAACGGTTTGATGCCGCGATCCGGGCTGACCCAGCGCGCGCGTTTCTGATGCTGCCCGAACAGCACTTTCGGGAAACTCACCAAGGTGGTGAACAGACTGATCAGCCAGAACACCAATGGGTACCACACCACCCAGAACATGATGTGCCACAAACCCTTTTCGTAACGGCGATCGATCAGGATGCTCACCGCGAACTGCATCAGGCACACCACCGCCAACAGCAACCCGGTGAAGGCCGGCGGCATGAGGTGATCGACCGCGATGGCCGCTGGCATTTCGACGAATTTACCGGCGCCCCAGAAGATCACCGACAGCAGGAACGTGAACGCCCAACCGGTGGACAGGCAGTATTCGAACAGCAGCGGCCACAGGTAGCGGTGGCGGTATTGCCAGATGCCGCGGATGTTCTTGAACAGCACTTCGGCCCCGCCCTGGGCCCAGCGCAGGCGCTGCCGCCACAGGCCGCGCAGGGTTTCGGGCATGAGGATCCAGCACAGGGCACGGGGTTCGTAGAAGATGCTCCAGTGGTCCAGTTGCAGCTTCCAGCTGATGTCGATGTCTTCGGTGATCATGTCCGGGCTCCAGTAGCCGACCCGGTGCAGGGCCGTACGACGGAAGGCGACGATCACACCGGAGACGGTGAAGATCCGCCCGAAGACGCGCTGGGTACGCTTGATCAAGCCAATGATCGAGGAGAACTCGCCAACCTGCACCCGGCCGATCAAAGTCGAACGAGTACGGATACGCGGATTACCGGTCACTGCACCGAGGCGGGCATTGTCCAGCATCGGTGCCACCAGGTAGGCGCAAGTGTTGGGTGCCAACAGCGCATCACCGTCGATGCACACCAGGTATTCACTGCGCGCCGCGATGGCGCCCATGCGCAGGGCCACGGCCTTGCCCTGGTTTTCCGCCAGATGCAGCACGCGCAGGCGCGGGTCATCAGCCGCCAGTTGGTCGAGCACTTGGGCGGTGTTGTCTTTCGAGCCGTCGTTGATGGCGATGACCTCGATGTTCGGGTAATGCTGGCCCAGCGCGGCGTGTATGGTATCGGCGACATTGTCGCCCTCGTTGAAGCACGGAATCAGAATGCTGATCAGCGGTTCCCCGGCCAGCGGCGGCGGCAGGGTGTCGTCCTTCCACGGCCAGTGACGCTCCCAGTGCAGCCAGAAATACAGGCCGCCGGCTATCCACAGCCCGGACATGAACAGCGGGTAAAAGAACACGAAGTCCATCAGGAATTGCCCGGTGACCAGGAAGATCAGGCCCAGGGGCACCCCAAGGACGATCGCCAGCACCAGCAGGGCGAGCAGTCTGTCGAGCATGTCAAGGATTCCACTTGTTGGAGAGCGCCGGCCGCACGGTTTTCACAGCGGGCTGGTCTTCGATGAAGTTGTCCGGGTAGTAGCCGAAACTGGTCACGCCTGAACGCTTGAGGCGTCCCATCCATTCGGCCAATTGTTCGCCGTCGATGTCGCTGACCGGTTTGCTGTGCCAGTCACGGGCCTGCAATTCGAACACCGTGCGCTTGAGCGCACCGGGGCGGGCCTTGACGGTCGCCACCAGGCGCTCAAGCCAGGGACCGGATTGCTCGCGGGTCTGCTTTTCCATCAACGGCATGGCCATCGGGGCCGTCCAGTTGTAGGCGCCAAGAAAGTCGTCCAGGTTCTGGGCGAACCAGGCTTCGCTTTCGGGATTGAGCATCGGTTCGGCAAAAATATTGCGCGCTGTCAGCACCTGCGGGCCACGAATCGCGCGGACCTTGGCAGTGAGCTCGTGGGTGAAGTCGATCAGGTAGCGGCTCTTGAAACGAGTCCAGCGCTGCATCGCCGCTGGGTCGTCCCGCAGGGCGGCGATGGACGTCGGCAGGCCGTTGGCGGCATAGACTTTCAGGGCGGCGGGGCCGGCGTCCTCGAAGTCAGAAAACACGGCGTCGTCGTGGTACAGAACGCCGTCCACCGAACTCATCCGTGCCAGGTCTTCGTAGATTTCGCCGATGACCCGCCGCACGCTCGGATCGAAGGGCGACAAACGTACGTACTGATCCGGGTCCACACCCGTGCGGCCGGTTTCCGGGTCCCAACGTTGTACGCGGGGCAGTTTCGAATCCAGGCCAAAACTGAGCACTGGCATCCAGGCGAAGACCTTGGCGTTGGCCCGGGTTTTCAGTTGCCACGCAACCCGATCGAACAGATCGGCCCGTACCGGCAGATGACGGTTGGGAAAGTACAGCGAATGCACCAGACCATCACCTTTCGGATCGGCAAAGGCTTGCAGGAAAACGGTGTTGGCGCCCAGGTCGTAAATGCGCTGGATCAGCTTGCCGACATTGGCTTCCTGCTGCACAGGATCCGGGTCATAGACGTAATCCAGGTCGACATGGACCACCCGCAACGGGTCCATGGTCTGCACGCCGACGACGCTCTCGGCGAAGTGCGCACCATCCGGATCGGAGGCCACCAGAAAACGCGGGCCACTCATCAGGTTATTGAGGCTGTCCAGACCATCTTCCAGAGTCAGGGCCATTTGGTAGCCTTCGCTGCCAATCACCTGCAAGGCGGTGCCATCGGCGGCACCGTAGGGCCAGACCCACACGCGCGGACTGTAGCCGGTGACCTTGCGGATCTTCTCGGAAATGGCCACCACGTCCTTGCGCTGGCGAGCCTGGAAATCAGCTTCGCTTTCATAACGACCGGTGGCGGGATCGTAGCGCCGGGTCGTCGCCGCCGGTTGCAGGTTGCCTTGCGGGTTGGCCAGTACCCCTTTGTGATTGGCGTCGGTGTGGGCGGCGATTTCCACCAGGCCCGATTTCGAGACCTCGCGAATTTGCTCCCAGGTCAAAAACTCGGAGCGCTTGCGCGGCACTCCAGCGAAGTCCACCGGCTGGTTCGACGGCGTGTCGATCCAACTACCGACCGGGGCCAATAGCGCCGGCCAGTTATAGGCGCGCAGGATCGGCATGACGCGGGTGTAAAAGCTTGAGTAACCGTCGTCAAAACTCAACAACACCGCCCGCGGCGGCAGTTCCGGGCCACCGTTGCGAGCGGTGATGATCTGGTCCACGGTAACCGGCTGGTAGTTGTTTTCCCGCAGCCAAGCCAATTGCTCGATCAGGCGTTCGGTACGCACGGCCACGAGCGCCTGGTCGGGGTCGCGGTCCTCCACGTCGTGATAGGCGATGCCGAGCACATGGTTTTTCGGCCACGGGGCGTCGTTGGCCGCCAGCGGGCGCTGTGAGGGCGGTGTGAACGCCGGGGCTTGCTGGGCACAAGCGCTGATCAGCAAGACCCCCAGCAGAAGGATGAATCGCGAAATGACAGGCATCTTCAAACTCTTCTAGAAGCGGTAGGTGAGGTCGACAAGCAGGCGCAGATCGCTTTCGCGGTCGCCGTCATAGGGGCGGTTGAGCCAACTCAGTGCGGCACCTGCCTCAAGCACGTCGTTCCAGATAAAACGCTGGCCGTAGCTGAGCAGGCCCATGGCACCGGTGCTGTGGTCGCGCTGGCTGTAGGTACCGGCGCCGGCCTGGAACTGCTGGCTCCACGTCGTTTCGTAGCGGCGGTACAACACATGATTGGCGCTGACAGTCGGCATGACGCTCAGATCTGACTTGGGGTTGAAGTAGGGGACTTCGTCAGAGCCGCTGTTGCGACTGGCACCCACTTCCAGGCCCAGCTCCACTTGCAGCCGCGGAGCGCTGTAAATGCCTTCGCGACCGGTGAGCAGGGTTTCGAGACGGTTGTTACCGTCACTGAAATGCGATGGGCTGACCGCCAGTTGCCACTCTCGGCTTTCGTGGGCACGCCAGCGAACGAAACCACTGCCGCCGTTGGCGCGAATACCGCTGTTGAGCGCCCGCAGCGGGGTCGCGGCCGAGAGGTAATCCAGGCTGCCACCGTACTGCCAGTGATCGTTGATGTCCCGGGCCACGGCCAGGCGTGCCCCCTGCTTGTCACCGGAGCCGTACGAGTGGTTGGAGACTTCCGCTTCCAGCGTCATGTCACGGGTGCGGCGCTCCACACCCAGACGCTGCCAGCGATGGTGGCCGGTGCCTTCTTCGAAATCACCGGTGGCGTAACCGACGCCACCGAATAGCCGCCAGTCTTCATTGATGGGTGGGCTGTAGAGCAGCGTTTCAATGCCGAAGTCGCGACTGCCGGTGACTGCACCGGCATCGCCGTTGCCGCCGCCATAACTCTTGCCGGTGTACGCTTCGATACGCAGTTCGGCCATGTCGTGCACTTCGCGCTGGCGTTGCAGGCGTTTGACGTGGGCGTTCTCCGGGTACCGGGCGACCACGTCATCGGTCAGCGCGTCCATCTGCCGCCACTCCTGCAGATCCATGGCGGCGCGGGCCTGGGCGACTTCCAGCTCACGGTTACGCGGGGTCGTGGTCTCGACTTCCTTGAGCAGGCTTTCAGAACGTCGCGGCCATTGCCGGGCCTGGTACAGATCAGCCTGGGCCAGTCGCAACCCGATGTTGCCGGGGCCTTGATTGACCAGGGTCGCCAGACGCGTCTCGGCGGTGGGCAGGTCGGCGCCATATGTGCCGGCCTGAGCGGCGAGTTGTTGTGCGTCCATCCACTCGTCATTGGGGTTGCCGATGGGCAGCCCCTTGAGCTCGACGCGTGGTTGCTGGGATTTGGCCAAGTCTTCAGCCAGGGCACGGGCCTCTTCGGATTTTTCACTTTCCAGCAGTGCGTAGTAGAGCGCGGTGCTGTCTTCGAAGCGGTCCGCCGGATCGGCATCAGGTGCCGTCAGTACCCGGCGGTACAGATCGACGGCAATCTCCGGTTCACGCTGCTCCAGATAGGAGGACGCCACCCAGCGCAAGGCATAAGTGGGAATGGCAATCCCTTCGGCGAGCAGCCTTTGGTATTCAGCAATCACTTCAGCTCGTCGAGCACGGGCGTTCAGGGCGCCGATGCGGTCGATGCGCCAGCGCAGTACATCGTCATGAGCCTCGGCCACCGGAGTCCAGGTGGCGAGCAGCTTGTCGTAATCGGCCAGGGCGCGGTCTGCGATAACGAAGCGATCCTTCTCGCTGCGGCTGGCCATGTCCGCCAGGCGCACCCGTTCAGCCGCAACATCGCCCTCCAGTCGCCGCTGCACGCCCTGATCGATCAACCCGGGTTGCAGACGAGCCAGGCGCAAGGCCGGCTCAGGCAAGCGGGCACGTTGCAGCGCAATGATGTATTCGCGGGCGACCTCGAGATTGTTGCCGGCGCGGGTAAAGGCCTGGTCGTATTCGAACAGCGCCTCGTGTGGACTGTTGGCACGGGTCAGGGCATAACCCAAGGCCAGTCGACGCGTCGGGTCCTCAGGTTTGGCTGCAACCATGGTCCTGGCACGACTGACTGCTTCGTCGGGTTTACCGGCGTCGGCCTGGGTCAAGAGCAGACCCAGTTGCAGATGGGGATTCTGAGGTTCGACGATTAAAGCCTGGCGATAGAGCGCGGTGGCCGAGTCCCAACGCTTGAGATTGCGATAGGCACGTGCCGTTGCAGTCAGCGCCGCAACGGGCAGGTCGCGATAGCGGCCTTGGGCTTCATAGACTTTCACCACCTCGGCATCAAAACCGGCCCAGCTGGCAATCTGCAGATGGTCACTGATTTGCGCGGTGCTGGCCTGATCGGTCGGGACCTGGCGCAAGGCGGTCAATGCAGGCGTGTAATGGCCGGCGCGAGCGTCATGCACCATCTGGTCATAGGCGGTATCGGCAAACGCCAGCACCGGCCAGCACAATTGGCTGCACAGCGCGAGGCGAAACAACGGGCGCAAACCACATTGAATAAAGGGACCCACAGTACGCGGCATTCGTCAGCATCCTTACATGGCCAGCCGGGTCGCAGTGCCCCCTTGCCCATCAAACAGGAAGCCGGATCAAAGGAATCCAGCCAAGCTCTAATGGACCTAGTTTTGCACTCTGGAGCGGGTCGTTTTCCAAAACGCCATAATTCTTCAGAATCGATGCAGATTTTCGCGGGCAAAAAAAACCGGCCTGTGCGCAATGCACAGGCCGGGCTTTGGATGTTGCTCCAGTCGATTACTGGATGGTTACGCCGCCACCCAACTTGTTCATCACAAACGCGGTGAATTGTTCGACTGTCATCTTCTGACCGTTGAAATCAACTTGATTGTTGGCGTAGTGCAGCTTGGTGACCACATCGTTGCCTTCAAGCGTTGCCAGCTCTGTGCCCACCGCCATCGCGCTGAACATATCGCTGGTGGCAGTGGCCTGATCGGCGATCAACTTGGCGTCGGTCTGGCCTTCCATTTGCGCCTGCACGGTCAACAGATCAACCAGCATTGGCTTGGAGACTTTCAAATTGAAATCCAGCAAGGCGAGCAACTGACGCCCCAGTTGATCGGGCGGCAGGTCCATGGATTGCGGCTTGGTAAGGTCGATGACCAGCGTCGCGCGGCTTTCGCCATTGGCTGTAGTGAACGACAGATTTTCCAGTGCCACTTGCGGGCCGCCGGCCAGGAGTTTTTCCAGGTCGGCCTTGACCTGCGCCTCCTCCGCCTCGCTCAGCACCAGCTCTGGCGCTGGCTCGCCGGCTGCTGCCGCTTCAGCCGCCGCTTGCTCGTAGGGTTGCAGCTTGGTTTGATAGACCTGCATGAGCGACATGGTGGCCGGGATGTCCAGGTTCTTCAGGCTGACCGCCATCTGCGCAGAACCGATAGCCTTATCGTTGAAGGACAACTCACCGACCTTGTAATCGGCACGCCCCGATGCGCTGGTGCCATTTTCGGTGCTGTTGTTCTTCATCTCGAAGTTCTTCAAGCCCAAGACCGACTTCTGCTCCCCAAAAGTAGTCTTGCTGTTGCTGAGCATCAGAACGTTATCACCCATGTAATAACCATAAGTGCTCTTGCTCAGGTTGCTGGCGAGCGTCAGGCCGTTGAGCTCGACTTGCACCGGCGTCTGGTCTTCAGCAACAGTGGTCAGCTTGAAGCTGTCCATATAACCGTCTGCCTTGATTTTCTCTGCCTGGGCGCTGGAGGCCAGGTCGATCTTCAGACCAGAGAAACTGAGCTGGGACTGTTCATCCAGCTTGGTGTCCAGGGGCAGCAACTCGAACGTGCCGTGGGTCGACTGGTCGTAGCCCAGGTTGACCACACCTTTGAGCGGCGACTTGTCCTTGGCAGCGACGAACCATTTCTCGGTCAACGGCGTGCGTTCAAGTTCGGTGTGGCTGGTAGCCATGACCGGCAACCATTTGAGCGTCATCAGGCGCGAGAACGGCAGCGGGCCATGTTCGATGTTATCGACGAACAGCAATTCAACCGGTTCATCACCAAACATCTCGCCTTCGCCTTTGAGGCGATAATGGGCGGTGCTGCTGAAAGTCCCACGGTCCAATGACACCAGCTCGATCGAAGCCGTGCCATTTGACCCGGCCAGGGCCGTTTGCATTTGCTTGTTGCTGTCGGCAATGGCGGTTTGCAGCACTCCTTCGAGTTTCGTTCCGGTGTACCAGGCGCCACCCGCGCTGATTGCACCGACGACCACAACGATTCCCAGAAGTACGCTTGCTGATTTATTCATGAGTGATCCGATCAATATCCATGGTTGAAAAAGCCGTCGTCTTCCCTGACACCGCTAAGGGTGTGGCTCGACGCCGCGAAGTGGAGGGAGATTACCATCAGGCATGCCAGCGGGCCCAATGTTTAAAGGGGGGAAACGTTTTCTTGAGAGAGGGTCTACGAATATTGAACTTCAATCTCATCGAGTTGATGGTCGAACGTCTTCAGCCGTGCCGTCCAGGTGTACACCAACACTTCGAAATCACGATTGATCACCGTCGCGCCCGATGAGTCCGCGCGAGGATCGCAGAAGTCCAGTTGATAGCGCTCCCGCGCCATAGCGTTAGCGACGTCGCAGAGCTCACGAGCGTTGTTCAGCCAATGCCAGTCGTCTTCGGCGACCTGTTTGTCCAGTGCCGCACATTGGGTCTTCAAGGCCTCGAGACTTTTTTCCAATGGAGTACCGGTGAGTTCACCCATGACTTCCTGGAATGTGCGGCCAGGCTGCCAGTAACTGCCCCAGAAATAACGATCGAAGACCGTTTCGACCCGGCGCAATGCAACCTTGGTATCCCAGATCAGCACTAGAGTCTTGCCCTGCTCAAGATGCTTTTTTTTGATGCGTTGCCCTTGCAGCGATGCCCAGGCCACGATTGCGATGGATATCACACCGATCAGCGCAGCCGCGCTATCGAGGAAGATCAGTGCTTTGTCGATCTGGTGAGTCAGCATGACGCCATAGAAATAAGTGGCCGAAAGCAACACCAACGCTGCGAGGGCGCACCAGAAGCCAGGAGCATAAGGGTTTTTCATTATTGGAATCCCCATGACCAGTGACGTCGCGGGCCATTTTTCAGATGCCCCGACTATCACAGCATAGCAATGGCCACAGGGTTTGCCGTGTGTGGACAGCAATCATGAGGGGCGATCCGATTACCGGCCCAAAACGACAGAACCCCTGTCTGCATCAGCAGACAGGGGTTCTGGGAATTCAATCTTGACGATGACCTACTCTCACATGGGGAAACCCCACACTACCATCGGCGATGCATCGTTTCACTGCTGAGTTCGGGATGGGATCAGGT
>LNAP01000897.1_pt1 | contig 49742 bp, 41 predicted proteins | sample 602601 | NCBI WGS metagenome assembly LNAP01 (sample SAMN02440304, study PRJNA202911) | soil metagenome | biome: Subtropical and temperate rainforests or woodlands; isolation source: soil samples (1 kg each in a 20% v/v slurry with milli Q water) were... ...
GGCTCTACATCGTAATCGGGGGACGATCCGCATTCATTAGACTTGTTTTTGCGAAGAACTTGTCTAAAGGAAGCAATGCCGATGTCCCCAATCGATTCTATCCTAGGGATCCCTGGACTGGTGGTTCAGGCTGTCAAACGAACGAAGGATATTCATGTGTGGGCGGGGCCGCGTAAGCGGCCCGCCTGCGTGCACTGCGCAGGCCACCAGGTGCGCATCAAGGCCACCTACCCGCGTACGCTCAAGCATACGCGTCAGGGCAATCAACTGGTGGTGCTGCACTTGCGCGTGCCCAAGTACCACTGCACAGACTGCAACCGCTATTTCCGGCATCCGTTTGCCGGCATTCGTCCCAGGCTACGTGCCACCGAGGCCTACCGCCTGGAGGTCTTTGAAGCCCATGACGGCGGTGTCAGCCAGCGTAAGCTGACTCACACGCACCGCATTGGCAGTGCGACGGTGGAACGCTGGTATCAGTCGTTCATCAGACAACGGGTGTCGGAGCTCTCCGGGCGTAGCTGCCCGCAAGTGCTTGGGATCGATGAGCACTTTTTCACGCGCAAGCGCGGTTACGCCACCACGCTGGTCGACCTGAAGAATCACAAGGTGTTCGATGTGGTGCTGGGCCGCTCAGAAGCGAGCCTGCGCAGCTACCTGAAGCGCTTGCCCGGCCGCGAGAATGTGCGGGTGATTGTGATGGATCTGTCCGAGACGTATCGCCGGATCGCCCAGCAATACTTCCCCAATGCCATGATTGTGGCCGACCGCTTCCATGTCGTGCGCTTGGTGAACCAGCACTTCCTGAAGCTGTGGCAGCAGTATGACCCAGAGGGTCGCAAGAATCGGGGCTTGCTCAGCCTGATGCGTCGTCATCACTGGAAGCTGAGCGCCTTGCAGAAGGAGAACCTGCACCAGTACTTAGCCCAAGAGCCGGTGCTGCAGGCACTGTACTTCGCCAAGCAGCAGTTGAATGGATTCTTGGTGATGAAAAGTTTGAAAAGAAAGCGGGCCCAGAAAATGATGCCCCAGTTCCTGGCATTGATCGCGCAGTTTGAACAGAGTCCGGCTCGGGCATTGGCTGAAACGCTTAGATCGTGGTTGGAACCCATCGTGCGGATGTGGCGCTTCACCAAATCCAATGGCATCACCGAAGGCTTTCACACTAAAATGGAAATGCTCTCGCGTCGTGCCTATGGCTTTAGGAATTTTGAGAATTACCGCTTACGGGTCTTGGCTCAATGCGGATGGAACGGTGTGATCAACCGGGTCTAGTGAATGCCATCCCCCGATTGTGGGGTAGAGCCTCGCGCACTTGGGCCGCCGTCAGGTCACTAGCCGACGCGCTGCCCAACGTGGGCAATATATCTAGTTCCAGCCGGCGCCATACGTCCTTGGCATGCTTGGCCGTTTTACCAGGCTTCCAGTGCTGATGCCACTTTTCGGCCACTGCCTTAAAGGTCACGGCGTCAGTCTGCTTTTCCGCCTTGCGTTCGGCCATTGGGTCGGTACCCGTGGCTAGGACGGCCCTGCCCTGTCTATGTAATTCACGCGCCTGGGCAAGTGATACATCAGGGTAAGCGCCAAAACTCATTAACCGTTCTTTGCCACCGTGGCGATACTTCCAGCGCCAAAGTCGGGAACCTACAGGAGTGACATACAGGAACAGCCCCCCGCTATCGGCCAGCTTGAATGCGTTGGCCTGGGGGCGGGCCTTTTGTCGAATAGCGGTATCGGTCAGGGCCATTTTGGGGGTATCCATCCAAGGGGTATTTGCCAATACCCCCGAATATACCCCCAAGAATTGCTGTATGTCCATACACTGTCATGCACTTCTATAGACAATAAAAAACCCGCAATGCGTTTAAACATGCGGGTTTTTACACTGTAATCAACTGCCGTATACAACTAATTGGCGGAGACAGAGGGATTCGAACCCTCGATGCGGGTATAAGCCGCATGCTCCCTTAGCAGGGGAGTACCTTCAACCACTCGGCCATGTCTCCGGTTTTAAGTCCGCTATTCTAGCATAAGAAAACGGTGTCTTGCCAAGCACAGCCCATGCAGGCTTAAAACCGTGGCAAGACGGCCTTGTCTTGTTGGAACGGCTTATTCCTGGACGACGGTTTTGTCCTGATCCAGGCCGAACGCCTTGTGCAAGGCGCGCACAGCCAGTTCCATGTATTTATCGTTGATGACCACCGATGTTTTGATTTCGCTGGTGCTGATCATTTGGATGTTGATGCCCTCTTCGCTCAAGGTGCGGAACATCAGGCTGGCAACGCCAACGTGACTGCGCATGCCGATGCCGACGATGGAAACCTTGCAGACTTTGTCATCGGACACGATTTCGGCAGCGCCGACGGCGGGAGCGACCTGATTCGTGAGCAAATCCAAAGTACGGGCAAAGTCGTTGCGGTTGACCGTAAACGAAAAATCGGTCGTGCCCTGAACCGATTGGTTTTGCAGGATCATGTCGACATCGATGTTGGCGGCGGCGACAGGCCCCAGAATGGAATAAGCGACTCCGGGGGTGTCCGGAACAGCCAGCAAGGTAATTTTTGCTTCGTCACGGCTAAAGGCGATGCCCGATACGACGGCGGCTTCCATTTTGTTGTCTTCCTCGAAAGTAATTAATGTGCCCGAAACCATTTCGTCTTCGAGCGGTATCAGGGGGTCGGTGAGCGATGAGAGCACACGGACGGGAACATGGTATTTGCCGGCAAACTCGACGGAACGAATTTGCAGCACTTTTGAGCCCAGCGAGGCCATTTCAAGCATTTCTTCGAACGACACGACCGACATGCGGCGCGCCTCGGGCACGACGCGCGGATCGGTGGTGTAAACGCCGTCGACATCGGTAAAGATCAGACACTCCCGGGCTTTGAGCGACGCAGCAACCGCGACGGCCGAGGTGTCGGACCCGCCGCGCCCCAAGGTCGTAATATTGCCTTCGTCGTCAACGCCCTGGAAGCCGGTCACGATGACGACTCGGCCGGCATCGAGGTCGGCGCGTATGCGGGCGTCGTCGATGGAACGAATGCGCGCCTTGGTATAGGACGAGTCCGTGCGCACCGGAACTTGCCACCCGGTATAGCTGCGCGCGGGCACGCCCTGGGACATCAGGGCCATGGCCAATAAAGAGCTGCTGGCTTGTTCGCCGGTTGAGGCAAGCATGTCGAGCTCGCGACCATCGGGCTGCGCGCTGATTTCCTTTGCCAGCCCCAGCAATCGATTGGTTTCGCCTGACATAGCCGAGGGAACCACAACGACCTGGTGACCGGCTGCGTGCCATTTGGCGACGCGGCGCGCCACATTCTGGATGCGCTCGACCGAGCCCATCGACGTACCACCGTATTTGTGAACAATCACGGACATCATTTACTCTGCATGAAGGAGACTGTCTTCAGCTAGACAGACAAAGCTGATTATTTTAGCTTTTTTCACGTACTGTGTGTTTCGGCACGATTTACTCGCTTTGCACACGTAAGCTTACACGGCCTTTGATGGCATAAATCCACACGGCACCGTGCTTGACCCGCATGTGCCGATCATGCCCCAGCGCATGCAGGCCGCGCAATTGGCGCATCAGATCCTGCAGTCTGGCCTCGGTGGGCATGCGCTGGCCCAATTGCGCCAGCCAGTAGCGCAACACCAGCGCCTGGCGTGCCGGTGAGAGTTCGCGCCAGGCCTTAAGCGAAAAATCGCTTGAATCGCTGGAAGGATCAAGCGCCGCAAAATCCTGACCCGCCACTTCGTCCAGCACCTGCTGGGCCTGCGCGCTAAGCCGCGCATGCCTTGCCAGATTGGCTTGCCACCCGGGCCAGCGTTCATTCAAGGCGGGCGCCAGGCGTTCGCGCACGGCGGCGCGCGTGTATTTATCGTCGGCATTGGTCGAGTCGTGCACCGCCTGCCAGCCGCTCAAGTCATAAAACTGGCGGCCCAACGTCAAGATAACGGATCGATCGACATCGAGCCAGGGGCGCAAATAGGTAATGCCCTGGCGCTGCATGCTGGGGGACATGGCCGCCAAGCCGCCCGGCCCGGCGCCCCGCAGCAAGCGCAACAACACCGTCTCAGCCTGATCGTTACGATGGTGCGCCAGTAAAATATGCCGCACCCCTGTCTGCCCTGCCAATTGCGTAAAGGCGTGATAACGGGCATCGCGCGCCGCCGACTCCATGCCATCGCCGTTGCACAGATCGACCTGCACATGCAGTGTGTGGCACGCCACCCCCAGCCACTGGGCCAGATCGTGCACATGGGCCGACCATTGGCCGGCCATGTCTTGCAGGCCGTGATGAATATGAAAAAAGTGCAAAGGCAATGCATGCTGCCTGGCGAAGCTTGCGGCATGCACCGCCAGCATGGCCGAGTCGACCCCGCCGCTAAGTGCCACCGCCAGCGCTTCGGGCGGCTCGGGCAGCATCGCCACCGCCCCTGAAATAGCCTGGATCAGGGCCTCTGAACCAAACCCTTCCAGATACGCCGTATTAGGCACGAACCTCGGTGTAGCGACCATACGACATCAAGCGCTGCAAACGCTGCTCGAGCAATTGCTCGGTCGACAGCCCGGAGACCAGGCGCAAGCCATCGGCCAACGCGCGGCTGAGCTGACGCGCCATGGTGACGGGATCGCGATGAGCGCCGCCTACCGGCTCATTGACGATGCGGTCGATCAGGCCAAGCTCTTTAAGACGGGGCGCCGTAATGGCCAGGGCCTCGGCCGCGACAGAAGCCTTATCGGCGCTGCGCCACAAAATGGACGCGCAGCCTTCCGGCGAAATGACGGCGTAGGTGGAGTATTGCAGCATCATGACGACATCGCCCACGGCAATAGCCAATGCCCCGCCGGAGCCGCCTTCGCCAATAATGGTCGAGATGATCGGCACTTTCAATTCAGCCATGGCATACAGATTGTGGCCGATGGCCTCGGACTGGCCTCGCTCTTCGGCGCCAATGCCCGGATACGCGCCCGGGGTATCCACGAACGTAAAGACAGGAAGCTGGAATTTCTCGGCCAGGCGCATTAAACGCAAGGCTTTGCGATAGCCTTCCGGACGCGGCATGCCAAAGTTGCGCCGGGCGCGCTCTTTGGTGTCACGCCCTTTCTGGTGTCCGATCACCATGCAGGGCGCGCCATTGAAACGCGCCATGCCGCCCACCACGGAAATATCGTCGGCGTACATTCGGTCGCCATGCAGTTCGTGAAAATCAGTAAAGATCTCGCGCACGTAATCGAACGTATAGGGCCGCTGCGGGTGGCGTGCCACCAGCGCCGTTTGCCAAGGCGTCAGCTTGGCATAAATGCTTTTGGCCAACGCCTGGCTTTTTTGTTGCAGGCGGCCGACTTCGTCCGAGATGTCGACTGCCGAATCAGTTTGAACAAACCGCAGTTGCTCGATCTTGTTCTCGAGCTCGGCCAGAGGCTGTTCAAATTCTAAGAAGGTATTACGCATAAGTGCTTGGTTTCCAGATGAGGACATTCACGTTATTTAGTACTGACTGTAGCCGGATCAAGGCTGCGCCATAAATACCAAGTTGCCACGGTGCGCCACGGTGCCCATGCCTGGGCGACTTCGCGGGCCTCGAAGCGTGAAACGGGTTCACCACTAAAGTAGTGTAACGAAATTGCTTTAAGCAAGCTGCTCGTCGGGACGTCGCAAGCTGAAGATCAAAAACATCTCGGCGGTCCAGCGGCCAATGCCGCGAATGGCGCACAATTCGGCAATCACGGCCTCGTCGTCCATCTCGGCCCATGCGGCCGGACGCACCTTTCTTTCAGCGAAATGCGTGGCCAAGTCTTGAATATATTCGACCTTGCGCTTGGACAAGCCCAGTGCGCTCAGTTCGTCATGCTCGAGTTTGAGCACGCACGACGGAGTGGGCTTGCGCCCGCAGGTCTCGGTGAAACGCAGCCATACCGCATCGGCCGCCTTGACCGAAACTTGATGCCCGACAATGGCACGCGCCAAGGTAATGAACGGCGTCGCCGAAGGCAGCAGCCATTCGGACGAATGACGAGGTATTAATTTTTTCAGAATACGGTCTCGGCGCATTAACTGGGCAGAGGCTTCATCCCAAAAAACGGGCTTGCCGTCTGCATTTTCAATCAAATCTGGCATAGCTTTTCCTTTAGGCCCGACGCCATTGGGTGACGTCGCCCGCCTTGTCTTCGAGCTCAATGCCTGCGTCGCGCAATTGCGCCCGAATACGGTCGGCCTTGGAATAGTTGCGTTCTTTTTTGGCCGCAACGCGGGCGGCGATCAAGGCTTCGATCTGCTCGGCGGACAAGGCGGCTTCCACAACGGCAAGCCCCAAGTAGCGGCTGGATGACTGCAGGTACTGAGCGGGGTCGCATTGCAACAACCCCAATATACCGCCTAACGCGCGCAGCAGGCCCGCGCACTGGGCCTGGCCGGTGCGATTGGCTTCGGTAGCCAGTTCGAAGAGCACGGCGATGGCTGCGGACGTATTGAAGTCGTCGTCCATGGCCGCGCGAAACGCCGCGGCCGAGGGGTGTTCCCAGTCGATTTCAACGGGTGCGGCCGGCACATTGTGCAATGCCTGATAAAGCCGATCAAGCGCATTCTGCGCATCGAGCAGATTATCGGGCGTGTAGTTTTGCACGCTGCGGTAATGATTGCGAACAATGAAAAAACGCAGCATCTCGGCTTCGCGCGGATTGATCCGGTACTGCGCCACGTCGTCGGCCAGCGAGGCCGGCAATCCGATGGTATCGCGGATGGTGCGGAAGTTGCCAAGCGACTTGGACATTTTGTCCGCATCGACCATCAGCGGGCCGCAATGTATCCAGACATTGGCCAGCGTACCGCCAAACGCCCCTTCAGTTTGCGCAATTTCGTTTTCGTGGTGCGGGAACTTCAAGTCGGGGCCGCCGCCGTGGATATCGAGCGGCAAACCCAGCAACGCTTTGCTCATAGCCGAACATTCGATATGCCAGCCTGGACGGCCCAAACCATAAGGCGATTCCCATTTGGACTCGGCGGGCTCTTCGGCCTTGGCCGATTTCCAAAGAACAAAGTCAAGCGGATCGCGCTTGCCGGCCGCCACGGCCACCCGCTCGCCGGCGCGCAAATCATCGAGCGACTTGCCCGACAATTTGCCATAGCCTTTGAAACCCCGAACCGAATAATTAACATCGCCATCATCGGACTGATACGCCAGGCCATTTTCCTGAAGCTTGCCGATGATGTTGAGCATATCGCCCACATGCTGCGTCGCGCGCGGCTCGGCATCCGGGGTTTCCACACCCAGCGCCCGCTCGTCGGCATGCATTGCATCAATATAGAACTCGGTGACTTCATGCAGGCGCTGCTTGCGCTCTACCGCGCGGCGAATGATCTTGTCGTCGATATCGGTAATGTTGCGCACATAATTCACCTCGTAGCCGCTGGCCCGCAACCAGCGCTGGACCACGTCGAAACTGACCAGCATGCGTGCGTGCCCCAGGTGACAAAAGTCGTACACCGTCATGCCGCAAACGTACATGCGAACCCGACCGGCTTCGACAGGTTTGAACGGCTCTTTAGCACGCGAAAGGGTGTTATAAATGTGCAGCATGTACGGTAAATAATCCTTGGATGTACTGGATTTACAGCCTGGCGGTCCGATTTTCGAGGCAGCAAACTCGTCCAACGCCCGAACCGGGGCTAAAATGGCGGTCGATAAGTATAGCAAGTGAGCAAAAAAAAGAATGCTATACAGCTAAACTAACCCTTTACCTATAGGTACGGACCTGTGTTCCAAAACTTCTATCGTCCTGTTTTAGTCATTGCGCTACTGGCCGCCGTCCCCTTGCCGCAGCCGGCGTATGCGCAAACACCGATCGCAGGGCTGGAACCTCACGTCGACCTGGCTGAAACCCTGCCCGACAACGCCGCCGGTCCGTCCGACCATGTATTCGACGCGACCTCGCCCAAACAGGTTTTTCAATTAAACCAAAGTGTAGACAACACCGACGCAACCCTATTTCCTGAAACCGAAGTCCAGGACAAAGGCTGGAAAGGGCTTGCCAAACTGCTCGAAGCGCTTACGCCCAGCATAAACACCGCCATTCCGCTAAGCGCCTCGCAAATTACCGGCCGTATCAGCGCCATGCTCGACCAAGGCCAAAACCAGGAAGCCCTGGACGTAATCGAAAAGCGCATGGCGCAGTTGCAAGACAAGCAGACCATCGGCACCGATGTGCAATTGATGTTCTTGCATGGCCGCGCCCTGGCCGCGCTCAATCGTCATGACGATGCCATTAACGTCTACCTGCATATGACCACGGTTTATCCCGAATTGCCAGAACCCTGGAATAATCTGGCGGCCGAATACGTTAAACAAGGCAAGCTGGAAATGGCCAACGACGCTATCCAGATGGCCCTGACGGCCAACCCCGATTACCCGGCGGCCAAGGCCAACCAGGGGCAAATACAGCTTATGCTCGCACAGCAGTCCTTTGACCAGGCGGCAAAATCAGGCATCGGCGATGCGCGCGCCAAAGCCGGCGAAACCGAAGCGATTCTACGCAAGCAAGTCAACTAACCCCTAACCCGACTCCCGACCATGCGACTTTTTTCATCTCTTATCCGCGTCTTGAGCCCCTCACTACGCATTCTTAGCCTCGTTTGTGCCGCCTCACTGGCGTTCAGCCCTATCGGCATCGCACAGGCAGCCTCTTCAACCTCTACACAAGGTAAATCCGCAATGAGCACAACTCCGCACGTCAAACTTCAAACCAACCACGGCGACCTATTAATTGAGCTGGACGCCGAAAAAGCGCCAAAAACCGTGGAAAACTTCTTAACCTACGTTAAAGAAGGCTTTTTCGACGGCACGGTTTTTCATCGCGTCATCAATAACTTCATGATTCAGGGCGGCGGTTTCGAAGCCGGCATGAAACAAAAACAAACGCATGGCACCATTGAAAACGAAGCCGACAACGGCTTGAAGAACAACCGCTACACGCTGGCCATGGCTCGCACCAGCGACCCGCACTCCGCCACGGCACAGTTCTTCATCAACGTTGCCGACAACGATTTTCTTAACTTTACTTCGCCCACTCCAAATGGCTGGGGCTATGCCGTATTCGGCAAAGTCGTCGAAGGCACCGATATCGTCGACCAGATCAAGACCGTAAAAACCGGCAATAAAGGTTTTCACCAGGACGTGCCTGTTGAAGACGTCATCATCGAGAAAGCCACGATCGTTGAATAAACTCACGCTGCCAGGTGTGGTTTGGCTGGCTTCAGACATCCATCTGGGGCCTCAGACACCTGCCACACAACGCGCCTTTCATGCGTTTCTGGATAAGGCATGCGCTCAGGCGGATGCCTTAATTTTGTGCGGCGACATTTTTGACGCCTGGGTGGGCGACGATGTCGCCCTGGCCTGCCCTGCGCCGTGGCTCTCTGATTCGCTCGAAAAATTCAGGCAGACGGCAGCGGCCATTCCTCTGTGGATCGGTCGCGGCAACCGGGATTTCTTAATCGGCCGACAACTGGCCGACCATCTGAATGCCCACTTACTGCCTGAAACCGTGCGCCTGAGCACCGACAAGCTTGAGGTGTTGCTAAGCCACGGCGACGAATACTGCACGGCGGACGCCGGCTACCAGCGCTTTCGGCGCATCGTACGCAATCCATGGGTACAAAAGGCGTTCCTGGCGCTTAGTCTGCGGCGGCGCAGCCAGATCGCCGAATGGGCCCGCAGCCGCAGCCAAAATGCAAACCGCTATAAAGCCAGCCGCATTATGGATGTCACGCCCGAAGCCATCGAGCAGGCTTACACCGTTAGCGGCATCCGTACGATCGTACACGGGCATACCCATCGCCCGGCCTTGCACCGCTTACAGGTCAATGGGCAAGCTTGCACGCGCATCGTGCTGCCCGACTGGGATTTCGATCACGAGGGCGCGCCGCGCGGCGGCTGGCTGTCGATCGGCCCCGACGGGCTGAACCTGCATAGCGCCGCCGACCTCGCCTAGCGCAATATCAGCCAGGCCATCACCACCAGGCCCAGTGCAATGCGGTACCAGGCAAAGGGCCGGTACGTATGCTTGGACACGAAATGCAATACCCCCCGCACCACCAGCAGCGCGCTCAAGAACGCCGCTACAAAGCCCAGCACCACCCCCGTCACCTCATCGCTGGTCAGCACCGCACCGTGTTTATAGAAGTCATAGACGGTCGCGGCCAGCATGGTTGGCATCGCCAGAAAAAACGAAAACTCGGTTGCAGTTTTACGTTGAATGCCGGCCATCATGCCGCTGATAATGGTCGCGCCCGAACGCGATGTGCCGGGCACCATGGCCAGGCATTGGGCAAAGCCCACGATCAGCGCCTGCTTCCAGGTAATTTCTTCCAGGCTGCGCGCCGTGACATAGGCCGACGTAACGGTTTCGTCCTCGGCCCCATGTTTCGAGTAATGCGGTTTACGTTCCACCCACAGCATGATGATGCCGCCCAGGACAAGCGTCACCACAAAGACAGACGGATGATTAAACAGCATTTTGATGTATGAAATGGCCAGAGCGCCAATCACCGCCGCCGGCAGAAACGCAATCATTAAATTACGCATGAACAGGGTCTCGGTGCGCTCCCCCTGCAAGACGCCTCGAGTCAGTTGCCACAAACGCGCCCGGAATATCCACATGACCGCCAGAATGGAGCCGAACTGAATAACGACTTCATATACCTTATTGCTGCCCGATGTAAAGTTTATCCAGTCGCCGATCAGCAGCAAATGCGCCGTGCTTGAGATAGGAATGAACTCGGCAAAGCCTTCGACCAAACCTAAAAATGTCGCTTTTAAAAAAAACCATGAACTGTCAGTCATAAATGCTATTCCGCTTTTCCGGATTCTTCATTAATTTGAAACAAGGGGGTTCGATCCACTTGCACCGCGGCAATACGCCGCCCGTCCAGCCTCAGCACCTTGAATCGATAGATCGCATGAGGCCGCTTTAACTCACAACTATCGCCCGGACTGGGCAAATGGCCAAATTGCTCAAGCAAATACCCCGCCAGCGTTGAATAGTCCTCGTCATCGCCGACCAGGCCGTCGGTATTGAGCACTTGCTCCAGATGATGCAGGTCGGCCGCACCGTCAATACGCCAACGGTGCTCGCCTTCGGCAATAATGTCGGGCGTTTCGTCCTCGTCGGGAAATTCGCCCGCGATGGCTTCGAAAATATCGATGGGCGTCACGACACCCTCGATAGCGCCAAACTCGTCGGTGACCAGCACTAACTGCCCGCGCGACCGCTTCAGCGTTTCCATCATGCTCAGAATGCCGATGGACTCGTGCACGATAATTGGATCGCGCAGGCGCGACAACCGGATACTGCCATGCGTGATCAAGTCGGCCACCATTTCCTTGGCTCGGCCTATGCCGATGACCTCATCGAGCGAACCGCGACACACCGGGAAAAAGCTGTGTGGAGTCTTGACGATTTGCTGGCGCAGTTGCGCAGGGTCGTCGTCAAGATTGATCCAGGAAACATCGTTGCGCGGCGTCATGATGGAATTGATGGACCGATCGGCCAGCGTCAGCACGCCGCTGACCATGTTGCGCTCTTCATCTTCAAACACATGAGCGGGCATACCCTCGGGCACGGGTTCTTCTTGCGCCGGGCCCATGATGGGGCGCTTGCCCAGCATGCGCATGACCCCCTCGGCCGTACGCTCGCGTAGCGGGCGCGAGGCCTGCATGCGGCGCATATTGCGCCGGGCCAACTGGTTAAGCGCTTCAATGCCGACCGAAAACCCAATGGCGGCATACAAATACCCCTTGGGCACCGGAAACCCAAAGCCCTCGGCGACCAGCGAAAACCCGATGGTCAACAAGAAACCCAGGCACAACACGACGACAGTGGGATGGGCATTGACGAATTTGGTCAGGGGCTTGGAGGCAAACAACATGATGCCGATGGCGATAATGACGGCAATCATCATAATGGCCAGTTCATTGACCATGCCCACGGCGGTCACGACCGCGTCCAGTGAAAACACCGCATCAAGAATGACGATTTGAGTCACGATGACCCAAAAACTGGCATGGAGCCGCTCGCCGGAACCATGCTCGACCCGCCCTTCGATACGCTGATGAAGCTCTACCGTACCTTTGAAAAGCAGGAAAAAACCACCCAATATAAGGATTAAATCACGCCCCGAGAACTCCAGCGGCCCCAACTGAAACAAGGGCTGCGTCAGCTTAATAAGCCACGACATCACCGTCAGCAGGACCAGACGCATGAGCAGCGCCAACAACAAACCCAAAACACGAGCGCGATCACGCTGCGCCGGCGGCAATTTATCGACCAGAATCGCGATAAAAATAAGGTTGTCTATACCCAGGACAATTTCGAGAATGACCAGAGTCAACAAGCCGACCCATGCCGACGGGTCCAGCATCCACTCCATTGAAGCGCTCCGTTGAAGCTACAAACGTCGAAAGGCAAACCGCTGCGCCGCCCGAAGGCCAAGGCTCTCGGGCGCGGGCATTAACTAGGCTTGAATGTGTGCAAGCATTTGTGTAAAGATTTTTGGACTGGCGGCCAGCACATCGCCGCTTTGCATCCAGGCTTGCTCGCCATCGAAATCGGCGATCAAACCGCCAGCTTCGAGAACAAGCAAACTACCGGCGGCCAAGTCCCACGGCTTGAGCTTGACACCCACAAAGCCGTCAACGCGCCCGCTGGCGACATAGGCCAGGTCCAGCACGGTTGCTCCCAGACGGCGCGAACTGGCGCATTCGGACACTATGCTGGCAAAGCGCGAAGACACCAGCGCTTCGCCGCCCGCCGAACCCGCCACATGCGCACTGATCAGGGCATCGTGGAAACGAGTCTGACCTGAAACCCGCATGCGGCGGTCATTCAGGAATGCACCGCCGCCACGGCTGGCCGTAAACATTTCATTGCGGGCGGGATCATAAATGACGGCCTGGGTAACCTGGCCGCGCTGAGCCAGCGCAATCGATACCGCGTACACCGGAAAGCCATGGATGAAATTCGTCGTGCCGTCGAGCGGATCGATAATCCATTGGTATTCGGCCTGATCGCCGCTTGCGCCATTCTGGGCGGGATGCGAACCGGTTTCCTCGCCCAGAAATGCGTGATCGGGATAGGCCGTGCGTAAAATGTCTATAACGGCCTCTTCGACGGCGCGGTCGACTTCGGTAACATAATCTTTAGGCCCCTTGCGTGCTACTTGCAGACGTTCTAAATCGAGACTAGCCCGGTTGATGATCGAGCCAGCACGGCGTGCCGCCTTGATGGCGGTATTGAGCATGGGGTGCATAAAATTCCGTATTAAACAAAGAGAGTTGCCCTACGCAGCGTAGCCCGATTAAGCTGCGCCGCCACCGATAAAAACCGGGTCTGACATACACTAAACCATCTATTTTAAATGACGCAGCCGTTTTCTACTAAATGACGGCCTTTTTACCGCCGCAACAGGCCTTCTGTTTTTCTTTTTATCCAACGAACTTCGCATTTTTCCTACTCAATGACTACTTACTCTGCTTCGGTAACGCCCTCGGCGTTCGGCCGTGTCCGCTTCATTATGGTGCGGCCCAGCCATCCCGGCAACGTCGGTGCGGCCGCACGCGCCATCAAGACCATGGGATTTCACAACTTGTGCTTGGTCGAACCGCGCTTTCCCGATGTGCTCGACCAACCCGAGGCGCAGTCGCTGGCCAGCGGCGCCACCGACGTGCTGGCATCCGTTACCATCGTCAATTCCTTGCCCGAGGCGCTGGCCGGCGTCAGCCTGGCATTCGCGCTGACCGCGCGGGCACGTGTTCTGGGGCCTCCTCCTTGCGACATTCGCGAAGCCGCCCATGCCAGTAACGATTACCTGCGCCAGCATCCCCAGGCGCAGGTGGCGATTGTGCTGGGCACCGAACGCTCCGGACTCACCAATGACGACATTGCCTTATGCCAGCGCATTTGCCACATTCCCGCGAATCCCGAGTACAGCTCGCTGAACGTCGCGCAGGCCTTGCAACTTGCGGCCTGGGAGCTGCGCTATGCCCTGGCCGTCAGCGAATCGCTTCCCCTGCTGCCGCACACCGAGGGACAAGCTCAAAGCGGCAATGAACCCGCCTCGAACGAAAAAGTTCAGGCACTGATGGCCCACTGGGAACAGGCAGTCACCGCCATCGGCTTTCTAGACCCCCGTCACCCCAAAAAACTGATGCCCCGCATGCGCCACCTGTTTTCCCGCAACGCGTTGAGTATCGACGAAGTAGATATGCTGCGCGGTCTGTGCACCGCGATGATCAGGACGGCATCCCAAGGAAAAAAGCAAGACGATGAGTTATCCCCTCAAACTGTGGACAACACTGCTGATAACTTGCGCGCTAATAGAAAACAGACTTAAGAATCAGAAACTTATCCGGCCAGGTGAAAAAACAGCCACGGACGAATCAAACCCCGCTCAGCTAAGCGGGACGGCGCCACACACTGGCCAGCCAGTGCTGTTGATCCAACGGTAAACCCGCAGGACGGTAATAGTGCTCCAGCTCGCAAAACCCGGCCGCCGTCAAAGCTTGATGCCAGCTTTCCCAATCGTGATAGGCGCCGTACCGGTCACCTTGCCAGCCCTCTTGGTTCTGCCCACGCGGATTTGAACTGAACAACACGCCACCCGGCTTGAGCGTGGCATGCAATTGACTCAAGACACGCGGCAACTCGCGCTGCGGCACATGGAAGAGCGATGCATTGGCAAACACGCCGTCAAACGACGCATCCGGTAAATCGAGATCGAGAAAATCCTGATGCCATACCTCACAGCCGCTGGCTGCACGAGCCATGGCCACAAACGCTTGCGTTCCATCCAGGCCGACTGCGCTATGTCCCATTTTCGTGAAAGTAATCAGATCACGGCCCGGCCCGCAACCAAAATCCAGGATACGCCAGGGCGGCTCGCCGCCGATATGCCGCAACAGGGCCTGGATATTCTGCGTCACGTCGTGATCAAGCGTGCCCGCCCTAAAGGATTCCGCATTTTGGCCGTAATAGCCTAATGTGATTGCGGTTATTTGCCTAAGATCGTTAGAATGCGATGTCATATAAATACTATATAGCCAGACAAAATAAAATTGATGCGAGCCAGGAGCCCCTTAGATGCTGTTTGAACTTGGAAAGTTAAGGAGTATCTATGCACGCATGTTTCTAGTCATCTGTGCTGCGGCTATTCCAACCTCCATCGGCCTTGGCATCTATGTTTTTCAACAACGGGCCTACCTGAGCGATCTTAGTTTAAAAAACGCGCAAACCTATGTCGACCTGGCCGCACAAGAGCAATTGGGGTTATTCAGCAGCACGCGCAAAACCCTGGCCGCGATCGCAACCATGCCTGATATTAAAGCAGGCAACTGGGTAACCTGCCAGGAATACCTGTCGAATCTGCTCAAGGTGCAGCCGACCTACGCCGACATAGGGGTTATCAGCGTCAGCGGCGAATCGCTGTGCAGCGGCAGCGTGAAACCCGGCGCCAACCGGCCCGACCTGGGCGACCGCTCCTACTTCTGGCGCGCGCTCCACGAACCCGGCCTGAGCATAGGAAACTACCAAATCGGCCGCTTTACACGTTCACCTACCCTCGTGGTGGCGACCGCCCTGCATGATCAAAACAATGAAGTTAGCGGAATCCTGTATGCCGGACTGCGTCTTTCGGCTTTCTCCACAACCGAACAGCGGGCCTTGCTGGATTCCGATGCGACGCTGATGGTGCTTGACAGGCACGGCGTCATCCTGAACTCGTCGGCCAAGGCCTACGCCGCAGGACAAAAAATCAGCGACCCCGATATTTTAAGCCTGATTAACAGCACAGACCGAAACTCGACCACCATAACCGACCAGAACGGCACCAAGTCGTTCATCAGTCACACGCGAGCCGGCCCCCCGGAAGATCCACGCAGCCTCACGGTGGTCTACCAGTACCCGACCGAGTCATCAATGCAAAATATCAATAACGGCTTCTGGATTAGCGGAGCCATTACTATTTTGCTTGTACTGATTGCGCTGGCCTTGGGCTGGGCAGGCACGCAAGCCCTGGTCGGGCGCAATATCCGTCATCTGATGGAAGGGACCAAGCGTTTGCGGCAACGCGACTTCAATACGCGCCTGAGCGATCAAATGACAGGCCTTGAGTTTACCCAGATCGCCCAGCAGCTGGACCAGATGACCGAAGAGATCGACACTCGGGAACATCAATGGGAGCGCTTGGCCCAACGTCAACAGGGGCAGAGCAAAATCCTGAAACTGATTGCGCAAAACCACCCTACGCAAGATACGCTTAGAGCGTTGCTTCTCTTTATTCAGGACCAAACCGACAATAGCTTTGCCTCGATCATCATGCTTGATGCCGATGGCGAGCAAGTCGGCACCTGCCTGGCGCCTGATTTGCCCGCCGGCTATCAGGAAGCCGTACTCAAAGCGCCTGTCGGCCCGCAAACGGGTCCTTGCGGCCTGGCCATCCGCGAGAACCGCACCGTCATCCATACGGATATCGCCGTTGACGCCGCATGGGCGCCATACCAGCGCCTTGCCCTCGATCACGGGCTGCACGCCTGCTGGGCGATGCCAATCCGCTCGCACGACAACACGGTTCTGGGTTCATTTGCATTGCATTACACCGAACCGCATTCGCCCTCCCCCGACGAGTTGCACCTTGGCCAGATGGCCGCTGAGCTGGCCGCCATCGCGGTTGAACATCGTCGCCAAAGCGACGCTCTGGACTATCAGTCCCACCACGACACCCTGACCGGGCTGCTTAACCGGTCGGTTTTTACTTCGCGCGTCACCCGCCGCATCAACGAAGTAAAGAAAAGAGGCGGCATTTTTTACATTGCCATCCTGAACCTGGACAACTTCAAGGAAGTGAACGATGCGCTGGGCCACCAATTTGGCGACCTGCTGCTCCAGCAAGTGGGCGAGCGCCTGCAGAATCTCTTTGGCGAACCCTCCACCGTCGCCCGCACAGGCGGCGACGAATTCGCCATCCTGATTCAGGACGATCAGGCGGCAAAATCGATAGACTCGACGATCGAAGAAGCCCATCGCAGTATAAAACAGCCGTTTTTGCTGGACGGCATTCAGATCCAGGCCAGCGGAAGTATCGGGGCGGCCCAATACCCCCGCGATGGAACCCAAACCTCTTTGCTCCTGCGCCGTGCCGAAACAGCCATGCAAAGCGCCAAGAGCGAAGGCGTGGGCTACGCCGTGTACGACTGGAAAAAAGACCTGCAGACGCCGAATCAGTTGATGCTGATGTCGAACTTGCGCCAGGCCCTCAAAGAACAACAATTCATCCTGCACTACCAACCCAAAATAACGCTCGAAAACAAAAAAGTCGTCGGCTTCGAAGCCCTTATCCGGTGGCAAAATCCCATACGCGGTTTGCTGTATCCGTCCGAGTTCATGTCGGTGATCGAGCTGAGCGAACTCATTCATCCGCTTAGTCTCTGGGTCATTCAAACGGCCGTGGAACAATGCAAAGCGTGGCACGAAAACGGCCATAAAGTCACTATTGCCGTCAACGTATCAACCCGCAACCTGCTCGACATCAGCCTGCCGGAGAAAATTCGCGACATCCTCGCCCAGCATCAGCTCGACCCGCAATGGCTCGAACTCGAAATCACGGAAAGCTCCATAATGGCTGATCCGGCCCGCTCGCTAAGTGTGCTGACAAAAATCCACGAAATCGGCATCAGTATTGCGATTGACGACTTCGGCACGGGCTACTCGTCGCTGGCATACCTGCAAAAGCTGCCGGTCGACAACCTGAAAATCGATCGCTCCTTTGTGATCAAAATGAACGAAGAAAAAGAAACCCGCTCAATCGTCAGCTCTATTATCGGCTTGGCGCACAACCTTAACCTCACCGTCACGGCCGAAGGCATTGAGGACCATACCGTGTTGACCAAACTGACCGAACTCGGTTGTGATTGCGCGCAAGGCTATTATGTCGGCAAGCCCATGCCTCGCGATCAGGTGGATCGGTGGCTGAAGAAAAGCGCCTGGAGCAACTGACCCCTTGAGGTCGACTCCGAAAAAAGAATCCCGCCCCCGGGCGTTGATATTTTCACTATTGGCCCCATCTCGTGAGCATGATTCCATTTTCCGTTCTCGACCTCGCCCCCATCACCGACGGCAGCAACGCTGCAGACTCGTTTCGCAATACCCTCGACCTGGCCCAGCACACTGAGCGCTGGGGCTACCAGCGCTACTGGCTGGCCGAGCACCACGGCATGCCGGGCATTGCCAGCGCCGCTACGGCGGTATTGATGGCGCATGTTGCCGCCGGCACCTCGACGATTCGCGTCGGCGCAGGCGGCATCATGCTGCCCAACCATTCGCCGCTGGTCATTGCCGAGCAGTTCGGCACGCTCGAATCCTTGCACCCGGGCCGCATCGACCTGGGCCTGGGCCGCGCCCCGGGCTCGGACCAAGTTACGGCGCGTGCATTGCGGCGCAACCTGGCTTCCGATGCTGACGAATTCCCCCGCGATGTCGTTGAGCTGATGGATTATTTTTCCGCACAGCCCCAACAAGCCGTACGCGCCGTGCCTGGCCAAGGGCTGAATGTACCGATTTGGATACTCGGCTCCAGTTTGTTCGGCGCCCAGCTGGCGGCCGCGCTGGGGCTGCCTTATGCATTCGCCTCGCATTTTGCGCCCGCCATGATGATGCAGGCCATTGAGCACTACCGCAGCAACTTCCAGCCCTCGGCGCAATTGCAAAAGCCTTATGTCATGCTCGGCTTTAATGTGTTTGCCGCCGACACCGATGAAGAAGCGAAATTTCGAGCTACGTCCCAGCAACAAGCCTTCGTCAATCTGCGTAGCGGACGCCCCACGCGCCTGCCGCCCCCCATGGGCGACTACCTGCAACATATCGGCCCGCAAGCGCAAGCCCTGCTGGACCAGGTATTGTCCTGCTCCGCCATCGGAGCGCCCGACAGCGTCGCACAGCAGCTATCAGCCTTCATCGCCCGTACAGGGGCCGACGAACTGATGATTACCTCGCAGATTTTCGACCATGCCGCGCGACTGCGCTCGTACGAAATTACGGCACAAGTACACGCCAGCCTGTAAACCCGTTCGCCCCGCGCTGCTTGCCGGGGCGCATCCGCTGTACAAGGCTGCGACGCGCGACCGGCTTTTATATATCCAGCACCAGCATCGCGCTCTTTGAGCGCGAGCAGCATGGCGTGATCTGATCGTTTTTAGCGTGCTCGTCTTCGGTCATATAAAAATCACGATGATCGGGTATGCCTTCGAGCACGCCCGTCAGGCAGGTGCCGCACACCCCCTCTTCGCATAACACCGAAACAGCAACGCCGTGCTCTTCAAGCGTCTGGGCAATGCTATGGCCGGGCAAAACGGTAAAGACCTCGCCAGTGCTGCCCACCTTTACCTGAAACGACACATCGCCGGCACCATGCTGGCCGACTGACTCGGGCCTGGGGCCAGGACTGTCTTGAGTTTGCGCCGTTTGATCGGCAACGTTTACAGTAAATGAAGACATTGCAAATTTAAAATTTCAGTGTTTTGTACTTGGGGCCGTGGTGTAGCACTCCCCATCGCCACCCGATTGTACTTCGCCCCGCCCAGCATCCGCAAAACCAAATTGACAGTCGGGACATAACTGGATAACGTTCTTCAAGACCATTTACCTACTGCGCCCGCCATGCCAAAGAGGCTTTCATGACCGATCCTGTTCTTCCGACTTACGACGACGTTGTGGCCGCGGCTAAACGACTGCAAGGACATGCCCACCGCACGCCCGTGATGCGCTCGCGCACCATCGACCGCGAGCTTGGCGCCGAAGTCTTCTTCAAATGCGAGAACCTGCAGCGCATGGGCGCCTTCAAGTTTCGCGGCGCCTTCAACGCGCTGTCGAAATTCAATGAAAACCAGCGGCGCGCCGGCGTGGCCGCATTCTCGTCGGGCAACCACGCACAAGCCATCGCCCTGTCGGCCAGCCTGTTGGGCATACCCGCCACCATCCTCATGCCCCATGACGCGCCCGCCTCGAAAGTCGCCGCCACCAAAAGCTACGGCGGCAACGTCGTTGTTTATGATCGCTACACCGAAGATCGCGAACAACTAAGCCGAAAGCTCGCGGACGAACATGGGATGACGCTGATCCCTCCCTACGATCATCCCGACGTGATTGCCGGCCAAGGCACAGCCGTCAAAGAGCTGCTTGAAGAAGTGCAAGACCTCGATTACTTATTTCTTAGCCTGGGCGGCGGCGGTTTGCTGGCCGGCTCGGCATTGGCCACCCGCGCGCTGGCGCCGCGCTGCAAGCTATTCGGCGTCGAGCCCCAGGCGGGCAACGACGGCCAGCAATCCTTCCGGTCCGGCTCCATCGTTCATATCGATACGCCAAAAACCATTGCCGACGGCGCACAAACGCAACACCTGGGCCACTACACCTTTGCCATTATTCGCCGCGATGTCGACGACGTGCTCACGGCCACCGACAGCCAGCTCGTCGACAGCATGCGCTTCTTTGCCACGCGCATGAAGCTCATCACCGAGCCCACCGGCTGCCTGGGTCTGGCCGCCGCCCGACAAATGAAGACACAACTGCAAGGCAAGCGAATCGGCGTGCTGATCAGCGGCGGCAATGTCGATCTTGACCGGTTCAGCACACTGCTTGCGCAACATCCCGCAGCCTGATACGCCTTAGGCGGGCAGGATGGCGCCGCCCAACAGTAAAGCAGCCCGCAGCGGGCCTATGGGAACCCGGCGGACATCGCTCACACCCTGACTGGCCGCCATCGCGGCGGCCGTTCCTGCCGCCTGGCCCACCGCCATGGAAATAGTCATGACGCGAATGGCGGCCAACGCCGCATGCGTGGCCGAAACGCCGCGCCCCACCGCCAACGCATTATCAAACGACACGGGAATCAGGCTTCGATAAGGGATTTGATACGCATGATCATCCCCCAGCCCTTGATAATCCAGACTGCCTCCGTGGGCAGGATGAATATCGATCGGATAAGCCCCCATGGCAATCGCATCGTCGAACTCGAATGGCTGCAACAGCTCTTCAGCGCTTAGAACGTGATCGCCCTCGATGCGGCGCGTCTCTCGCACGCCCACCTGCGTGGCAAACGAGAGCAACCGGCCCCGTTCGCACCCAGGCACGCTGTGCCGCAAGTACTCGGCCGCGCGCCAGGCCTGCCGACGCCCTTCTATCTCGGCCCGGCTTAACGCCATAGGGTCGGTCGCGTCAATACCCAGGCGACTAATATTGAACCAGCCATCGGACGAATAAGGGCTGCGGCTTACGTGCAATGCCGCTCGGGCCAACTGCCCTTCTTCGTACCCTTGCTTTGCCAACGCCGCCAGCTCATCCGCGGCAATGGCCTCGAAACGCTCGAAATAAATCGGGCCGAAACTGAACATCATGGTCGCCGGTTGCAAGGCCTCGCCATCATCCAGCGATAAAAACCGGGCCCCTGCGCGCTTCAATGCATCGATATCGCCGGAGGCGTCAATCAGCACTTTCGGCAGCAATTTCAGCATGCCGCCCTTCGTCAGCACACGCAAGGAGTCGATCTTGCCTCCCGCGGTCGAGACGTCGAACAATGTGGAGTGCAGCAACGGGCGTACGCCGGCTTCGACCACCATGTCATCGAGCACCAGTTTGAGCAGCTCGGGGGCGTATTCGACCCGGTCCATGACATGCCCCGTCGACATAACGAAGGTCTCGTGCGAACCGGCTCCCTGATACCTCGCAAGGCGCTCGACGACTTCCGCCGCCAGACCCGCCACCACCGGCCGACCGCCGACCGTCTGCCAACTGTTGAACTGGGCCACGGCGCCCGCGGTTGCATTGCCCCCCAAAAAACCATAGCGCTCGATCAGCACCACCTCGGCGCCTTGGCGGGCGGCGGCCACAGCGGCCATCGTACCGGCTACACCGCCACCGCATACCACCACATCAGCCGTCAAAACCGACGACTCACCCCCAACTTGATTCATCTTATCAACGCTCACGATTATTTACCGATCTGAATGCCGCGGCTTTTAATCACCTCGGCCCAGCGAGCGCCTTCGGCCTTCAGGTACGCATCGGTTTGGGCGCTGCCCATGATGAACGGCCTGACGCTCAGGCCCTCGAAACTTTTCTTCATTTGCTCGGAGTTCAACGCCTGGGTCAGCAGCCTTTCAAGTTTGGCGCGCCCTGGCGCCGGAATGCCCTTGGGCGCCAGCAAGGCCGCCCAGCCTTGAACTTCAAGATCAGGAAAACCAAGCGAACGGAAAGTAGGGACATCGGGCAACTCGGGAACGGGCTCTGGCGCCGACACGGCCAACGCATGCAAGCGGCCCGACCGGATATGGGTAATGACGCTGGGCAAATTCAGAAAACCCATGGACACCCTGCCGGAAATCAAATCGGGCATCAAGCCGCTTTCGCCCTTATAAGGAACAGGGGTAAAGACGGTTTGGGTTTGAATCGAAAACAATTCGGCCGTCAAATGCGCCAGTGTGCCATTGCCGCTATTGCCGGCCGTCAGCTCGCCCGGATGGGCCTTGGCCTGGGCAATTAAATCGTCCAAGCTGTGTATGGCCGATGTCGCCGGCACGACCAGCACCAAGGGCTGCGACGAAACCATGCCGATGGCATCGAAATCGCGTGCCACGTTATAAGCAATGTCGGAATTAAGCGAGGGATTGATCACCATGCTGTTGCTGCCCATCAGCAGAGTATGGCCATCTTTGCTTTGAGCGGCGTAGGTCACACCAATAGCGCTTCCCGCCCCCGGCTTGTTTTCCACGATAACGGGCTGGCCCAGCTCGGGAGCGAGGATATCCGCCAGCACGCGGGCCGAACTATCGGCGCCGCCCCCTGGCGCAAACGGCACAATAATACGCACCGCCTTGCTCGGCCAGTCTGCCTGCGCCCAGGCTCCGCCCCACGCCGCCACCGCGCCGGCCAGCAAAGCCAGTCCAATTTTCCGGCGCACCCGGTTCGGCCCGCGCGCCGATAGCCTGAAACAATGAAACATGATTGCCTACTCCACGTGAAGATGCCGAACACTCAAGCCTCGGGCGCTCAAAAGGCAGATCCCGAAATAACATTTTTCTTATAAAAACCTAAACAATCTTAGCCAACGAAAACATGCTTATCCAATACAAAAACAGCAGCAGGTCATAACACAATGTTATCGTTATGCCGGCATTCGAAAACGATAGGGGCAAAACGTGAACCTGAGACAAATAGAAGTGTTCCGCACCGTTATGCTCACCGGCTCGGTGACCGATGCCGCACGCCAGTTGCACGTGTCGCAGCCAGGCATCAGCCGCATGCTGGCGCATATCGAACTGCAACTGGACATGGTTTTGTTTGAACGCCGAAAAGGCAAGCTGCTGCCCACGCCCGAGGCCCAGGCCCTGCACGCCGAGGTCGAACATGTCTACCGCGGCGTGCAGCGCATTGACGACTGCGCCCAGGCGCTAAAGGCCGGAGTCAAACTCTCGCTTAACGTATTGGTCAGCCCCAGCACCGGGCAAGAAGCGATTCCGCTGGCCTTGTCCAGGCTGGCGCTGGAATTCCCCAACGCCAGAATACATGTGGAAACCGCGCTGGCGCGCGACATGACGACGCAGTTGCTAAGCCAGGAGGCCGACATTGCCATCGCCACCCTGCCCCTCGAACATACCGCGCTAAGCGACAAGCTGCTGGGAAAATGGACGCTGGCCTGCGTTTTTCCAAAGGGCCACGCCCTGGGGGCGCAGCGCATCGTCAGCCCACGCAATATCCTGAAAGAAAAGATGATCGCCTTCAGTCCCGACACGCCCCAGGCGCGCATCATTGCCGGCTGGCGTGAAAAGCATTCCATTGCCGCCTCCGGCTCGATCGAAGTGCGTTCCGGGCAAACCGCTTGCGCACTGGCCGCCTGCGGGGCGGGCATTGCCATCGTCGACGACTTGACGGCCATCGCCTGCGACCCGCGCAAGCTCGATTTTCGGCCCATCAGCAAAAGCCCTTCATTCGGCATCTTTGCCGTTACGCATGCCCACTATGGACAGTCCGCGCTGCATAAACGGTTTATAGAACTGGCGGCAACGGCGCTGGTCGAAGTGCGGAGCGAGTCGCTCAAGGGAAGTGGCCATCAGTGAGGGGAAATGGCTGCATATCGCCAAACAGCGGGAACGTTCTGACACTCCCGTCGGTTTGGTTGATAATAGGGTACTCCTGACGAAACCGTAATTTATTGATTTGAATGAGCAAAGCAGACACCGCAAACCACACCCCCATGATGCAGCAGTATCTACGCCTGAAGGCTGAAGCCGGCTCGCATTTATTGTTTTATCGCATGGGCGATTTTTACGAAATGTTCTATGCCGACGCGGAACGCGCGGCGCGCCTGCTTAATTTAACGCTGACCAAGCGCGGCTCGTCCAACGGCGTGCCCATCCCCATGGCGGGCGTGCCGTTTCACGCCATGGAAGGCTATCTGGCGCGCTTGGTGGCGCTGGGTATTTCGGTCGCCATTTGCGAGCAGATCGGTGACCCGGCGGCCAGCAAAGGCCCGGTCGAACGCAAGATCGTCCGGATTGTGACCCCTGGCACCCTGACCGACGACGCCCTGCTGCCGGCCAAGGCCGACCGCCTGATTGCCGCCGCCTGGACCGGCAAGGTCAATCGCGTCGAGCGCGCGGCGCTGGCCTGGATGAACCTGGCCAATGGCGAGTTCATGGTCACGGAATGCACTCCGGACATGCTCGAATCCGAACTGCATCGCGTGGCGCCGGCGGAACTGGTGTGCGCGGAAGGCAAGCGAATGATGCCGAACAACGGCATTGCCATTAGTCCCATTCCCGACTGGCACTTTGAAATCGACGGTGCACGCGACGTGCTGCAAAAGCACTTTGCCGTCGACTCGCTGGCCAGCTTCGGCCTGGCGGACCACCCTATTGCCGCCTGCGCCGCCGGCGCCTTGCTGCGTTACGTGGGGCGCACTCAAACACAAACACTCTCGCATATCCAGTCGATACGCATCGACCGCGCCAGTGAATACGTGGTGCTCGATCCGGTTACCCGCAAGAACCTGGAGCTGACCGAAACGCTCAGCGGCGAGGAAGGTCCCACGCTGCTCTCCGTCCTGGACCACTGCGAAACCCCCATGGGCAGTCGCTTGCTGCGCCGCTGGCTGCATCATCCCCTGCGAGAAAACGCGCCGGTGCTTGAACGGCAAAACGTTATTTCCGCCTTTTTATCGGCACCGGCGGGCAACGACACCCTGAATGCGGTGGCGCCGCTCGATACGCTGCGCCAGGCGCTGAACCGTTACCCCGACATCGAGCGCATTGCCACACGCATTGCCATGCGGTCGGTGCGGCCGCGCGAACTGGCCAGCTTGCGCGAAGCGCTAAGCCTGCTGCCCACTGTTGCCAGCCTGATCGCAGAGGCGTTCAACCCAACACCCAAACTGCTGCAATTTGCACAGCAGCTTCAGGTATCGCCCGACCTGACGGCCTTGCTGCATAGCGCCATCGACCCGGAGCCTGCCTTATTGATTCGTGACGGCGGCGTGATTGCCTCCGGCTACGACAGCGAGCTCGACGAATTGCGCCGGCTGGCCAGCGACAGCGGGGAGTTCCTTCTGGAACTCGAAGCGCGTGAACGCGAGCGTACCGGCATTGCCAACCTGCGGGTGGAATTTAATCGCGTACACGGGTTCTTTATCGAAGTATCGCGCGGCCAGGCGGACAAAGTGCCTGCCGATTACCGGCGGCGCCAAACGCTGAAGAACGCCGAACGCTATATCACTCCCGAGCTCAAGACCTGGGAAGACAAGGTGCTGTCGGCCAAAGACCGCAGCCTGTCGCGCGAAAAATGGCTGTTTGAGAACCTGCTCGATCAATTGGCCCCGCATGCGCACGCTTTATCGCTTTGCGCCACCGCACTGGCTGAAATCGACGCACTGGCCTCGTTGGCCGAGCATGCCCTGGAAAACGACTGGATTGCGCCGCAACTATCGGAACGCAATGAAGTCGTCATCGAAGCCGGACGCCACCCGGTCGTCGAACGCAGCATCGAACGCTTCACCCCGAACGACTGCGACCTGAATCCCCAACGCCGCATGCTGCTGATCACCGGTCCGAACATGGGCGGCAAGTCGACCTATATGCGCCAGATCGCGCTGATCGTCCTGCTGGCCCGCATGGGTAGCTTTGTTCCGGCCCGGACAGCGCAAATCGGCCAGATAGACCGCATATTCACCCGTATCGGGGCCGCCGACGACCTGGCCGGCGGGCGATCCACCTTCATGATGGAAATGACCGAAGCCGCCGCCATCCTGGCGGCCAGCACCCCGCAAAGCCTGGTGCTGATGGACGAAATCGGACGCGGCACGTCCACCTACGACGGCCTGGCGCTGGCCTGGTCCATTGCCCACCGCCTGCTGGCTCATAACCAGGCGTTAACCTTGTTTGCCACGCATTACTTCGAAATTACGCGCCTGCCCAACGAAGCGCCCGGCGCGGCCAACGTGCATCTGGCGGCGGCCGAATCGGCTGCGGGCATCGTCTTCCTGCATGAAGTCCAATCCGGCCCGGCCAGCCGCAGTTACGGTATCCAGGTCGCGCAGCGCGCCGGCATTCCATCCGCCGTCATTCGCCACGCCAGCCGGGAACTATCGCGCCTTGAAGCTCAGGGCGCACCCACGCCCCAGCTTGATTTATTTTCAGGCGGCCAAGTGAACCAGGCCGATGGCGCCTGCGCTCAGGAGCTGGACGTCGACCCCGAGTACTCGACAACCGACACCTCCGCAACAGACGGCTACCGCGCCCTCAAAGCCGATCTGGCCAGCATCGACCCCGACCAGCTCACACCGCGTGAGGCGCTGGATATCTTGTACCGCTTACGCACGGACCACCTATGAATATCGCACTTGATCAGCCGTTACCCCTGTTAGGCGGCATCACGCCGCAAGCCTTTATGCGCGACTACTGGCAGCGCAAGCCCTTGCTGATCCGCCAGGCAATTCCAGGCTTCCAGCCTGCCCGCTCCATTGCCGACATAAAAAAACTCGTCCGGCGCGAAGAAGTCGAATCACGCCTGATTTGGCACGACGATTCCGGCTGGAACATGAAGTCCGGCCCCTTCTCGCGGCTGCCCGCCGCAAAGCAAGCCAACTGGACCTTGCTGGCGCAAAGCGTCGATGTCCATGACGATGCAACGGCCGAGCTGCTGCATCAATTCCGTTTCATTTCGGACGCGCGCCTGGATGACGCCATGGTCAGCATCGCTACCGATGGCGGCGGCGTCGGGCCGCATTTCGACAGCTATGATGTCTTCCTGCTGCAGGCCCACGGCCAGCGACGCTGGCGCATCAGCGGCCAGAAGGACCTGACCCTGGAACCCGGCCTGCCGCTAAAAATCCTGAAGAACTTTCAGGTCGAAGAGGATTATGTCCTGGAACCGGGCGACATGCTTTACTTGCCGCCGCATGTGGCGCACGACGGCATCGCCGTAGGCGAATGCATGACGATCTCGATTGGCTTTCGGGCGCCCAACATGGCCACGCTGGCGCGCGGCATGCTGGATGCGGCCGGCGATCAGGTCATGGCCCAACTGGGCGAGCCAGGCGGCCTGTACGCCACGCCGCCGCTGCCGTCACCCAAGTTGGACGACACGTATAAAGATCGCGGTATCCCGCCCACGTCAAACCCGGCCCAATTGCCCGACGCCCTGATCGAAGCCTGCCTTGCTGCGGTCAAAAAAATTCAGTTCAACGAGGCTTTGGCCGCGCGCTTCCTGGGTCAATGGCTGACAGAGCCCTCGCCAAGCGGCGATTTCGAGCCAGCCAGCGACGAGGTGAACCTGACGCCCGAATTGCTTGGCAGCGGCGCGCTCGTGCTGGACCGCTGCACACGCATGATGTATCGGGGCAACGAGCTGTTCATCAATGGCGAGGTCGCCGATACGGCGCCGTCAGAACTGCTGCGCGAACTGGCGGATGCCCGGCGCCTGACCGGCAGTGCGACGCTATTCAAAAGCCTGAAGCCGCAAGAGCGCGAGATGCTAACGGCCTGGCTGGACGATGGCTGGCTGCATTATGCCCCTTGAGGCACAACAACAGGCTCGGCAGGCGATATAAGCAAATACCTCATAAGATAATAATTATCTAGTCGTTCGCATCTAAGCGGAAGCTTCCTAGAATAAATGCTTATTCAGTTTCTATGAGCATCCTATGTTGGCTCCCACTTATTTACCTGAAGCAAAACAAAACCTTGTGGCCGACCTGGCCGAAGGCCTGGATACGGGGGCGCTCAACTGGCTATCCGGCTATTTCGCCGGCATTGCCCAGGGCAAACAAGGAGCGCAGGCGGGCGGCACGCCAGCCATCGTCTCGGCCGTTGCCCGCGCTGACGCCGCCCGGCAACTGACCATCGTCTACGGCAGCCAGACCGGCAACGCCAAGCGCCTGGCCGAATCCTTTGCCGAGCGCGTTGGCGCACTAGGACTGACCGTCCGCCTGATCCGGGCCGATCGCTACACAACCCGCGAACTCAAAGACGAGCAATTGCTGTACATCGTCATGAGCACCCAGGGCGACGGCGAACCGCCCGACGACTCCATCGCCTTTGTCGAGTTCTTGAACAGCCGCCGCGCGCCCAAACTGCCGCAACTGAAGTATGCAGTACTCGGCCTGGGCGATTCAAGCTACCCACTATTTTGCGGCATCGCCCAAACCATCGATGCGCGCCTGGCCGAACTGGGGGCGCAACGGCTGCAAGACGTGGGCACCGCCGATCTGGATATCGAAACCATCGCCCTGCCGTGGCAAGACCAGGCCATCGGCCACGCACAAAAGGCACTCGAACAAACTGCGCCGCCTTCCGCCAGCGTAACGGCGCTACACCCGGAAATGACATCGAAGGTGACGCGCGACCGGCCTTTTCTGGCCGAGCTGCTGCAGAACCAGCCAATTACCGGCCAAGGCAGCACCAAGGACGTGCGCCATCTTGAAATCTCGCTGGCTGGCAGCAACCTGAGCTATCAGCCCGGCGACTCGCTGGGCGTGTGGCCGACGCAAGCCGACTCGTTGGTGGCGAAGGTCATCAGCACACTTGCGCTGAATCCCGACGAATCGATAGAAGTCAACAATGTCGCCCGCCCGCTGCGAGACTGGCTGGGCCAGCACCGGGAGCTGACGCAACTGACCAAGCCATTCCTGGTCGCCCATGCCGAGCTGGCGCGCAACGATGCATTGAGTCGCCTTCTACAGCCCGAAGCTCAGGACGAACTCAGGAATCTGCTGGAAACACGCCAGCTTATCGATGTGCTCAAGCAATACCCTGCGCCATGGACCGGCCTGTCGCTGGTCAAGGCGTTGCGGCCGCTGACGCCGCGTCTGTATTCCATTGCGTCAAGCCAATCCACGGTCGACGAAGAGGTTCACCTGACACTGGCCAACGTCGCTTATGAGCAAAACGGCGAACCGCGCTGGGGCGCCGCGTCCAACTTCCTGACGCAATTGAAAGAAGGCGACACCCTGCCCATCTTCATCGAAGAAAACACGCGCTTCCGCCTGCCTGAAGACTCGTCGCGCGACATCATCCTGATCGGGCCCGGCACAGGCATTGCGCCGTTTCGGGCCTTTGTACAGGAACGCAGCGCCCAAGGCGCCAGCGGGCGCAATTGGCTGTTCTTCGGCAACCCGCACTTCAGCTCCGATTTCCTGTATCAAACCGAATGGCAGCGCGCCGTTGCGGACGGCCAGCTGCACCGTATCGATGTCGCCTTCTCGCGCGACCAGGAACGGAAAGAGTACGTCCAGCACAAGCTGCTGGAACGTGCCACCGATCTTTACGACTGGATCGAGTCGGGCGCCCACGTCTATGTCTGCGGCGATGCCACGCGCATGGCCAAAGATGTGCACCAGACCCTTTTGCAGATTGCCCAGAACGAAGGCGGGCTCGACGAGTCCCAAGCCAAGTTATGGCTGGACGACCTGGCCGCCCAGGGCCGCTATGCCCGCGACGTTTATTAAACCGGATTCCCCATGAGCAACACACTCTCCCATTTAGAACAGATTAAAGTCGAAGGCCGGTACTTGCGCGGCACCATCGAAGAAGGCCTGAACGATGCCCTGACCGGTGCAATCAGCGACGACGACAACAAGCTGCTTAAATTCCACGGCAGCTATCAGCAAGATGACCGGGATATTCGCGAGGACCGGCGCAAACGCAAGCTTGAGCCGGCCCACTCGTTCATGATACGAGCCCGCCTGCCCGGCGGCGTCATTGCCCCGGCCCAGTGGCTGGCGCTGGATAATATAGCCACCACCTACGCCAGCCGGGGCCTGCGCATTACCACGCGCCAAACGTTTCAATGGCACGGCATCATCAAGCGCAATCTCAAGCCCACGATGCAGGCCATTCATGACGCCATGGCCACGACCCTGGCCGCGTGCGGAGACGTCAACCGCCAGGTCGTCAGTTCGGTAAATCCGCTGCTCTCCAGCCAGCACCAGCTGGTGCAAGAATGGACTGAAAAACTGTCCGCCCATTTTTTGCCGCGCACTCGCGCCTACCACGAGATCTGGCTTGACGGCGAAAAAATCGTCGGCGAACCCGACGAAGAGCCGCTCTACGGCCTAACGTATTTGCCGCGCAAATTCAAGATAGGCATCGCCATTCCGCCGACCAATGACGTCGACGTCTTCGCGCAAGACCTGGGCTTGATCGCCGTCATCAACCAGGGTGTGCTGGAAGGCTTCAACGTCGCCATCGGCGGCGGCATGGGTGCGACCCACGGCGACGACAGCACCTACCCACGGCTGGGCAGCCTGATCGGCTTCGTGACCCCCGAACAACTGATTGCCACGGCCGAGGGCGTCATAACGGTGCAGCGCGACTATGGCAACCGGGTCGAACGCCAGCACGCCCGCCTAAAATACACCATCGATCACCGTGGCCTGGACTGGTTCAAGAACGAGCTGGAAGCGCGTATCGGCTTCCAGCTGGAGCCTGTGCGGCCGTACCAATTCGAGCAGAACGGCGATCGCTACGGCTGGATCGAAGGCGAAGACGGCCAATGGCACCTGGGCCTGTACATCGCCTCGGGACGCCTCGAAGACAGTGAAGGACAGTCTCTGCTGACCGGCATGCGCGAACTCGCACGCATCCACAAAGGCGAGTTTCGCCTGACCTGTAATCAGAACCTGGTCATTTCAAACGTCGCCCCCGAAGACCGAACCCGCATCGACGAACTGGTCAAGCAGTACGGTCTGGACGACTACCTGCAACAAAGCGGCATTCGCCGTCACAGCATTGCCTGTGTCGCCCTGCCCACCTGCGGCCTGGCCATGGCGGAAAGCGAACGCTACGCCCCGGTGCTCTTGCCCAAACTCGAAGCCTTGCTGGCTGCGCATCAACTAACCGACGCACCGATCTTGCTACGTCTGTCGGGCTGCCCCAACGGCTGTTCACGCCCTTACCTGGGTGAAATTGCGCTGGTCGGCCGCGCGCTGGGCCGTTATGACTTGCGATTGGGCGCCGACTTTGTGGGCGAACGGTTGAATACGCTCTATAAAGAAAACGTCACCGAACCGGAAATTCTCAATACCCTCGATACGCTTTTCGGCGCGTACGCCCGCGATCGCGATGCGGCTGAAAAATTTGGAGACTTTCTGGTGCGCACCGGCGTCATTCCCGCCCCGACGCAACGCCTGATCCCGATTATCCTGGAAACGGCGACCTGAGGTCGCCATGCACTTGAGTTTCACATGACTTTATTCCCCCTGTTTGCAGACGTCGATGGGCGCCGGGTTCTCGTCGTCGGCGGCGGCGATGTCGCCGAACGAAAAGTAAAAAGCCTGCTTGGCGCCGGCGCGCATATTGTGCTGGGCGCGCCCAGCCTGACCCCGGCGTTGCTGCGTCTTGAAGAGCAGAAAAAAATAGAAACCGTGCACGGCGAATTCGAACCTGGCTGGCTCACTGGCGCCTGGCTGGTTGTGGCCGCCACCGACAGCCGCGAAGTCAACCGGCAAGTAGCCCAGGCGGCGGGCCAGGCGCGCATTTTTATCAACGTGGTCGATGACCCGGCCCTATCGTCGTTCCAGGTGCCCTCTATTGTCGATCGCTCGCCGCTGATTATTGCGGTCTCGTCGTCCGGCAGCGCACCCGTGCTGGCCCGCCGGGTACGCGAACGCATAGAAAGCCTGTTCGACCACTCGCTGGGCACGCTGGCCAGCCTGGCGGAAAAACACCGGCCGGCCATACGCCGCCTGCGGCCCAATTTAAGCCGCCGCCGCGAGTTCTACGACTGGCTGCTGGACGGCCCTGTTGCCGGCGCACTGCGTAAACATCAAGTGCAATCAGCCGAAGATCAATTGCTGAACCAACTGGCCAAGGCATCTGCGAAACCGGTTGGGAAAGTGATCCTGGTCGGCGCCGGCCCCGGCGACCCCGGCCTGCTGACGCTCAAGGCGCTCAGGGCCTTGAACGAGGCCGACGTCATCTTGTACGATCGCCTGGTCAGCGACGAAATACTGGCCCTGGCCCGCCGCGACGCGGCTCAGATTCCTGTAGGAAAAATCGTAGGCGAAGACCACAATGCCACCCAACAGCGCATCCATGAGCTGTTACTGGCGCATGCTCGTCGCGGTGAGCGTGTAGTGCGTCTTAAAGGCGGCGATGCTTTTGTATTCGGCCGCGGCGGCGAAGAGCTTGAGTTTCTAAGCGCACACCACATTCCCTACGAGGTGGTTCCCGGCATCACGGCGGCGCTGGCCTGTGCCGCTTATGCCGGCGTGCCGCTGACCCACCGCGACTACGCCCAATCCGTGCGGTTCATTACCGCCCACTGCAGCAAAGACGACGCCGCTTTGGACTGGGCCTCGCTCGCCCGCGAAAAACAAACTCTGGCTTTTTATATGGGCGTCAGCCAGCTCGAACACCTGAGCAGCCAGTTGATGCAGCACGGCCTCGCCGCCACAACGCCGTTCGCCCTGGTTGAAAACGGCACACGACCGAACCAGCGCGTGCTGACAGGCACATTGGCCGAGCTTCCCGGCCTGGCCCTGCAACACACGTTTAAAGCGCCCTCGCTGCTGCTAATCGGCGAAGTGACCGCCCTGGCTTCTGAGCTGCAGTGGTTCGGGGAAAGCATCAATACGGCGCCGCAAAGTAGTGACACGAGCCTTTCGCAAGCCGCCTGATCGCCGTGAAGCTTTGATGGACGAACGCGCGATCGCCGCGCCGCGGATCGGACGTTCGCCAGCACACTTTAAAATAATACCGTATACTTACGAGCTTGGCTTCATAGGCCAGTCTTAAGAAAGAGGGCCGTGCTGCTTCTTTTTCTTATGCATGATTTGCAGTGTTTATACGGCGCAATGGCAGAGTGGTTATGCAGCGGATTGCAAATCCGTGAACGTCGGTTCGATTCCGGCTTGCGCCTCCAGCAAACACCCAGATTCAACAAACCCTGCGCGCCCTCACCTTCGGGACACTTCTTTAAAAGCAGGCTTTTCCGCTGTCACCGTCCAAATACCGAAACAAACCAAAAACAGCGCAATCGCGTTTTTCCATTCCAGAATATTTTCTTGAAGGAAAATGGCCGACAACACTGCCCCGAATATCGGTATTAAAAAAGTAAATACAATCACGATGCCCACGCGGTTGTATTTAAGCAAAAGACTCCACAGAGAAAAGGCAGCCGAAGACAGCAAGACCAGGTACACCAGCATGGCGGTGGACTCGGCGGTAAAGCCAGTGAGCGTTCCGCCGGTGGCATAGCCCAAAATCGTCAGCCCCACGCCGCCAATCGCCAATTGATAGCCCGTCATAACCACCGCGTCCATGGTCTGCGACACCCTCTTGCCATAGATGGAGGCGGCCGACAAAATCAGGGCGGCGATCACGATGCAACCCTCGCCAAGAAAGGTGAACTGGAAATCCAGCAGATTTTTATCCAGATTGACCACCATGACACCGGCAAAGCCGATCAGGCAGCCCCATAAACGCTTGCTGCTAAGGCGATCATTCTTGTAAATGAAATGTGCCATCAGCACACTGAAAAAGACGCCTGTCGCATTTAAAATAGAGCCTTTGACACCGGTGGTGTAGCTCAGCCCTATATAGAAAAAGACATACTGCAAGCCAGTCTGCGTCAGCCCCAGCAACGTTAGCTGGCGCATGCTTTTAGCGCCCAGGCCGGTAATTTTTTTCTGGCTCAGAACGGCCATGGCCAGCAACACCAGCCCGGCAAAAATGAAGCGCCATCCGGCAAACACCATTTTACCGGCAATGTCGTCGGTGGCAATGCCAAACAAGTCGTACCCGTTCTTGATGGCGGGAAAAGCGCTGCCCCACAACAAACAGCACAGTGCCGCCACTAAGACCACCACGCTGCGATGACTAAAAATTCGATGTGTGCTCAAAGCTCTACCCATTCAACAGGCAAGTCCATCCCCCGCGCAAGCCTAATGTCGCGCCGAAAAACAAAGCCAGGGGATTCCAACTTGCAATGGCCGAATTAAAGCACACATACTCTTTCCTGGCCGCCTCCCGAATCATGATACAAACGCTATGAACAACAAATCCGCCAAAAGGAATCCCGAGACATGAATTCGACTGATAGTTTATTTTGCGCCGACGTACCCGACGATCAGATTGCCATTGTCAGCAGTACCGAAGAGGTGACCTATGCTGAACTGATCGCCGCCACGAACGCACTGGCCGTTGCACTTCAAACCAAAGACCCCATACCGGGTTCGAATGTCGCGGTATGCGCGGTCAATTCGGCCAGCACCGTGCTGGCGATCCTGGCTATCCGGGCCGCCGGAAAAACATGGGTCGCGCTCAATCCCGAAAACTCAAGCCCCGAAATCCATCGTGTTCTGGAAGCAACGCTACCGGCGACCATCATGGTGGACGAAGCCGGAGACGCCGCCGTTAACGCGGATAGCGACGTCAAGATTTTGTTTTCGCAATTCAGCGGCCTGGTGGAAACGTATTTCGGCCAAAAACCCGAACGCCACCCAGACTCGCCAGTAAAGACCCCGGGCTGCTCTGATTCTTTGCCAAGCGCAAAAGACGGCGCAAGGCAGCAAATGGTGGTGCACAGCCCCATTGACCAAGAACTGGGCATGCGCATTATGTCCTGCCTGGCCGAGGGCGGACAACTGGTATTAACTGAGGGTCTCTAAGCCTCAATGGGTGGTGCCAAGCCGCCCTGTAACGCAAAAAAGGAATGCCAGGCACGGATAGCGCCTGGCATTCCTTTCATTTGCAAACCATTACCGGATCAGGGTAACAATCAAAACTGATAGCTATAGGTCAGTTGCAAGACATCCAGCCCCGGATTGGGACGCTTGATGCTTGCATTCGAGAAGTGCGAAAAACGCAAGGAAACCCGACCCGCGTCAGACACATAAGCACCTGCCCCGATGTGGTTGCCAAATTGAAACGCCGTACTGATGTGCTCGCCGGCAAAACGGGTACGCGTAAATACCGTGGGGCCTACGCCGGCCTCAATAAAGTACCGCTCGCCAAACGTCCAGCGAACCATCGGAATTGCGCTGAACTGCCCGGCGTTTGACGGAGATCGCGAACCGCTTGCATTCCAGTAAGCCGCCCCCAATTCACCCACCAGGTCGATACGGCTGCCGCCTGAAAACTGATAGCTCCAGAGCGAAGGAGATTCCCAGGCCAGCTCATAACGCTGATAATGATCTCCGGCGCCAGCCCGCACACTGAAGCTGCCTTGAGACGCGTCGCGCGCAGAGGCCGCGCTCATGGGGGCGGCAAACACCATGGCCGTTAATGCCCCCAAAACCAAAGATTTCAATCGATACGAACCCACCATCAAGTCACTCCAAAAAAATACTCGGTACCAACCAAGAAAACCAGCTCATTAGCTTAACGCGCAATTGTAACCCGGCCCTTAATTCATGTTAATTTGTTACGGCCTCCCGGCCGGGGACGCTTCCCTTCAAGCGATTTGAATTGTTATTCGGCTCTCGGGTTTTTGATTCAACGTTTGGCGTGGAAGGCGCTTGCGGCTTATCGTTCGCCTTTTTTAGCAGCGCACCACACTCATTCGTCTGATTAGTCCCCATATTAAGCAGGGGCAATAGCGCGGCAAACGGTGTAGCGATCAGCCCCAAGGCAATAGCCCCGCCCGCGCGGGCCGCCAGCGCCCCGGTGTAAACGCCCACGTCCGGGTTCTTAAACGTACCTTTGACATACAGAGGCGAACGCAGGGTAAAAATACGCAAGGTTTTGTTAGCCGGTTTGATATCAAGTGCAAGGGTTTCGGTAGCCAGGTTGATCTGGCCGCTGACATCGATAATGGCGTCTTCCGTATCGAGTTGAAAAGCGCGTACCTGCATGAGTCCATTTTTCACGCTGAAATCGCTGGCCATGCAATTAAGCACAACCTGCTCATCGCCGAAAAGCTTCAGGATGACCAGGTTGGCAATATTCAGCCCCGCCGCCTCCAGCAGAAAATGGCTGATGGTTCCCTTGCTGACCAGCGCTTGCACCTCGCCGTTGGACTTGCCCAGCAACGCGGCTATCGAGTTCCCTTCAGACGTCAGCGTGGCAGTGCCATGAAGCTCGCCGAAACTGGCTTTCATGGACTCGGCCCCTGGAAACAGTTTTTTCAATTTCAAATGGCGTGCTGACATTTCCATTTTGGCCTTGATGGTTTCGCCTTGGCCATTCAGGGTAATGTTCGAACGAAGGTTTCCTCCGGCCACGCCGAAGTCAAGCGGCGTCAAGGCCAACACTCGATCAACAAGTTTAATGTGGGCGCTGATATCCTCAAGAGGTAAATCCTTATCACGAAGGATTTTTTGCCCCTTGAACTTCACATCGGCGTCCATGACTCCCCACGTAGACGTTGCTATCGGCGCAACAGGCAGCGCCTTACCGGCGGGTTGCCGGACTGCTTTCTTTTTATTTACACGCGAATCCACACCGATCAAGGGTCCCAGGTCTGCAAACCGCAATAACTTGGACTGTACCTCACCCTGCAACAGGGGTCGTGGCTGTTTACGCAGGTATTCCAGTGTGCCCTCGATGTCGCTCGACCCCACCTTGCCTTTGAAGTTCTCATAACGCCAGGTGTCGACCTGCCCATCAAGCTGAGCAATCAGACGACCCTGCGTGCTGTAAGGAGGCGTGTTGGGCAAAGCAACACCAATCAGAGCAAGCAGATCGGACATTGTCTCCCCCGCCAGCTTCAGTTGCACATCCAGCGCGGCGAGAGCTTGAGGCTTGGTGACCGACCCTTGCACCTCAATGCGGGTTTCCCCGACGGTGACGTCGCCCTGAAACGGAAACGGATGATCACTGCGTCGCAGCGACAAAACATCGCCAGCACGCCCCTGTGCATTGAGCTGTACATCGTTGTAGCTGCCGCTGGCTTTCCAGCCAATGCCGTAGCCTTCCGGCGATGCTGAGTCCAGGCTATTAAGGTCGGATTTGAATTTAAGCGTGTTGACGGCATCGACCACCTGAACATTGACCTGCTGCAGGCGCAACTGCCCCAGATCGACCTGCCAGTCCGAAGGAGCCGTCGACCGGTCTTGTGTAAAGGTCCAGTTGTTCTGTTGCTGCGCATTGCGCTCCAGCAGCACATTGGCTTCATGAATATCGAGCGTCGGCAGTTGGATGACGTGATCAAGCAAAGCCAGAGGATTGAGCGAAACGACCAGGCGCCCGATCTCGGCCATGCTCGAACCGCTCTTGCCCCACGGCGGATTGCCGACCGTGATGTGTTCCGCAGTGACTTCAGGCCAACGTACCCATCGCCGCCAACCCGACTGAACATCGGCAGGCTTGATCCATTGCAACGACAGGTTGCCATGCACCTCGATGGAGCGATGCGCCATCTGGCTAGCGTATTGGTTAACTTGAGGTTTAAGGTAATTCCCATTGACGTTAAACAAGATCACCACGCACAGCACCAAAGCAACGAATAGTGCGACCAAGGTCCAGCCGATAATTTTTGCATAGCGCAGCATACGGGCTCCTGGAAAATGCCAGCTTATACCTGAATCAGCCGGGCGGGCTTGGCTAACTCGTCGTAGAATCAAATCGTACTCCAACAGTACGCCATTGGAAGCGGGCCCCAGGTATCGCGATGCTACAAAACGCGTGTTTACACATCACAGAAAAAAAGCCCCTTTCGGGGCTTTTGGCATTTGTTCAAGCAAACCAGAGCGTTAGCTCTTGCGCTCTTGTTCAGAGACGCGCGACTCGTTATCTTCGCGGCGATCGGCCGATTCGTTACGCTTGGCCTCTGGTGCGGATGACAAAAGGCGTCTTTTTCTGAACCGGTTTCTTTGACATAGCTAACTCTCCTAAATGCATTACAGGGGCGCACCCCGAGCGCCCCGTACTCTATTAGGGTACCCCATTAACATAAATATAGCCATACCGAAAGGGTTTTTTGCGTAAAACGTTTACCATAACGCTATTAAATACCTCTTGTACAAGGTTCTCATGGACGAAAACGTACGGGCAGCCATGGCACGATGGCCCAATGTCCCCGATGTATATGGCTGGCTGTCGCTGTCGGAACGCGGCCAATGGCGGCTGCATCCGCTCGGCGATGCGTTGTCCATAGACAACACGGCGCCGGGAGAAGCCATTGCCAACACCCAAATACTACAGTTCATGAACCGCAATTATGCCCGCGACGACCAGGGACAATGGTTTTTCCAGAATGGCCCGCAGCGCGTATATGTACGCCTGGATGGCGCTCCGTATATTTTGCGCACCGCCGGATCGCCCCGCGCACTGGCAACGCACAACAACCTGTCGGTGCAGCATATTGAAGCCTGGTTTCTTGACGATAGCGGCAAGCTGTATGTTCAAACTGAATACGGTCCCGGCCTTGTCGATAGCCGGGACTTGACGTCCATTGCAGAGTCTCTTTACACCGATGGCAACGAAAGCCTGATGACTTGGCTCGAACGCGACCCCAGGCCTGCGCAGGTCAGCCTCAAACTGATATCTGATGAAAAACCGCCTCCGCGCGCGCACGACAAGACGAACACAGCTCCATTGACGTGTTGTCCAGCCGCCCTAATTCCGGGGCTAATGGGCTTTGTCCGCGTGCCGTCCCCAAATTTTGTTACGCTTAAAGGCTCTGTTAAGTAGAATCCCAGTCATGACATCAGAAGCCCCCCTCTTTTATTTTCCCGCGCCGCGCGCCCAAAAATTGACCCTGGCGCGGCAAATACCGCCCGACGATAATCGCCTTCGCGACGTATGCAACCACTGCGGCGCCGTGCATTATCAGAACCCACGCAACGTGGTGGGCGTGCTGCCTGTCTGGGGCGACAAAGTCTTGCTTTGCCGGCGCGCCATCGAGCCACGCTATAACAAATGGACGCTGCCTGCCGGTTTCATGGAGCTAGGCGAAACCACTGCGCAAGGCGCCATGCGCGAAACCCAGGAAGAAGCCGGCGCGCAAATTGAACTGGGGCCGCTCTATACGGTGATTGACGTTCCACATGCCGAACAAGTCCACTTTTTCTACTTGGCCAACGTCCTTAGCCCCGACCTCTACCCTGGGCCGGAAAGCCTTGAGGCGGGGTTTTTCAGCGTCGACGAAGTTCCGTGGGAAAACCTGGCATTCCGAACCGTGATCACAACGCTGGAACACTACTTCGAAGATCGAAAAAATGGGGTCTTTCCGATTCATCATTACGACATTCCCTTGCCGCTTTCAGACAAGGCCTAGCGCCCACTGACTGCATTCGCTATGAAACTGGCCTGGATCGATGACACCACTGCGCTGCCGCCCGCCTGCACCGCTCTCGATGACGGCTTGCTCGCTGCCGGCGGCGATCTGTCGCCAGCCCGCTTGACCGAAGCCTACTCAAACGGCATTTTCCCCTGGTACAACGAAGGCGATCCGGTTCTGTGGTGGAGCCCCGATCCCCGCATGGTGCTGGCTTGCCGCGATTTCAAGATTTCGCACTCCCTGCGTAAAAAGATGCGCCAAATAGCACGGTCCGAATCAAGCGTGAATGCACGCCTGAAAATTACCCTTAACACCGCCTTTGGCGATGTCATCCAGGCCTGTGCCGCCCCCCGGGCCGCGCAAGGCGGCACATGGATCTCACCGGACATCCAAGCCGCCTACCTGGCGTGGCATCAAGAGGGGCGGGCCCATAGCGTGGAAACCTGGATCGACGGCCGCCTGGCGGGTGGACTCTACGGCGTATGCCTGGGCCGATTTTTCTTCGGAGAATCGATGTTTGCACGCGTTACCGACGCGTCCAAGTTGGCGCTGGCCTATCTGGTCGCGTTTCTCTCGGCACAAGGCATCGAACACATCGATTGCCAGCAGCAAACCGGGCATCTGGCCAGCCTGGGGGCGCGCCCGATGGACAGGCGCGATTTCGTGCGCCGCGTGCAATCAGCCACTCGTCAACCGTCGCTCATTTGGCCTCGCGGGCAGCTTTTACAATCCGGCATTTTGCTGCAGGAAGAAAACGTTTAAAACAAATCCATCAGGTTTGCGCAAACTCGACGAATAACGCCATAATGACCTGGCATCGTATTGTCGAGTATTGCCATGAACCACCCCACCGACCCTCAATTCAAAACCTTGCAGTTTTACTTGACGGCGCCGTACCCATGCAGCTATATCGCAGGACTGGAGGCCCGATCCCAAGTGGCCGCACCCAGCCACTTTATCGACACCGACACGTACTCCAGACTGGTGGAACAAGGCTTTCGCCGCAGCGGTTTCTTTACTTATCGCCCCCAGTGCGACGGTTGCCTTGCCTGCCTGCCCATACGCGTCGATACCGCACGCTTTCACCCAAACCGCACTCAACGCAAAATCTGGCATCGCCATCAACATCTGCAAACGCGCAGCCTGCCGCTGCAAATGCACGCCGAGCACTTCGAGCTTTACCAGCGCTATGTCGCCAGCCGTCACCCCGGCGCCGGAATGGACGACGACACCCAGGCGCAATACACACAATTTTTGCTCGCCAGCCGGGTCGACTCAACCTTGATCGAGTTTCGCGGCCCGACAGGGGAGTTACAGATGGTGTCGCTGATTGATATTTTGGAAACCGGGCTGTCGGCGGTCTACACCTTTTTTGATCCAGACGTGCGCGGCAGCCTGGGCACCTACGGCGTGCTGTGGCAAATTGCGCAGTGCCAGACCATGAACCTGCCCTGGCTATACCTCGGCTATTTAATTCGTGAAAGCCGGAAAATGACCTATAAATCGCACTTTAAACCACATGAAATACTGCAAAACGGCATATGGGCTGAGCCAGCCGACTGATTACCTCAATTACGCTTTAAACTAGAGTCTTTGGCGAAGCCGCCCATTCTTTGCTTGGTAAAGCACTTACTCCCTCCATGTCATTCTTATTCAATTCCTACGCCCTCGCACGCTCGGCGTTATTCTCGCTCGACGCCGAAACGGCTCACGAACTCACGCTTTCCTCGTTGCAAAAAGCCTATGACTGCCGCATGACGCGCACGCTACTGGCCAACAAGCCGGTCTTGCCCACGACGTTGATGGGCTTGCACCTGCGCAATCCCATCGGACTGGCGGCCGGACTGGACAAGAATGGCGCTCATATTGACGCCCTGGGGCAATTAGGGTTTGGGTTTATTGAAGTCGGCACGGTTACCCCGAAACCACAAGACGGCAACCCCAAGCCGCGCATGTATCGGCTTACCAGCGCCAACGCGCTCATTAACCGGCTAGGCTTTAACAACAAAGGCCTGGACACGTTTATCCAGAACGTCCAAAAAAGCCAATGGCGCAAAGACGGCGGCATACTCGGGCTGAATATCGGCAAGAATGCGGGAACGCCGATGGAAAATGCCGTTGACGACTACCTGCTCGGGCTTGAAGGCGTCTACCCGCATGCCGACTACATCACCGTGAACATTTCATCGCCCAATACGCAGAACCTGCGTCAGTTGCATGGCAGCGACGAGTTAAGCGGGCTTTTGCTGCCGTTGCAGGAAAAACGAAAGGCCCTGGCCGACAAACATGGTCGCGATGTGCCGCTGGTGGTCAAGATCGCCCCCGACCTGACCCAAGAGCAAATCGATATTATTGCCGACACCTTGCCGCGTTACGGCATCGATGGTGTCATTGCCACGAACACAACCATTACCCGCGACGCCGTGCAAGGCCTGCCGCACTGCAATGAAGCAGGCGGCCTGTCCGGCCCTCCCGTGCATGCCTTGTCGCTGGCTGTCATTGCCCGGCTACGCCAGCAACTGGGCGCGTCCTTTGCCATTATCGGCGTGGGCGGCATCGCCTCGGGCAAAGAAGCGCGGGAAAAAATTTCCGCCGGCGCCAACGCTGTCCAGCTTTATACCGGGCTGATCTACCGCGGGCCGGCGCTTATCAGTGAATGCGTGCACGCACTGGCCCAGAATACCTAAGTCAGGAGCCCGCGGCCCCTACTCTGCCTTGATGTCGAAGCAACGGCTTCATACAAAAAAGCCCCAAGAGCAAAAACTCTTGGGGCTTTCTACGTTACCGCTACCGCATCAGGGCAGATTACCCGCCTTGATAGATCTTGAACTTAGGCCGAAGCGCGACGTGCGCGAGGAGCCGATTTGGCAGCTTCCGCGACATCGTTCGCCGCTTGAAATGACGCATTGGTTGCGGCCGTAATATTCGATTCGGCGGCTTCAGTGGCCTGCTTGGCTGCCTTGGCGACGGTCTCGTAAGCGCTTGTAGCGGTGGCCAGCGAGGACTTCATCAATGCAACGGCGCTTTCCGAACCGGTAGGCGCATTTTTGGAAATCTGGTCGATCGCTTCCGAAACCTGTTGCTGGCCTTGAGCGATTTGCTCTTCGGTCAGTTTCGACAGGTCGGCTTGAACGCCCGACACGATGTCATAAACATGCTTGCTGTAGGCCAATGCTTTTTCAGCACCGGGCTGAACCAGGCCGGAGGTGAAGGCCAAGGCTTCTTGTGCGTCTTTAACTTCGATGGCTTCTTGCGATTTCTGGGCCACTTCGTCTAAAGTGGCTTTCAAAACCTTCAGGTTCAAATCAACCAGCTTTTCGAAACCGCCGAAAAACGTGCCTTGAACAGCCAGGAACTTGTCCAGCGAAGCTTTTTGATTGGCTAGAACTTCTTGGGGAATTGCGCTCATGATATTTCCTTTGTAGGGACCAGAAACGGTCTGGTCGCTGTGTTTGAATTGCGTTCAACTTAAAGATAAAGAAGGCTAAACAAATCACCTATCATGCGTGAAAACCTTCTGTGCTGCAGCGCACAATTCAAATTCTACATGAATATATATCAGTGTCAAGGATTAATTGCTGCGTTGCAACAAACGATTCCCTTATTAAACGATCAGAAACTATTCTCACAAAAAACATAAACCATATTGGGGTAAACAGGGGCGACAAGTTTAGGCGTTTTGCCATAGAATTATTTTGTTGCGAAAGCAATTCAAAAGCAATCTGAAAGAATATTGAAAGATTAAGCCTAATTACATTGCTCATAAGGCAAATGGAGACACAATGAAACGCTATACCCGAACCGCTACCTCGTTACTGATCGCAGCCTCCCTTTTTGGCGCTGGCGCGGCGCTGGCGGCCGACTATCCTGATCACGCCGTTAATATGGTGGTACCTTTCTCGGCAGGCGGCCCAACCGACAACGTTGCACGCGCCCTGGCTGAAGCCATGCGCCCCGCGTTAGGGGAAGCTGTCATTGTGGAAAACAAGGGCGGCGCCGGCGGCACCATCGGCACCTCGCAAATAGCCCGGGCCAAACCCGACGGCTACAACATCTTGCTCATGCACATCGGGTTTTCAACCGCTCCCTCGCTTTACAAGAACCCAGGCTACGATCCCAAAACAAGTTTCGAACCTATTGGCCTGGTCGTCGATGTACCCATGACGATTATTGCCCGCGAAGATTTCCCGGCCAACAATATTAAAGAACTGGTTGAATACATTAAGGCCAATAAAGACAAGATTTCACTGGCCAATGCGGGCATCGGCGCCGCCAGCCATCTGTGCGGAACCATGTTCACCCAGGCGCTAGGCGTTGATCTGCTGACCGTCCCCTACAAAGGCACGGCTCCCGCTATAGCGGATCTGTTGGGCAAACAAGTCGATTTGCTGTGCGACCAAACCACCAATACAACCCAGCAAATCAAGTCCGGCAAGGTCAAGGCTTATGCTGTGACCAGCATGAAGCGCGTTCCGACGCTGCCTGACCTGCCAACCATGGACGAATCCGGCTTCAAGGATTTCGAGGTTGGTATTTGGCACGGTATGTGGGCGCCTAAAGGCACACCCAAACCGGTGATCGACAAGCTCGTTTCGTCGCTGCAGGCCGGCATGGCCGATCCCGCGTTCAAAGAACGCATGGCCTCCCTTGGCGCAACGGTCCTTAACGACCAGGCCAACCCTGAAGCCCTGACCAAAAAGGTCGATCAGCAAGTGCCACAATGGGCAGAGCTGTTCAAGAAAGCCGGCGTAAAAGCCAACTGATCAATGCTTAATAAATCAGGCGCGCTGAAAAGCGTCCGATTTTTAACGCTTGATTGACAGACCTGAATCCCCTGCCCTAATCGGTGGGGGATTTTTTATGTACGATGCATAATGATTTTTTCAGGCGTCACGGATTTCTGTTTTAAACACGGCGGAACAACGTCTTGAACACGTCGTGTCGCTGGCGGGGTAGGCAGGCAGGGCTTCGCGCGGGCGGCCCCTGGCGGGGCTCCCCGGGCACTGAACGGAAATGGCGCGTTCGCACAACTCGCGCAGCCGACAAGCTACCGCTTGTCGAAGCGTGCTGCGCTCAAACAGGTGCTCACTTACCTCGCCATTTCCGCCCAGTGCCCGGCGCCCACGAAGTCGCCCCGCCTGCCCACCCCGCCACCGCCACGACTGCGAAAGGGATGATTGAAAGAGGGCTTGGACGGGATGAAATCGATGACCGAATGGAGCCTATCGCGGGATTGACTTGAGCAACGACCGGTTGCCCTGGTCAGGTTGGCTATCCCGGTGCCAGTGGCCGACTGTCTGCCTAAGAGTTCAGTCCCACATCGCGCCATAGCTCATCGCATTGAAGACGATCGTAGCCAAACCAGCCATGCCCGCTGCGCACCAAACCTCCATGACGCAGTGGGTCGGGATCGGTGTGCCGGGGCCCGGACCTTTGAAGCCCGAGCCAGCGGAAGTGAAGGGAGGCCGAAGGGCCGGACGAACGAGCGCAGCGGCGTTCGGCGCCGCAGGGCGACGAACCGGGCTGATGGTCCGGGCCCCGGCACACCGACCCCGGCACACGGATCAAGAAACCTAACTCACAGGCTAAAAACCCTATGACTTCTTAGGCTCAAACCCCAAAGCTTCAGATATCTTCGCCGCCGTAGCAAGCAATAAAGCGATCCACTCATCCCGCATACGTTCTGCCGGAGCCGAAATCGACAACCCCGCCTGAAGCTTGCCCGTGTCGTCATACACGCCCGCAGCAATACAGCGCACCCCCAGCTCAAGCTCTTCATTGTCACGCGAATAACCGTGACGCCGCACCAGAGCCAGATCACGCTCAAGCTGCTCGGCCTGGGTGATGCTGTTTCGCGTCGTCCCCGCCAGCCCGGTACGCATGGCATAGGCTTTAACCTGACGCGGATCGCTCACCGACAAAAACAACTTGCCCGTTGACGTCAAATGCAAAGGCGCCCTGCCACCTGCATGCCTGAGCGCTCGCTCCAGGCCCGCTCGATGTACACGATTTCATCACCCTGCTGCACCGACAAATTAATGGTTTGGCCGGTAATCTTGTGCAGCTCGCGCATAGGCTCAAGAGCCACTTCACGCACATTAAGCCGCCCCTTGACCAGGGAGCCGAGCTCCAGCAAACGCATCCCAAGCCGATAAAGCCCGCTGTCGACACGCTCGACATAACGCCCCACCACCAGGTCATTCAAAATACGGTGCGTAGTAGAAGTATGCAACCCTGTCGTCGCCGCCAAATCCTTAAGCGGCACCGGCTCGGCTTGACGAGCCAGCACGTCAAGCAGCAGCATCGCGCGCTCGAGAACCTGGATCGTCACTTGCGACCCGCTTATAGAGGGAAAGCCGGTGGAGCTTGGGGGAAGAAGAGAGGTTCGTGCCATAGTATTTATTTGATGCAACGCAACAAATTCCATAATATGAAAAAACCGCTCGACTTGGCAAGCATTATTTTTCGGGTGGCGACAATAAACCACCCACCCGAAGGACTTCGGCACGTAAAAATGCCAGCGCGGCAGCCGCATCATCAGCCTCGCCCTTCACCCCCAGGTCGATGTGCGGATGCCCCGCTTCCCCCATACTGGGCAAGCTAAAGGCTTTGACACCAGGCCATTTGCGTTCGAGCTCTTCAAGCGCCGGTGTAATTCGCGACTCGGGCAGTTGAAACACGAGGAAGGAATGTTCAACACGCTTCAAGCTATGGTGAAACTGCCGATAACGCGTATCGAGCGTCCACTCCATCATGGGCCAGGCCATCACCGGAAAGCCAGGCATAAAGGTATGGTTCTTAATGAAAAACCCGGGAATTTTATTGTAGGCGTTGGGCACTATTTCCGCGCCCACCGGAAACACGCCCATCTGCAAGCGCTGCTGGTTTTCCGGCAAGGACATGTCGCCGCTACCCTGGCCCCGACGCTCATTGTCGGCGCAACGTTCGGCAATCAGGCGTTCGGCTTCAGGATGCAACGCCAGTTCAACACCTAGGGCCTGCGCAGCAGCCTGCCGCGTCTGATCGTCAGGCGTGGCGCCAATACCGCCACAACAGAACACCAAGTCATCAGTGGCAAAGCTGCGCTGCAAGGTGGCGGCAATGACCTGGCGCTCGTCGGACACGAACTCCGCGCCGCTGAGCTGCATGCCCCGCTGTGACAACAGCTCAACCAATTTGGAAAAATGCTTGTCTTGCCGCCTTCCTGAAAGAATTTCGTCGCCGATGATGATTAGCCGTATACGAGGCGTGGCAAGAGAGCTCATGGTGCAACCTTGATTAAAAAAAGTTAGGTAAAGGATACGATGTTCTAAGCATCGATAACGGTTTCAGCACGCAACTGACGCAGCGCCTCGAGACTGAAGTGAGCGAACACCAGCGCCGAAAAAACAGGAAGAACCAGCCACGCCGGCGGGAATAGATTGATTAGCGACAAGATGCCGCCAATCGCCCAATATTTGCGATTATGCCGGCGCCACAGCAGTGCGCGCTCTTGCACACTGGCATGCTCGATAATGGAATCGACCTTCAGCATGCGGGTAAAGGCAAACGCCCACCAGAAAAGGGGCAGCAAAATAGGTAAAGGCGGAATAAGCCACAAAGGCATGGTCGCCAGCCAGCCGATGACGAAAATGCCAGTTACCCAGGCCGCATTCCAGATTCCAACCGTTGTGGCAAACCGCCCGCTGCGAAGCAGCCCTTTGTATTCGCGCTGCTCCAGATGGCGCAAAACAATCGGCATGACGAAAACAGCGGCAATGACCAGGCCGAGAATACCGGATATGGGCAGCAAAATAGCCAAGGCCAGCATAGGTATAAGGTAGAGCTTGATCGAAAACAGGCCGATGGCAACCAGCCATTGGTCCACACTGTTGACCACCTCCCAACCTGCGGCTTCAGTATTGAGCCAGGCAGTCAGCGGATCCCAAAATGCCCATAGCAACACGATGGCACCCAGCAACGCAATAATGAATGGCAACAACAATGCCAACAGCATTTTGGGATGGCATTGCGAAACCAGGGCGCGCTTGAAGGCCTGCCCGACAGATGCCAGGCCGGTTACGGGTGAGGGCTGCTCAAGACGGACGACAAGATTAGAATCGCTCATTGGCAATGCATTAAAGTGAACATACGGCTATCATAGTCAAACCTTGCCCTATTTGTCTCTATGTCTATTTTTAATCCGTCGCTTAATCTTTCTGCCTTGCAAAACCAGTTGGGGCAAAACAATGGCCTGATTGTCGCCTGTTATTGCGCTCAGTGGTGTGATACCTGCACGAAATACCACGATGACTTCACGCAATTGGCCGGCAAGTGGCCACAGCATACTTTCGTGTGGATCGATATCGAAGAACACCCCGAACTGCTCGGCGATGACGACGTCGAGAATTTCCCCACCGTGCTCATACAAAGCCCCGCAGCCAACCTTTTTTTCGGTACGCTGCTGCCTTATATCAGCCACTTGGAAAAACTGCTCGATCGCATCGATGCGACGACGCCCGCTATTGCAACCAGCGGGCCGCCGCTATTGCGGCCTCTGCTAGCGTCCGCCGCCTAGCAAGACACCCACCGATTTCTTGGCGGCAACCGCCGCCAGACCAGTGCGATGAACGAGACTGTCGGGCGTCGATACAGACGACGACGCTGATGACGATGACGGCACATACGGCTTGTAGAACAAGTCGTCCGTCGGGCGGCGCGACACGGCGCTGCCGGAAGAGGAATACGCAGAAGAACGACGCTCGGCACGCTCACGCGGCGGTTTAGGCGCTGCCGACGGCAAGGCCAGCGTTCCACGCGGGATTTTCACCTTGATGAGCTTTTCGATATCAAGCAAAAAACGTTCTTCGTCGGGCGAGAAAAAAGCAATGGCCTCGCCCGAAGCGCCGGCACGCCCCGTGCGACCGATGCGGTGCACGTAATCTTCGGCGTTATAGGGCAGATCGTAATTAATGACGCAAGGCACACCGGCCACATCCAGCCCGCGCGCCGCGACATCGGTGGCCACCAGCACTTCAAGTTCGCCTGCCTTGAAGGCCTCGAGGGCTTTCATGCGGTCGAGCTGGCTTTTATCGCCATGAATCGATTCAGCCTTGACGCCGTCGCGCTCCAGCTGGCGTGCGAGGCGGCTGGTGCCGATCTTGGTATTGGAGAAGACAATGACCTGATTGAAACCGCGCGACTTCACCAGATGCACGACCGCCGCGCGTTTATCGTCGCCCGACATCGGGTAGGCGATCTGCGTGACGTTTTCAGCCGTGGCATTGCGTGCAGCCACTTCGATCTCGACCGGGTCGGTAAGGAAGGTACGGCCCAGCTTGCGAATTTCATTGCTGAACGTCGCTGAAAACAACAGTCCCTGACGCTTGGCCGGCAGCAAGCGAACGATGCGGTCAAGATCAGGCAAGAAACCCATATCGAGCATGCGATCGGCTTCGTCCAGCACAATAATGCCGACCTGGCTCAGGCTAATGTTTTTTTGTTCGATATGATCAAGCAAGCGCCCTGGCGTGGCGATCACGATTTCGCAACCGTTGCGCAAGGCATCGCGCTGAGGCCGGATATCGACGCCGCCAAACACGACGGCCGAGCGTAGTGGAATGAATTTGCTGTACTGAATCACACTGTCGGACACCTGATCCGCCAATTCTCGCGTCGGCGTAAGAATCAGCACTCTTACGGGGTGGCGGGCCGGCGACGCACTGGTGTTGGCAAACGGCATCATGCGATGCAATATGGGCAACGTAAACGCAGCGGTTTTTCCGGTTCCTGTTTGAGCGGCGCCCATCACGTCACGCCCATCCATGACGATAGGTATGGCTTGTGCCTGGATAGGAGTGGGCGTTGTGTATCCGGTTGCGGCAACAGCCTGCAAAATACCCGGGTGCAAACCCAGTTCGGAAAACGTGACTACAGGTGTATCAGTATTAATAGATTCAGTCATTGAAAAATGGTTGGCGCTCAAGTCGGGAAAACCCCAACCAAGCTC
>LNAP01000391.1_pt1 | contig 49708 bp, 37 predicted proteins | sample 602601 | NCBI WGS metagenome assembly LNAP01 (sample SAMN02440304, study PRJNA202911) | soil metagenome | biome: Subtropical and temperate rainforests or woodlands; isolation source: soil samples (1 kg each in a 20% v/v slurry with milli Q water) were... ...
CAAGGAGATCTCCTACATCCACGCCGAGGCGTACCCGGCCGGCGAACTCAAGCACGGCCCGCTGGCCCTGGTCGACGAGAACATGCCGGTGATCGCGGTAGCGCCGAACGGCCCGCTGCTGGACAAGCTGAAGTCCAACCTGCAGGAGGTACGCGCCCGCGGCGGCCGTCTGATCGTGTTCGCCGACGGCGCCGCCGGCATGGGCGACATGGCCAACCACGGCGTCATGCTGCGGGTGGAATCCGGCGGCAACTTCATCGCCCCGGCCGTGTTCACCGTGCCGCTGCAACTGCTCGCCTACCACGTCGCCGTGTTGCGCGGCACCGACGTCGACCAGCCGCGCAACCTGGCGAAATCCGTGACGGTGGAATAGCGCATGGGGCGCGCGCCGGACAGGGTTTAGCGCGTCCTCCGGGGCCTCCCGGAATTCATGCCCTCGAAGCCAGCGTTACGGGCTTCCGTGCGAGCTTCTGCTCCCACAGCAGTGCCGTGCGCACGATGAAGTCCAGGTCGTCGTACTGCGGCCGCCAATCCAGCCGCTGCTTGAGGCGCTCGCTGCACGCGATCAGCATCGGCGTATCGCCGGCGCGACGTGGCAACTCGATCACTGTCATGGGGTGGCCACCGACGCGTTGCACCGCGTCGATGACTTCGCGGACGCTGTAGCCATGACCGTAGCCGCAGTTGAGCGTCAACGACTCGCCGTCGTCGCGCAGGTGATCGAGCGCACGCAAGTGGGCCGCGGCCAGATCCTCGACGTGAATGTAGTCGCGAATGCCGGTACCGTCCGGCGTATCGTAGTCGCTGCCGAAGATGGATATGTTGGCGCGCTTGCCGACCGCATGCTCGCAGGCGACCTTGATCAGCAGCGTCGAGTGAAGCGTGGAATGACCGATACGGCCCTTCGGATCGCAGCCGGCAACGTTGAAGTAGCGCAAGGTCACATGCCGCATCGCCCCGGTGGCGCAGAAATCGCGCAGCATGGTCTCGGACATCAGCTTCGACGCTCCATACGGGTTGATCGGTTGCGTGGGCGTGTCCTCGTCGGCGATGCCGTTATCGGTCGCGCCGTAGACCGCGGCGGTGGAGGAAAAGATGAACCGCGCCACGCCGGCCGCCGCGCAACAGGCGAGCAGGCTTTGCGTATTGCAGGTGTTGTTGCCGTAGTACTTGAGCGGATGGCTCAACGATTCGGGCACCACGGTATGCGCGGCGAAATGCAGCACCGCATCGACATGATGTTTGTCCAGCACGCGGGTAACCAGTGCACGATCACCGGCATTGCCGACCACCAGTTCGGCGCCACGCACCACTTCGCGGAAACCGGTGCCCAGATTGTCGATGACGACAACGCGCTCGCCACGCGCAACCAGCTGCTGGACGACATGGCTGCCGATGTAGCCGGCACCACCGGTGACGAGAACGCTGTTGTTCATGACGATGCTCCTTCATGACTGCGGGAAACTCACGCCGCCCGCATGGCATGCCTGGTGGCTACTGCTACTGCGCCCGCTGACGGGTTAACCGCGGCGCGACAAAGGCATCTGGCGTCCGCACCGACGGCACGGACGCTCTGCATGCTTGCCGACGGACAGCTCTGTCATCCGTGTTTCCTGAGTGCGCAGAGTCGTTCTTGATGCATGGAGAACATCCACCGATTGAATCGACTCACGCACGACAGCGTCAACCCGACGAGGGACGCAAACTCAGGCAACATTCATCCGATCATCTTCACGATCAAGGCAAGATGACGTGAAAATTCAGTTTCACATTCACATTCGTGTTGCTCACGATGATTGAATGGATCATTTGGCTTCTGTTCACTGTCGGGCAATTCGCCCATGCAATGATTGAAGACCGTATTTCACTCTTGCACTGACAACCGCCTGGTTTGCAACGGCACATCAACATCTTTCCGCAACCGCAAGAATGAAATAATAGAACAGGCAGGCAGTTCTGCTTATTGCTTGCCTATTAACCTCGTTATCACGAGGTACGTGGCTTGCTGTCAGCAGCAGGGTCCCGGACTCTCCGCGACGTGAGCCTTCGCCAGAAATAGAAGATGGCCGAGCCCGCTATTTCTTGCACCCCTGATCGACGCTGGCTCGGGCTGCGGGAGTATGTCGATACCGTGTTCAAACGGATACTGATTGTCTGCATGGGCAATATCTGCCGTAGCCCAACGGCCGAATACCTGTTTCGACAGCGTATGAAATCGCGTGACGTCAAATTCAGCAGCGCCGGACTCGGCGCGCTTGTCGGCAGCCCCATGGATGCGACTGCCCTGCAATTACTTGCTGAAAGCGGTATCGACGGCACGATGCATCGCGCGCATCAATTGACGCCTTCCGCGTTGCGCGAAGCCGATCTGGTATTGGCCATGGAAAAGAGCCATGTAGCCGCGATGATTCAACTCGCGCCTGAAGTTCACGGCAAGATTTATCTGCTCGACAAATGGCTGCATGGGAGTGATATCCCTGACCCCTATCGTCAGCCGCGAACTGCATTCGAACATGTTCACGAGGTAATCACGCAGGGTGTCAGTAGCTGGGAACCCTATCTGTGATTCCCATCTTCCATGTCATGAGTTGACCGTCCCTATGACCGCCATCCAAGACCCTGTGCAGCGCGATGATGAGATTGACCTGAGCGAATTGCTCGGCACGCTCAGCGACCACAAATGGTTGATTGGCACCATCACCGGCATATTCATCCTGCTCAGCATCGCCTATGTGCTGTTGACCACGCCGATCTATCAAGCCACCTCCATGGTGCAGGTGGAGCAGAAAGTGCCAAGCCTGCCGGGGTTGAGCGCGCTGACCCAGACATTGGGAGCTTCCAGCCCTGAGGCCACGACGGAAACCGCGTTGATCACTTCGCGCATGGTGCTCGGCGCGGTGGTCGACCAGCTCAAACTCACGATTGAAGCCCACCCGCAGCGCATGCCCGTGCTCGGCAATTTCTTTGTGCGCCACTACGCATCGAGAAACCCCGGCACGGTGTCCCCTCCCCTTTTCGACATGATTGGCTATGACTGGGGTGGCGCGAAGCTGGAAATCTTTCAGCTGGACGTTCCGGACAGTTTGCTGGATCGACCACTGAGACTGATTGCCGGCAAGGACGGCGCCTATGTTCTGGTGGATGACGACGACAACGTCCTGGTCGTCGGCAACACGGGGCAAGTCTCCGGCGGTCATGGCGTGACCGTCCAGGTCCAGACGCTGGTTGCAAATCCGGGCACGCAGTTTCGTGTATTCCGCCATCGCCGGCTGACCGTGATCAACGGACTTCAGCAGGCAATCAACGTCAACGAACAGGGCAAGGAATCGGGCATCCTCCAGATGACCTACGACAATGCCGATCCCGAGCTGGCCACCAATGTGCTCAGGCAGGTCGGCGAACTCTATGTGCGGCAGGACGTGGATCGCAATTCCGCGGAAGCGGCGAACAGCCTGAAATTCGTCAGGGAGCAACTTCCCAACGTGCGCCGCGACCTGGAAAGGGCAACAGCCGCGCTCAACGCCTATCAGATCAAGGCGCACTCGGTTGATATCAACATGCAGACCCAGGGGCTGCTGGATCAGGAAGTTTCCATCCAGGCCAATATCCAGAAGCTGCGCTTGCAGCAGGCGGACATGCAGCGCCAGTACACGCCTGAGCACCCGGCCTACAAGGCACTGATACAGCAGATCGGCCAGCTGGAGGCACAAAAGGGCGCGATCGACAAGAAGGTGGGCAACCTGCCGGATACCCAGCAGCAGCTGTTGAAGCTGACCCGCGACGTGCAGGTGACCAATGACACCTATACCGGGCTGCTCAACCAGGCTCAGCAATTGGACATAGCCCGCGCGGGCACGGTGGGCAACGTACGCATCATCGACAAGGCGGCGGTGGACATCACGCGGCCGGTATGGCCGAGAAGAATGATCGTGGTACTCGGCGGTGCGCTCCTCGGCGGGTTTGTGGCCCTTGTGTACGTCTTCATCCGGCAGATGCTCAATCGCGGCATCGAAGACCCCGCCGTGATCGAAAAGCTCGGCCTGCCCGTGTACGCCACCATCCCGATCAGCCTGCGGGAGCAGGCGCTGCAGGGCAGACGCATCCATGGAAGAGGCAAGCAGCATCTGCTGGTCATGGATGCGCCCACGGACCTGGCCACCGAGGCCTTGCGCAGCTTGCGCACCAGTCTGCACTTCGCCCGGCTGGAAGCAAAAAACAATGTACTCATGATCTCCGGATCCAGCCCGAATGTCGGCAAGACTTTTGTGTCCGCCAACCTTGCCACGGTCGTCGCCCAAAGCAATCAGCGGGTCTTGCTGATCGACGGCGACATGCGCATGGGCTCGCTGCACAAGGTCGTCGGCGGCAAACCCGAGGTCGGCCTTTCCGAACTGATTTCGGGGCAGGCCGACCTGATTTCGGCGACGCGCCAGATCGGCATGCTGGAAAACCTGCATTTCATCGCTCGCGGCAAGTTGCCGCCGAATCCTTCCGAGCTGCTGATGAACGCCCGCTTCTCCGCGCTGCTCGAGCATCTGAAGCAGATGTTCGACCTGATCATCATCGACACCCCGCCCATCCTGGCGGTGACCGACGCCGCCATCATCGGCCACCACGCCGGCACGGCCCTGCTGGTGGTGCGTTTCGGACTCAATCAGGCACGTGAAGTCGCCCTGGCCAGGCAACGTTTCGAGCAAAACAACGTCCCTCTCAAGGGCGCCATCTTCAACGCCGTGGAAAAACGCAGCAGAGGTTATTACTCCTATGCCTATTACGGCGTCGGCATGCCATCCCGATGAGAGGTCTGAACCCGGAGTAGCAAGAGAACGGATTCCGATACGCCGCGAGAACGAACAGCGCCGGCAGCAACGACGCGGCGGATCGATCAGCTGGGGCGGCGACCACACCAACGCTGCCCGGGATCACGCAAGACGCAGGATCAGTTCCATGCCTATCTTGAAGAATTTCGCCCTCATCGGTGCCGCCGGCTACATTGCCCCCCGCCACATGCAGGCCATCAAGGCCACCGGCAACCAGCTGCTGGCTGCGTTCGATCCGAATGACTCGGTCGGCGTCATCGACAGCCATTTTCCCAGCGCCGATTTCTTCACCGAGTTCGAGCGCTTCGACCGGCATGTCGACCTGCGCCGACGCGCCGGGAACGGCGGCCAGATCGACTACGTCTCCATCTGCTCGCCCAATTACCTGCACGACTCGCATATGCGCTTTGCCCTGCGCTCCGGCGCCCACGCCATCTGCGAAAAGCCGCTGGTGCTCAATCCGTGGAACATCGACGGGCTGCTGGAAATCGAGCGCGAGACCGGCAAGAGAGTCAACACCATCCTGCAGCTTCGCCTGCATCCGGCGATCATCGCCTTGCGCGAACGGGTGCGGCGCGGTCCGCGCGATCACAAGCACGAGGTAGATCTTGCCTACGTCACCTCGCGCGGCCACTGGTATCTGCAGAGCTGGAAGGGCGATCCGAAGAAGTCCGGCGGCATAGCCACCAATATCGGCGTGCATTTCTTCGACATGCTGCATTACATCTTCGGTGCGCTGCAGATCAACGTGGTGCACCTGTCCACCGAGACGAAGGCGGCCGGCTATCTGGAATACGAGAATGCGCGCGTGCGCTGGTTCCTGTCGGTGGATGTCGAGGATGTGCCGGCCGCGCAGCGCGAAAACGGCCAGCGTACCTACCGGTCGATCACGCTGGACGGCGAGGAGATCGAGTTCTCCGGCGGTTTCACCGACCTGCATGACCGCAGCTACGGGGAAATCCTCGCCGGCCGCGGTTTCGGCCTGGAAGAAAACCGCGCCGCCATCGACACGGTGGCAGCCATCCGCAGCGGCAGGCCCGCCCCTCGCGCGGGTGACGCCCATCCGTTCCTCCAACGGCAAGCCTGAAGAGTGAGCAGCATGGACTATTACCAGCACCCCTCCGCCATCGTCGATGAAGGCGCCCAGATCGGCGCAGGCTCCCGCGTATGGCACTTCACGCATGTCTGCGCCGGTGCCCGCATCGGCAACGACGTCTCGCTCGGGCAGAACGTGTTCGTCGGCAACAAGGTGGTCATTGGAGACCGCTGCAGGATCCAGAACAACGTGTCGGTGTACGACAACGTGACGCTGAAGGAAGCCGTCTTCTGCGGCCCGAGCATGGTGTTCACCAACGTGTACAACCCGCGCTCGCTGATCGGGCGCAAGGACGAATTTCGCGACACCGTGGTCAACAAGGGCGCCACCCTGGGCGCGAACTGCACCATCGTCTGCGGCGTCACGATCGGCGAGTTCGCCTTCGTCGGCGCCGGCGCGGTCATCAATCGGGACGTGCCGGCCTACGCCCTGATGGCAGGCGTGCCGGCACGACAAATCGGCTGGATGAGCGAATTCGGCGAGCAGCTGAACCTGCCGCTGGAAGGCCACGCCGAGGACGTTTGCGCGCATACCGGCACGCGCTACGTGTTGAGCGGACGCACGCTGTACAGGCAGGAGTCCACGGAGTGATCGACTTCATCGACCTCGGGACCCAGCAGGCGCGCATCAAGGATCGCCTGGATGCGGGGATCGCCCGCGTGCTGGCGCACGGCCAGTACATCCTTGGTCCGGAAGTCGGCGAGCTGGAGGAAAAACTGGCCGCCTACGCAGGCGTGGCGCACTGCGTATCGGTGGGCAACGGCACCGACGCGCTGCAGATCGCCCAGATGGCACTGGGTATCGGCCGCGGCGACGAGGTGATCACGCCGGGCTTCACCTATATCGCCACCGCCGAAACCGTGGCACTTCTCGGTGCCAGGCCGGTGTACGTGGACATCGACCCGCGTACCTTCAACCTCGATCCCGAGCTGCTGGAAGCGGCCATCACGCCGCGCACCCGGGCCATCATCCCGGTCTCGCTCTACGGCCAGTGCGCCGACTTCGATGCCATCAACGCCATCGCCGCGAAACATGGCATTCCGGTGATCGAGGATGCGGCGCAGAGTTTCGGCGCCAGCTACAAGGGCCGCAAGAGCGGCAGCCTCGGCACCCTCGCGTGCACAAGTTTCTTCCCCACCAAGCCGCTGGGCTGCTACGGCGACGGCGGCGCCGTCCTGACCGACGACGCGGAACTGGCCCGCCTCGTGCGCCAGATCGCCCGGCATGGACAGGATCGGCGCTATCACCACGTACGCGTCGGGGTGAACAGCCGTCTGGATACGCTGCAGGCAGCGATTCTGCTGCCGAAACTCGACATTCTCGACGACGAGACAGCGCTGCGTCGACAAGTGGCGCAGACCTACGGTCGGCTGCTTGCCGAGGCCGAACTCGCGATCGCGCCCGTCGTCGAAACGTACAACCACAGCGCATGGGCGCAGTACACCGTGCAGGTACCCGGCCGCGACGCCGTGCAGGCCCGCCTGAAGGAAGCCGGGATTCCGACCGCCGTGCACTACCCGCTTCCGCTCAACCGGCAGCCGGCCGTGGCCGACCGCAAGGTGCGCCTGCCGGTGGGCGACGCCGTCGCGGAACAGGTCATCAGCCTGCCCATGTCGCCGTATCTGGACGCCAGCCAGCAGAGTTCCATCGTTGCTGCGCTGGCGTCGATCCTCTCTCGTCTACCGTCGCGCCGGGTTCGTTCCGCATGAAGAAAATCATTTTCGGGAAGTGTTATGCCTTTTCCAGCGATGCGACCCTGCAGGAGCCGCTCGCGGAAAGCCTGAGCCTGTACGCGGATGCCGACGGTCGGGAGCCCGAGGTGAACATCCGCATCGGCCACGCCATGACCGCGCGCAGGCCCTCTTCGATCAACCCCAGCGTGCACGAGGCATTCGAGCACGGCATGCTGACCTCGTTTCCCACGGTCGATGTCTACTGGGAGCGTTCCGGCGACGGGCGCCTGGAAGTCGAGGTCGCCATCAAGCTGCGCCGCGGGATACGAGGCACGATCCACAAACTGCTGTCGATGGAGTACTCGCGCGAAATCGAGGCGTTCGAGCAGATCCTGCACGAGTTCGTGCTGGTGCCGTCGGTCTACTTCTTCGATGACATGGTGCCGATCCATGCGGCAGCCGTGACGATCGGCGACAGCGCCTGCCTGCTCGCCGGCACCGGCGGCGCCGGCAAGTCGTCGGCCATGCTGGCGCTGAGGAGCAACGAGGACGCGAGCTTCGTCAGCGACGACATCGTGGTCATGTCCGCCACCGCCCGCGTCCACGGCAACATGGCATGGCCGAAGATCTACGGCTACAACTGCGCCGGCAACGAGATGAAGAGCGAGCTTCTCGCGGGGCGCGGATGGATCGACCGCGCCCACTTCAACATCAAGAACCGCATGAACTCCGCCAGCGTGCGACGCAAGATGTCGCCCGACCGCCTCTATCAGCACGTGGAGTCCGCATCGGCCCCACTGTCCCGCCTGTACTACGTGGTGCGCGAGGACGTGCCCGACATCCGCGTGTCCGCGCTGAACCTGGCCAATGCCGTCGACATGACGATCGCCGTCGTCAGCGCCGAATACAGCATCTTCCACGACCATCTCTACTGGGAGGAATACAACGCGCTGGCCACGGCGCGCACCGCCATGCTGACGATGGACGACGTGACCGCGAACTGGCGCCGGGTGCTCTCGAGCAGCCTCGCCGCGGTCGGCTGTTTCAAGATCAGCATTCCCTTGAAGGTGGACCACGCCGTCTATCAGGACAGCGTGACCGGCATCATCACCTCGGGCATGGCCGCGCAGCCGTGAGAATCGCCATCCTGACCAACGCCTATCCCTACCTTCCCGGCGAGCAGTTCATCGAGGACGAGATCGGCTACTGGGCCGCGCACGACGACATCAGCGTGACGCTGCTTCCCGCGCTGGCCGCGGGAAAACCGCGGCCCGTGCCGGCGCGCATCGCAGTCAGCCTGGACATGGCCAGCACCATCGGGGCAGGACGCTTGTGGTTCGTGCTGGCCGCGCTGTGCTCCGCGATGCTCTGGCGCGAGCTGGGTTATTTGCGGCAGTCGCGAAAGATCCATCCGCACACCGTCGCACGTGCCCTGCTGCATACGTCCAAGGTGCTCGAACAAGCCGCCCAGCTGCAGCGGCACGCCAAAGCCCACGGCCGGATCGACGTGGCCTACTGCTACTGGAACGACACGCAAGCCTGCGCCGCCGTACTCGCCCGGGAAACAGGTGCGGTGCGCAAGGTCGTCTCCCGCGTGCATGGCTTCGACCTGTACGAAGCGCGGCGCGAGCACGGCTACATGCCGCTCAAGAGACAGTTCATCGCCGCCTTCGACGCGACCTTCGCGCTGTCCCACGAGGCCAGGGCGTATCTGCAACGGACCTACGGCGCGCCGCCGGAAAATATCCGCATCAGCCCGCTGGGCGTGCCGTTGGCAGGCACCCTCGCGCGCCCGAGCCGTGCCGGGTTCCTGCATGTCGTATCGGTGTCCTTTTGCCTGCGCGTGAAGCGGCTGGACAGGATGGTCGACGCACTGCGCCTGCTCGCCGGCCGGCACCGGAACATCCGCATGACGTGGACACATGTCGGCGGCGGCCCGCTGCTGGAAGAGACCATGGCGCTGGCAAAGCTGAAACTGGCCGGTCTGGACAACCTGGACTTCACGTTTACCGGCGAGTTGCCTCACCACGCCGTCAAGGCGCGTTATCTCGATGCTCCGGTGGACATGCTGGTCAACACCAGCGAGTCCGAAGGCGTTCCGGTTTCGATCATGGAGGCGATGAGCGCTGGCGTGCCGGTCGTCGCGCCCGACGTGGGCGGGATCTCCAGCCTGGTGTCCGGGCGCTGCGGCGTGTTGCTGAGCCCGCACCCGGATGCGAAGGAAATCGCCGACGCGATGGACCGTGTCGCCTTCGCGGACGGGCACGACCGTTTGCGCGTGAACGCACGGCAGGTGATCGAGGCCGGCTTCGACGCCGCCAGGAATTACCGCGATTTCGTTGCAAGCGTCGTCGCCATCGGAGCGTCCGACGACAAAACGGTCCGACGCCGACGCCAGGCGGCATCACGGATTCAGCAAGCGACAGGAAGGTAGTTGCGACACGGCTCCATCGGACAGATCAACGGATGAACATACGCACCGCTCTGGCATTTGCCGTTGGCCCCATCGCCACCGCCGCGCTCGGCCTGGTGACGGTGCCGGTCATTGCCTGGGTATTTCCGCCGGCCGATGTCGGCCGTCTGAACATCGTGCAGATCGCCGTCTCGTTCGGCGTGCTGCTTTTCGGCCTCGGTCTCGATCGCGCCTACGTGCGGGAGTACCACGAATCGACCGATCGCGCGGCCTTGCTGAAGGCCTGTTTCGCGCCCGGCTGTGCGCTGCTGCTGCTGGCGATGCTGGTGACCATGCCGTTCGACCAGCACATCGCCGGCTGGCTGTTCGGGGTGGGGCATGTCGTCTATTACTGGATGCTGCTCGCTTGCGTGGCGACAAGTTTCATCTCGCGGTTCCTCTCGCTGATCCTGCGCATGCAGGATCGCGGCGTGGCGTTCTCGATGAGCCAGATCCTGCCCAAGGTGCTGCTCTTGCTGGTCGTGACGGGAATGGCCGTATCGACCCTCCACAAGTCGTTCGTGCAACTGGAAGCGGCGTATCTCGTCTCGCTGCTGTCGGTGCTGCTCACCTACGGCTGGAACACCTGGCGCGAATGGGCTCCGGCGCTGCGCGCGCCCGTTTCCCCTGCGCAGGTGCGGTGGGTGCTCGGCTACGGGACGCCGCTGATCTTCGCCGGCGTGGCCTACTGGGGGCTGGATGCCACCAGCACGCTGGCGCTGCGCTCGCTGTCCAGCCTTACGGAGTTGGCGATCTATTCGGTCTCCATGAGCTTCGCCGGTGTGGGCGTCGTCTTCCAGACGATCTTCACCGTGCTGTGGGCGCCACTCGTCTACAAATGGGTTGCCCATGGCGTGGACATGCGACGGGTCGATCACATTGCCCAGCAGGCCCTGGCCGTGGTGTGTGCCATCTGGGTGCTGAGCGGAACCTTTTCCTGGCTGGCCGACTTCGTACTGCCTGCGCGCTACATCCAGGTGAAATACCTGATGCTGTGCTGCATCGGCGAGCCGTTGCTCTACACCCTCTCCGAGGTGACTTGCGTAGGCATCGGCATAACGCGCCGATCCATGTTGTCGCTGTGGTCGACCGTCGCAGCACTGGTCGTCAATATTGCCCTCAGCGTGTGGCTGGTACCCAGGCACGGCGCGGCTGGCGCCGTGGTGGCCAACGCCATGGCGTTCCTCGTCTTTTTCGTGGCCCGAACCGAAGCGTCGGCCTACGTCTGGCGCCCCTTCCCCCGCGTCCGGCTGTACGCGTTCGTCACCGCCTGCGTGGGACTTTCCATCGCGACGCTGATATTCGGTCCGCGCGCCCCCGTTCATTTCAGCCTTGTCTGGCTGGCCATGCTTCCGATCGCCATCGGATGTTTCCGCACCGAATGGATGGACATGTACCGGTCCCTGCAAGCGGCGATCAAGCAGCAGCCGCAGCCCATCTGCCCGGAACCCGAAGGGGGACCTGGTGCCCTGCCATGAGCAAGCCGACGCCCTGCCGCAACCGCGCCGCCCGATCCACGGAAGGCGCCTGCGCATGCCGGACCAAGCAGCTCCATGGTGGCGCCTGATGACGACGCTGCCGGCAGATTGAGGATCCATCGATGAAGAAAATCAATTTGTTTGTCTTCGCGGCGCATCACCTGTCCGGCAATATTGCCGCGCAACGATTCAAGAGCCTGCTGAAATATCTGGACCCGGCGAAATACCGCGTATTCGTCTTCGCGCGGGAGCCGGCGCTGGCAATGGCCGAGGCCACGGCGCCGCCGCATGCGGACATCACGGTCTTTCCGCTGCCCGGGCGCTGTGTAGGCAGCGAATCTCCCGCGTCCGCGTCGCTGCTGACCCTGGCGGCTGCCTTCATACGCCCGCTGCCATTCTTGCTGGCCGATGGCCATGCGCGCACACGCCCCTGGTTCGTCCACGCGCTGGCCGAGGCCAACCGGCTGTGCTCCGAGAAACTGGTTGCGGGCGAGCGATGCGTGGCCATCGGCACGTACTCGCCGGTCGACGCCCTGGTCGCCGCTGCGGCCCTGGCCAGCAAACACCGCATCGGCTGCCTGCAGGACTTCCGCGACGGGCTGGTTTTCGAACCGTTGGGCAAACCCGGCTGGCTGCGGAAATGGATGCGCAAGCTGATCGAGGGACGCGTGGTGGCCGCGAGCAGCCTGATCACGTCCGTAAGCCGCCCCCTCGTCGACGATTTTCAACGGCGTTATCCAGGCAAGACCGCGGCGATCCTGCCCAACGGCTACGATCCGGCCGACTTCGCCTCGCTCGACAACGATTTCGAAGGCAGCGCGCGCGCCGCTGCCATTCTCGCCCGGCAGGTGCCGGCCAACGCGCTGCTGGTAGGGCATTTCGGACGCATCGGCGCCAGCGATGGATCGGCATCGAAGAGCCTCGATTACCTCGTCGACGTGCTGAACGAGTCCATCGAAGCCAGCGCGAACAGGCACCTGATGTTTGTCGGCGAACTGACGGAGGCCGAAACGGCCTCGCTCCAGCGCGCCAGCTTCTCCGTCAGCGTGCTCGGACCGGTCGAGCGCACGCTGGCGCTGCAGCTCATGAAGCGTTGCGACAAGTTGCTGCTGCTGACCGGCTCGCGCGCCAGCTGTGCCACCGGAAAGCTGTTTGAATACCTTGCCGTCGGCGCAGGCATCGTATGCATCTCGGGGGTGCGCAACGAAGCCACCGCCATCCTTGCCCAGACAGGGACGGGGCAAACCATCCTGACAAGCGCGGGCGCATCGGGAGGCGCCGCGTTGCGGGTCGCGCTGTCGCCCTCCGGCACCGATGCACGGCACGACATCGCCGCCTATAGCAGGATTGCCCAGGCTGGCCTGCTCGACCGCTGGATTTCGAGCATGGTGCAGCCATGAGTCCCGGCAACGACCCATCGCTGACGCCGCCGGCGTCCGTGTTCCTGTCGCCGGCATCGCAGTCATTCACGGGCAGGTACCGGTTCACCGTGCGCCACATGTTCCTGGGCGTGGCCTTTGCGCTGCTCCTGTTGTCGGTAGTCGTGCCCAATTCGCTACCCGTCCCCACCGCGGCGGCGATGGGGCTGGCCTTCCTGCTGGCGCTGCCGGGGCTGCGCATCGGCCCCGGCTTCAGGACCCTGTTGGCGCTATACGCCTGCACGGTGATCGTCACCCTGGTCTACATGGTCGTGGGCGGCATGCACGATGCGCCGCAGAATGCCGAGATCCAGGTGGCGGCGATCTACATCCTTTCGCCCCTGCTGTGGACGATTATTGCCGATGGCCTGCTGAGGCAGCTGGGAACCGACCGGCTGATCGACTGGTTCGCCCTGCTCAGCCTGCTGTGCGCGGTGAGCGTCGCCCTGTTCTTCTATCTGTACCTCAGATATGGCGCGGCAGCCGTGTCGTTTTTCTTCGAAGGCGCCAACGTCAATCTCAATGAGGGGTTCTCCGGCGCCACCATGCACGTCTACGGCTCGCTGATCTTCCTGTGCGGCGGCTTCTTCGGTTCGCCCGAACTCATCAAGAACCGGCTGATGCGGCTCGCGCTGCTGGCGATGCTGCTGGTCTGCGCGCTGACCTCCGGCCGCACGGCGCTGATCCTCGCGGTGCCGCTCGGCTGGTTTCTTGGCCTGCTGCTGTCGTCACGCACGACCAATCGCCGGCAAAAATCGCCGGTCTTCCGCATCATCCGCTATGGCCTGCCGATGCTGATCGCGGTGACAACGGCACTCGTCCTGCTGCAGGCCTACACGCAAATCAGCCTGTCGACGGTGCTCGACGCCGTCTCGACCAAACTCGCCTCGGGCGGCGGCAGCGCACGAGTGCAGATGACCCGCTCGCTGTTTGCCGGCATTCTTGCCAACGATGGCCTGGGCGCCGGCCACGGCGTCGGCGTGGACTTCATCAGCGATACGGTCCATCCCTGGCGCTACGAACTGGTGTGGCTGGCCACGCTCTATCGGGTCGGGATACTCGGCACGCTGATCTACGCACTGCCGTTCCTGCTCTATATCGTCGCGGTGATCCGGCTGGCCTATGACCGCCGCCTGCCGCCCCGGCACAAGTTCATGTTCTGCGGCTTCGTCTGCGCCTTCCTCGGCACCAATACCAACCCCTACATCGAGGCCTTCGTCTTCCAGTGGATGTACGTCATCCCGCTGGTGGCGCTGTCCATCGAGTACCCGATGGCTTTGAGGAAGGGGCAGGAATGAAGCGCCTCAAGGTCCTGCTGTTTTCCAAGTATTCGCGCCGCGGCCCCAGCTCGCGATTGCGCAGCCTGCAGTACCTCGCTCCGCTGCGGGATCACGGCATCGACGTGCAGGTACACGCGCTGTTCCCGGATGCCTATCTCGAAGCGCTCTACGGCGACCACCCCGAGGCCGCCAGATACCGTGCATGGGGCTATTTCAGCCGGCGGCTCATGCAGCTCCTGCGCCGCCGCGAACACGACCTCGCCTGGATCGAGGGCGAATTGTTTCCCTACCTGCCGTACTGGATCGAAGCCGCGCTGGCACGGTCACTCAAGTCGTACGTGGTCGATTACGACGACGCGCTGTTCCACAAGTACGACCAGTCCGCAAACCCGCTGGTGCGCCGCATGCTGGGCCGCAAGATCGACCGGATCATGCACGGCGCCGCCTGCGTGATCGCCGGCAACCGGTACCTGGCGGCACGGGCCAGGCAAGCAGGCGCTGCGCGGATCGAAATTATTCCAACGGTGGTGGACGAGCAGCGCTATACGGCGGCGAGCCCGGTCGATGACCAGCCACCGGTCATCGGCTGGGTCGGCTCGCCCGCCACCGAGCATTACATGCTGGATATCCGCCAGGTGCTGGAGCAGGTCTGCGCCGGACACCACGCACGCCTGCTGCTGGTCGGCGCGCGAACGGAAACCGCGAACCAGTTCGACAGCATCACGCCGGAAGTGGCGGCATGGTCCGAAGCCAGCGAGGCGGCCATGATCGCGCGGATGGACATCGGCATCATGCCGCTGCTCGACAGTCCGTGGGAGCGCGGCAAGTGCGGCTACAAGATCATCCAGTACATGGCATGCGGCCTGCCCGTGGTGGCCTCTCCGGTCGGGGCCAATGTCGACATCGTGCGCCACGGCGAGAACGGTTTTCTGGCCGCGGACGATGCTGCATGGCGGGACGCTCTGGAGCGCCTGATCGCGAGCCCGTCCCTGCGCGCGCGCATGGGCCGTGCGGGTCGCGCGCGGGTCGAGGCCGAGTACAGCCTGGTGGCGCAGGTGCCGCGGCTTGCGGACATACTGCATCGTGCGGGGCATGCGTGATGTGTGGCATGACCGGCTTCTGGCAATGGCACGGTGGCGCACGGGATGCGCTGCTGGCGCAGGCGCAGGCGATGTCGGCCCGGCTGAGCCATCGCGGTCCCGACGACAGCGGCGTGTGGTGCGACGAGGCCGCCGGCATCGCGCTGGCGCAGCGGCGCCTGTCGATCCTCGACCTCTCCCCCGCCGGCCACCAGCCCATGCACTCGACCGACGGGCGCTATGTCATCGTGTTCAACGGCGAGATCTACAACCATCTCGAGTTGCGCGCACGTCTTCACGCGGAACACGCCGCGCCGGCGTGGCGCGGGCATGCCGATACCGAAACCCTGCTCGCATGCTTCGTCGCCTGGGGCGTCGAACGAACCCTGCAAGCCAGTGCCGGCATGTTTGCGTTCGCCCTGTGGGATCGCCAGCAGCGGGCGCTCACGCTGGCACGCGACCGGATGGGCGAAAAGCCGCTGTACTACGGCTGGCAGGGCGACACCTTGCTGTTCGGTTCGGAGCTGAAGGCGTTGAAGGCGCATGCCGCTTTCCAGGCGGATATCGATCGCGGCGCACTGGCGCTGCTGCTGCGTCACGACTGCATTCCCGCGCCCCATGCCATTTACCGCGGCGTGTTCAAGCTGCGTCCCGGACACCTGCTGCGCATGCCGGTGGATGCGCCACGGGAGGCGCAACCGGCGCCGTACTGGCGCTACAACGAGGCGGTAAGCGCGGGCCTGGGCGAACCGCTCATCGCCACCGACGCCGCAGCCACCGATGTTCTCGAAGCGCAACTGGGCGCCAGCGTCGGCGCACAAATGCTTTCCGACGTGCCGCTGGGCGCGTTCCTCAGCGGCGGCATCGACAGCAGCACGATCGTGGCGCTGATGCAGGCGCGCAGCGATCGTCCGATCAAGACATTCACCATCGGCTTCAGTGAAAACGGCTACGACGAGGCCGTGCACGCCAGGGCGGTGGCGAGGCATCTCGGCACGGAGCACACCGAGCTGTATGTGCACCCCGCGGATGCGCTGGCCGTCATTCCACGGCTGCCTGCCATTTTTTGCGAGCCGTTTGGCGACAGCTCGCAGATCCCCACCTTCCTGATCAGCCGGCTGACCCGCCGCGAGGTGACGGTGGCGCTGAGCGGCGATGGCGGCGACGAACTGTTCGGTGGCTACAACCGCTATCTGGCGGCGCGTACCACCTGGGAGAGGGTGCAACGCCTGCCGTTGCCGGCACGCCGTGCCGCGGCGGGCGCACTGCGCGCCGTGGCGCCGGCGGCGTGGGACCAGTGGTTCGAGCGCCTCAAGCCGTTGCTGCCGAAGCGCTGGCACCTGGCCACGCCGGGCGACAAGGCACAGAAGCTGGCGGACGTGCTCACGCTGTCGAGCGGCCAGGCATTCTTCCTCAACCTCGCCAGCCAGTGGCAGGATCCGGCCAGCATCGTGCTCGGCGCGCAGGAACCACCGACCCTGCTGACCGACCCCGGGGCGTGGCCGCATGCCGGCAGCCTGGCGCAGTGGATGATGGCGATGGACGCGCAGACCTACCTGCCCGACGACATCCTGGTGAAGGTCGACCGCGCCGCGATGGCCAACAGCCTGGAGACCCGCGTGCCGATGCTCGACCATCGCGTGGTGGAGCTGGCCTGGCGCGTGCCGCTGCAGCAGAAGATCCGCGACGGGCAAGGAAAATGGCTGCTGCGCCAGGTGCTGTATCGGCATGTGCCGAGAGAACTGGTCGAGCGGCCCAAGATGGGTTTCGGCATTCCGCTGGACAGCTGGCTGCGCGGCCCCTTGCGCGACTGGGCAGAAGCCCTGCTCGATGAGAGCCGCCTGCGCCAGGAGGGTTATTTCCAGCCAGCCGCGATCCGGCAGAAGTGGAAGGAGCACCTGAGCGGCCGGCGCAACTGGCAGCATCAACTGTGGACGGTGCTGATGTTCCAGGCATGGCTGGAGGAAAACCGGAGGGCATCGGCATGACGACGGCTGGTGCCCATGGTCATGCACCCATGGCTGCGCACGGGGTGTGCTCATGAAAGCCGTCCTGTTCGCCAACACCGACTGGTACCTCTACAACTTCCGGCGCGCGCTGGCGACGTCGCTGCAACGGGCCGGGTACGATGTGCTGCTGATTTCTCCACCCGGGCCGTATGGCGACAAGCTGCGTGCCCTGGGCCTGCGTTGGGAGTCGTTGCCGATGCAGCGGCGCAGCCTCAACCCGCTGCGCGAGCTGGCGTTGCTGTGGCACCTGACGCGCCTGCTGCGGCGCGAGCGGCCCACGCTGGTCCATGGCTTCACCATCAAGTGCGCCGTGTACGGCTCGCTGGCGGCGCGGCTGGCCGGCATTCCCGCCAGGGTGAATGCCGTGGCGGGGATGGGCTACGTATTCACCAGTTCGCACTTGAAGGCGCGGCTGTTGCGGCCGGTGGTGCGCGGCTCGCTGCGGCTGGCACTCGGCGGCCGTGACGCACGGCTGATCCTGCAGAATGCGGACGACGTCGAACTGTTCCGGCGGGCCGGCCTGGTCGACCCGGCGCATATCCGCCTGATTCGCGGCTCCGGCGTGGATTGCGCGCAATTCGCCGGAATATCCCGGCAGGCACCCGACGATGGATGCCCGCGCATCCTGCTGGCCAGCCGCCTGCTCTGGGACAAGGGCGTCGGTGAATACGTCGCTGCCATCCGGCAGCTGCGCAGCCAGGGCCGCACGCTCCATGCCCTGCTCGCCGGCACGCCGGATCCGGGCAACCCCGCCGCGGTGCCGGAACCGACGATACGGGGATGGGTCGACGAAGGCCTGCTGACCTGGCTCGGCCACGTCGACGACATGGCCGGCCTGCTTGGATCGGTCGATATCGTGGTGCTGCCGAGCTACCGCGAGGGATTGCCGCGGACGCTGGTCGAGGCGGCCGCTTGCGGGCTTCCCTTGATCACCACGGACGTGCCGGGCTGTCGCGAAGTGGTGTCCGACGGCATTGATGGGCTGCTGGTTCCGATGGGAAACAGCGACGCGCTGGCGCAGGCAATCGCGCGGCTGCGGGATCACCCGGAATTCGCGCGTCAACTGGGCGAAGCGGCGCGCCGAAAGGCACGGACGCAGTTCGATGAACGCATCGTCATCCGGCGCACCATGGCGGTTTATGCGGAGCTGTGCGACCTGACGTCCGCATCCGTCGAACCATCCATTTAGACGTCCATATGCTGCAGCGTTCCAGGCTTGGCCGTGATGCAAGTCATGTGTGGTTCAGAGCCCAAACTTCTCTCGCAGTAGACTCGACCGAGGGCTCCGCTGGAGCCATCGCTCCCGTGACAGAAGTCCTGCACAACCGGAGGCTGTGCCATGCCATCCTCGTTGCAAGAGGCAAATGTACTGGATTTCATTCCCGCGTCGGAACATGCCGCCATCCGTGCCGGCCACAGCACGTACGACTGCACAGGCGGCATCCAGGCCGCGATTGCCGCTGCCGGCAAGGTGTTTGTGCCCGCCGGGGTCTATCCCGTGAAACAACTGAACCTCAAGTCCGGCTTCGAGCTGTACGGCGAGGGACATGCCAGCGAGCTGAAGGCATACGACCGGTCGCTGGCCAGCGAGTTCATGCTCGTCACGCACATACGCGACGGTGGCAGCCGCCGTGTCGCGGACAACATGCGCAACATCCATCTGCACGATCTGAAACTCAACGGACGGGTGGCCGAATTCGGCTACGAGCAGTACTTCTACCTGCTCGCCGTCAACGCCACCTCGGACCTGACCGTCGAGCGGGTGGCGTTTCACGGCTTTCGCGGGGACGGCATGTATGTCGGCTCGGGGACGCTCGCAAGCACCGAACGCCACAACCAGCGCATCGCCGTGCGCGACTGCGTGTTCGACGGCGCGGTCAAGGACAACCGCAACGGGTTGTCCATCATCGATTGCGACGGGCTGACGGTGGAGAACTGCGTCTTCCGGAATATCGGCAACGCGAAACTATCCCGCTCGGTGGGCGGCATCGATTTCGAGCCCGACCACAACTGGAGCGTGTACCGCCACGTGACCATCGCCCATTGCCGGTTCGTCGACATCGACTCCGTGAACACGGCCGGCATCACGTTCTTCAATGGGCATCAAGCCGGCGACAACATCCATGACTGGGTCGTGTCGGACTGCCAGTTCACGAACTGCTACTGGGGCATCGACTCCTCGACCAAGGCCAAGACCGTCGCCAGCAGGCCGGACAATCTCAGCGTACTCAACTGCCACTTCCTCAACTCGGTGCGCGTCGACGTGGCGGTCAAGGGCTTGAGCGGTACGCAGATCAGTGGCTGCACCTTTCAGCGCTCGCCGCCGGGGTCCGGGCCAGGCGGCGATGCGGTACGCCTCGGTGCCATCGCCTCCCGAACCAGCCGGAATGCCATCAACACGGTGATCACCGGCAACACGTTCACCGGCATACGCCCGCAGATGGGCGTGATCGGCGTGCTGGGCGCGAACGGCCTGGTATGCGCGGGCAACGTGTTCACCGACATTCACGGAACCTGCATCAACTTCGCCGAGGACAAAGCCCCGGACAACGCGAGAGACATCGATCGGGTGATCATTTCCGGAAACGTGGTGAAGCACGGCGCAGGTTCAGCGTTGCGTGCTTCTGCCATGTCGTTCCTGAGCACGAGCGACGAGATGCGCATCAGCAAGGGCCACCTGGTGCTCGAACACTCTTTCGAATACACCAACGACGTCGAGAACGGCGTGACGAAGGTTGCCAATGGCGCGACGGTCCAGTTCGGGGGAGTCAGGCGGACCCGGTCCTGAGACCTGCGAACCACCCTCTCGGGAGTAACGTGCCTACCGTGGATTTTCCCGCCGTGGGTCAACGGCGGGAAAATCGTCGCGCTGAACCGCATGCCCCGGTTTTGTCGTTCGCCTCAACCACAAACTCACGCCTCTGTCTGGCAAGTTCACGCGGATCGGATTTCTGGACTGCGCCCGATGAAATGACGCTCGCGTCAGCGGCACGTTGCGGATCGGGCGCCCCATGCTGGCGCGCTTCCTGACGCAGCCACACATGCGTGACCACCACGACGTACGCGCCCATGGCCAGGCAGAACGTTGTCAGGTTCGTACCCGCCGAGTGGGCCGCGCTGCTGATGAATGCCCCGATGAGCGCAAGGCCGGCAGCGAGTGCAATGAGTGCGGCCAGGGTCGCGCGAGGCCCAAAGCCCGCTCCAAGCAGGATATGGTGGATGTGCCCGCGGTCCGGCTTGAACGGCGACTTGCCCTGGCGCATGCGCCGGTACATCACCGCAAAAGTGTCGAAGACCGGCAGCGCCACGCACCACAGCACATTGACAGGTGACAATTGCGTCTGGGGTATCTGGCTCATGCGGATAAGCGCCCATGCCAGCAGATAGCCGATCAACATGCTTCCGGCATCGCCCAGGAAGATTTTTCTGCCCATGAAACCCTGGTTGGCAACGAGGTAAGGCAACGACGCGGCGGCCAGCACGGCCAGCAACGCGATGACGCCATGCAAGGGCGTGGGATCGGCAAACAGGATGATGGCGGCAATGCTGACCAGCTCCAGGCTGCCGGCGAGGCCGTCGATGCCGTCCATCATGTTGAACGCATTCACCAGACCGATGACGGCAATCACCGTCAGCGGAACGCCGATCCAGCCCAATGTCACTTCATGGCCAAAGATGGTTCCCAGCGTGTGGATGTAAACGCCGGTGCTGGCAACGACCGTCAGAATGACGATGGTCTGAATCAGCAGACGATCCCGTACGCTGAGGTCGAAGCGATCATCCAGCGCACCGAGCAGGACAAGCACGGCGGCGGTGCCGAGCAGGACCATCTCGAATCCCTGGAATTGACCATGGATAACCGCCCCTGCGGCCACTCCCATGAAAATTGCGAGCCCGCCCACCAGCGGCACGTCACCAATATGCTGCTTGCGCTGATCGGGGTGATCCACCAGCCCCAGCGAGACGGCGAACCGGCGCAGCACGACAATGGCTAGCGCCGATGTGCATGCAGCAACCAGACAATCAATGACTAGCCGTGGTTCGTGCATGGCATCTCTACCTCCGACCAATCTCGAATGGATCCCCCTGGTCCAGCCGAGCTCAAGTTGTGAGTGGTGCAAACCACCGAGTGGCGAAAAATCCCGATGGTGTACGTCTATGGATCGATGATCTGGCGAATTTCTGCTTTACCTGGCGGGAAACGATTTGAAGCCCATGGATAATCCGACAATCATTGCGCGGAAAACGGACCTGACGCGGATGTCAGGCTTATGAACCTACCATCTTTGGGTATCGATGCTTACATGGTGCAAATCACTTATTCAGCCCTGCATGCCTTAGATGATGATTTTGTCAATCAATCGTTTATATTATGTTTTAACGATATATCGGTGATTTGCAGAAACTGAACAGATTCTGTCCCTGCCCTGAATAGCCATCCAAACGGCCATGACTCTCTGACGTCAGGAAAACCAGACGAAACGGAGCCCGCACGGACGCGTGCCACGCACCGAGAACGACAAGGGAGATACGCTGCCAATGCGATCGGTCTGACCCAGTAGCAACGGCCGGGGTCGCAATTGCGGACGGACGACATTGCACATCCATCCGGCTGCGGGCCGCTCACACGCCATCGACCGACAGCGCACACTCGCTGCCGGTCGATGGCTCGCCTCACCCGTGAATGACTGAATCGCCTCAGTGGGTCGCGCTGTAGTTTGCAGCGGCGGCACTGCTGAGCAGGGTGGCCGATGGCAACAACTGGCTCAACACGCGGTTCCAGCGAGTCACGCCAGCCGCACCGACAAACACCACGTCGCCAGGTTTTACCCTGAACTGGTCACCGAGCGCGAACGCTGCGGGTGAGCGGGCATCAAGCTGAAAGACCTTGGCCGGGGCATTTTCCAGATTCTTCGCACCACGAATGACGTAGACCTCCTTGCCATCGGAAGTGACGGGATTGAGGCCACCGGCGCGACCCAGGGCCTGCGTCAGCGAGATGTCGGCAACGCTCCTGAACGTGACCGCCAGGGGATGCAACACCTCCCCCATCACGTACACCTCCTGGGTGTCGTTGAAGGGGAGCAACAGGCGATCTCCCGGCTTCAGGTAAATACTCTGCGCAATGCCATGGCCGTTGCCCAAGGCAGTCAGGTCCAGATGGTAATCCTGTCCGTCGCGAGTCAATATCAGATCGGACATGTTGGCCTGATCGGCATTGACCGCTGCCGTGCCAAGCGCCTGCCCCAGGGTCAGCGGAACCGTCGTGATCGGCTGTGGATCGGTCTTCCTGAAAGCACCCTGCAACAGCACGTGCTGGCTGTTATAGCCGACGACGCCGACATCCACCTGCGGCCTCTCCACATATTTGGCGATCTTCGTGCTGATGTCCTGGCGCACCTGTTCGATCGTCATTCCTGCAACTTTCACGGAACCCACGTACGGATAAAACATCGTGCCATCCGAACGAACCAGGCGGCCATTGGCTGCCGTTTGCTGCTGCGAACCGGCCGGCGACGTCAGTTCCGGGTGGTCCCAGACGGTAATGTAGAGCGTGTCGCCGGGACCAACGCGGTAAGGCTCCGGTTGGTACGACAACAGCGCCTGTGGCACCGTGGCGCTCAACACTGCTGCGTTGTCCTCCGTCAACAGTTGCGGAGTGATCGTCACCAGCTGGATCTGGCTGCTGTCCGCTGGTGTACCGCGAACCAGCCCTTCGCCGGACATGCGTTGTCCCGGCGCCAACACGCAACCGTTAACGAACAACGCGAAACTCAGAATGATAAAGGCGCGACTTTTTTTCATGGTTAATAGGCCTCGAAGATTACAATCCACTAGGCATCCTGGAACTGTCATTAAACAACGTGCAACGCAGTAAATTCATGCTTTTCGGCCAGGCAGTCGTGGCCTGGTAAAGCGCAAATTCATTTTTCTGCGAGTGGCTTCCCGAACCCCGGAGTTCAATATCCGGATCGGAAATCAGCCATCAAAAAGGGGGATATCTGATGCCACATATCGTGTGAAGAAAACATCACGGATGATCGGATATATGGCGGCACTGGTATGGATCAGACGGCCAAACGCCGTGGCCCGAGAAGATGCACCGGCAAGTGGAGTCGGCACGACCTGGCAGCATCCGATGCAGGGTCAACGCTATTTGGTCTTTCCAGTCGTCACATTGCAAGTGTGATCGAACGCCACCACAACACCATGACGCGGAAGGCCATGCGCGAAGGTGGCGAAGAAGGCCATCGGCCCACGAAGAATCACGGCGATCTCTGGTGGCGCTTGTCAAGCAGGCGCCGACTGAAGAGCAACCAACGACCGGCTGTTTCTCGCGCAGCGCTCAAGCCGACTTGGAGCAGTCGCGGACCAGATCCGCCGCGACCACTTGGGTCGCGTTCGTGGTTGTCCCTTCTTCGCCCGGACAAGGGTCCGATGCCTTAGCAGCCGCCGCGACACCCGCTGACGGGCGAAGCAGGAATTCATCACACCGCGCTACGTGCGGTCGAGAGGCATGGCCGAAGTCACATACGCATGCTCAAGGAACAATGCACCCACCGCTCTACTTCTCGCGGCCCGATCTGTGCAGAAAGCGCTGAGTCGCTACACTGTACGCAGACCAAAACGCCCTGCCGCGTACCGTCTCGCTTTGGCAGCGGAATCAAACTGCGGTATCCATCGCAAATCGGTACCTGGAATCGCCATATTCAACGTCCAACAGCGTCTGCACCTTGGTTTGGCATGATACTAGCCCTCGTTAGCAACCATCCACGTCGTGTTCGGCTGCCACCTGTCTGGTGCAAAAAAAACATGGGAAACGACAAGAAAAAGCCTGCCTGGGAGAAAAATTCCCGAGGATTCTGGCTCACTGTCTGTTTGGTGCTAAGTGCATTGGCCGGTTGGCTGATGTTCCATTTGAACATTCTGCACTGACACCTGGGACGATCCGGCCGTAGAACACCTGCCGGCCGGGTTTTACCTCGGCGCGGGCACTGCCTCTTCGCCGTACATTTCCCGTGATTGCGCTCGCCGCGCCGAGTCAACTTCAGCCAACCCGGCGGCAACGTGACGTGAGCCACCCGCGATGCTTCGGGCATCCGCCGTCATTCGTTTCGATCCGAGACAGCCGCGTATCTGCGGCCCAGGAACGTGCACGGCATGTGCACGCCATACCTTGGCATAGTCAGCGGTGCGTTGGTGCAAACGCAAAGGTGAGCCTGCGTCGAAACGCTGGCTCACGCTGCATGCGCAGGGCAATTCGGCCTGCGCGCGGTCGTGACGATATGCGGACATAGAGTCGCCCGCGAACAAGACTTCGGTGCGCCGGCCGACAGAAATTCGCTGCGATTCATCAGCGGCGAGCGACCGGCGCACGAGGCAGGCTTTCACTGCCGTTCAGGCTGTCGGCGCGTAACTGGCATTTTTGATTCGCGAATGCGGCCAGATCAGGATTTGCGTCCGCCCGAACACCATGCACATCCATGGTGGCCATCCAAATCAACTCGGGATGACTGTATGCGAAAACTGGAAAACACCAAGCTCGCCATTGTGGGTCTCGGTTATGTCGGCCTGCCGCTCGCAGTGGAATTCGGCAAGCGCTACGACACCGTTGGCTTCGACATCAACAAGGCTCGAATCGATGAGTTGGCTGCCGGTCGCGACAATACGCTGGAAGTCGACGCCGCGGAGCTTGCCGACGCCACGCATCTTCGTTTCAGCGCCGAACTTGAAGACTTGCGGGATCGCAACTTCTACATCGTCACGGTGCCCACCCCGATCGACATCGCCAAGCGTCCGGATCTGACACCACTGATCAAGGCCAGCGAAACCCTGTCCAGGGTACTCAAGCCCGGCGACGTGGTGGTGTACGAGTCCACCGTGTATCCCGGTTGTACGGAAGAGGTATGCATCCCGATCCTAGAAAAAGGCTCCGGCCTGGTCTACAACCGCGATTTCTTCGCCGGCTACAGTCCCGAGCGTATCAATCCGGGCGACAAGCAGCATCGTGTCACCAGTATCCGGAAAGTCACCTCCGGTTCCACGCCGGAGACGGCCGATTTTGTCGACCGGCTGTATGGCTCGGTGATCGCCGCGGGCACGTACAAGGCCAGTTCGCTGAAGGTGGCCGAGGCTGCCAAGGTCATCGAGAACACCCAGCGCGATCTCAACATCGCCCTGGTCAACGATCTGGCCATCCTGTTCAACAAGTTGGGCATCGACACGCTGGAAGTGCTGCAGGCCGCCGGCACCAAGTGGAACTTCCTGCCGTTCCGCCCGGGCCTGGTAGGCGGTCACTGCATCAGCGTGGATCCGTATTACCTCACGCACAAGGCGCAGGCGGTGGGCCACCATTCGGACGTGATCCTGGCGGGCCGCCGCACCAACGACGGCATGGGTCCGTATATCGCCAGCGAAGTGATCCGCCTGATGGTGCGCAAGGGCATCAATCCGGTGCACGCGCGCGTGCTGATTCTGGGCCTGGCGTTCAAGGAGAACTGCCCGGATCTGCGCAACACCCGCGTGGTCGACATCGTGCTGGCACTGCGTGGTTACAACGCCGATGTCGACGTCCACGATCCGTGGATCAATGCCGCCGAGGCCGAGCACGAATATGCCATCACGCCCGTCGCGCAGCCGCAAGCCGACAGCTACGACGCCGTGATCGTCGCCGTCGGCCATCAGCAATTTGTCGACATGGGTCCTTCCGGCATCCGCGCGCTCGGCAAGGCTGCCTCGGTGATCTACGACGTGAAATGTCTGTTGCCGCGCGAGGCGGTCGACGGTCGTCTTTGAACGGGGTTTCAGGCCATGAAAGTGCTGGTTACCGGCACCGCCGGTTTCATCGGTTCACACGTCGCGCTGCAACTGCTCGAACGCGGCGATGAGGTCGTCGGTTTCGACAGCCTCAATGACTACTACGACGTCAACCTGAAGAAGGCACGGCTCGCGCGTTTCATGGCACACCCTGGTTATACGCATATCCACGCCGACCTGGCCGATCGCACGGCGGTGGAAAGCGCCTTCGCCACGCACCAGCCACGGCGCGTGATCAACCTCGCTGCGCAGGCCGGCGTGCGCTATGCGGCCGAAAACCCGCACATCTACGTGGCCAGCAACGTCACCGGGTTTCTGCACATCCTGGAAGGTTGCCGCCAGCATGATGTGGAGCATCTGGTGTTCGCCTCCACCAGTTCGGTGTACGGCGCCAACACCGCCATGCCGTTTTCCGAGCACCAGCCCACCGAGCACCCGCTTACCCTCTACGCCGCCTCCAAGAAAGCCAACGAGCAGATGGCGCACAGTTATGCGCATCTGTACGGCATCCCGTGCACGGGGCTGCGCTTCTTCACGGTCTATGGCCCGTGGGGACGTCCGGACATGGCGCTGTTCCTGTTCACCAGGGCGATTCTGGCCGGCGAACCGATCAAGGTGTTCAACCATGGCCGACACAAGCGCAGTTTCACCTACGTGGATGACATCGTGGAAGGCGTGATCCGCACGCTGGATACGCTGCCGGGCAAGGACAACGACTGGAATGGAAATCTTCCCGACCCGGCCAGCAGCGGCGTCGCACCCTACCGGCTGTACAACATCGGCAATGCGGAGCCGGTGGAATTGTTGCGCTACATCGCGGTGCTGGAGCAGTGCCTCGGACGCAAGGCGCAAATGGAGATGCTGCCCTTGCAGGCGGGCGACGTGCCCGATACCGAGGCGGACGTGTCGGAACTTGTCCGGGCGGTCGGGTATGCACCGAAGGTCTCGGTAGGCACGGGCATTGCCAACTTCGTGAGCTGGTACCGGGAGTACTACGGCGTGTAGCTGAAGGCGCGCAGGGCGATGCACGGACCTGGATCGGATCAGGTACCCAAACTGCGTTTGGCGGTCCGAAGGCCTTGCGCAAGTAGCAGGCTCCCGAGAATTGGCGGAGAGAGTGGGATTCGAACCCACGGTAGGCTTGCACCTACGGCAGTTTTCAAGACTGCTGCCTTAAACCACTCGGCCATCTCTCCGTAAACTTTTGTCTGCGGCAAGGCGCGCGTCGCGCGCCACTACGGCAGTTTTGTTCCGGGCATCCTGCCCTCCACCCCTTCGGGGCCAGCGGCTGCGCCGCTGTCCGCTTTGGCATCCTGCCTACGCGTCAAGCTCCTGCTGCCTTAAACCGCTCGGCCATCTCTCCATAACTTGTTTCGCCAATCGTTCGGCCTGACGAAATGGGAAGGTTGCCCTTCGACTTCGCTGCGCTACGCTCAGGGCGAACGGTTGCGGGACGTGCAATGCGAAGGCTGCAATCCTATCAGGAACCCTTCTGCGAGGAACCGTTGCCACCCTTCTTCGACAACGCCACCAGACACCCCACCAGGATTCCCACCGGGACCAATGCGCCCAGCAACGGCAGCAGAAGTATCGGTTCGCGCACGACCATCGGCACCAGTTGGGTGGCGCTGGCGAAGGCGATGATGGCCAGGCGCCAGCGGCGGCTGTGGCGGGCGAGCCAGAAGCTGGCGAGGACGAGTGCCAGCGCGACCACGGACAGGTCGAGGTCGAGCGTGGGCAGGCGCCACACGCTCTCGAAACCGAGCCGCATGCCGATCACCGTGGCCAGTACCGCCAGCAGGAAAAAGCTGGTGTAGAACTCCACCCTGCCCCAGCTGCCGCGCGCGGGTGCCGGCGTGTTCATGCGATGCGGTCCAGGCCGGCCATGTACGGCCGCAGCGCGGCGGGCACGTCGATCGAGCCGTCGGCGTTCTGGTAGTTCTCCATCACCGCGATCAGGGTGCGGCCGATGGCGAGGCCGGAGCCGTTCAAGGTGTGCACCAGTTCGGGCTTGCCGGTGTCAGCGTTGCGCACGCGGGCCTGCAGGCGGCGCGCCTGGAAGTCTTCGCAGTTGGAGCAGCTGGAGATTTCACGGTAGGTCTGCTGGCTGGGCAGCCACACTTCGAGGTCGTAGGTCTTGACCGCGGTGAAGCCCATGTCGCCGCTGCACAACAGCATTTTGCGATAAGGCAAACCGAGTTTCTGCAGCACCTTCTCGGCGTGGCCGACCATTTCCTCCAGCTGTGCATGCGACTGCTCGGCACGGGCGATCTGCACCATCTCGACCTTCTCGAACTGGTGCTGGCGGATCATGCCGCGGGTGTCGCGGCCGTAGCTGCCGGCCTCGGCGCGGAAGCACAGCGTGTGCGCGGTCATGCGCAGCGGCAGCGCGTCGGCGTCCTGGATGGTGTCGCGCACCAGGTTGGTCAGCGAGACTTCGGCGGTGGGAATCAGGTAGCGCTTCGCATCGCCAACCTGGGTGGCGAACAGGTCTTCCTCGAACTTCGGCAGTTGGCCGGTGCCCTGCATGCTGTCGGCGTTGACGATCACCGGCACGTTGCATTCGAGGTAGCCGTGCTCGCCGGTATGCAGGTCGAGCATGAACTGGCCGAGCGCGCGGTGCAGGTGGGCGAGCTGGCCGCGCAGCACGGTGAAGCGCGCACCGGACAGTTTGGCGCCGGCGTCGCCGTCGAGCCAGCCATGGGGTTCGCCCAGCTCGACGTGATCCTTCACTTCGAAGGCGAAGTCGCGTGGCGTGCCCCAGCGGCTGACTTCGACGTTGTCGTTTTCGTCCTTGCCAGCCGGCACCGACTCGTGCGGGATGTTGGGAATGCCCAGCGCGATCTCGGCGAGCTTGGCCTGCGCGTCGGCCAATGCCTGCTCGTTGGCCTTGAGCTTGTCGCCGATGCCGGCGACCTCGGCCATCAGTGGCGCCACATCCTCGCCCTTGGCCTTGGCCTGGCCGATCGCCTTGGAACGCGTGTTGCGCAGGTTCTGCAACTCCTGCGTCTCCATCGCCAGCTGCTTGCGACGGCTCTCCAGCGACTCGACGGTGGACACGTCCAGCGTGTAGCCGCGGGTTTCGGCGAGGCGTGCGGCGGTTTCGGCGAGGCGCGAACGCAGCAGGGCGGGATCCAGCATGATCAGAGTCCAGGTGAAGGCTTGAACCGTGAATTATCGCTGTCGGGTGGCTGTGGCCGCAATGCAAGCAAGGAACGCGAACCGTGTCACCAACATATCCGTTCGCCCTGAACGTAGGCCCGCAGGGCCGAAGTCGAAGGGCAGCCCTTCGACTTCGCTGCGCTACGCTCAGGGCGAAAGTCAGCTGGCCAGCTTGCGTTCGCTGCGACCCAGCCACCAGGCCATCGCGGCGCCGGCGAGCAACCAGCCGACGAGTTGCTCGACCAGGGCGGCCAGGGTGAAATCGAGCGGGAAGCGATACCAGTTCCAGTACGGCACCAGCGTGCACAGCCAGGTGAATACCGCCGCCACGGCTGCCAATGCCACGCGTCGGCGGAAACCCAGCCCGGCCAGCCCCAGCATGAAGGCCAGTGCCAGCGCGGCGAGCGTGTCGGACGCCCATTGCCGGCTGATCTGCGGCCCCATCTGCATCATGTCCTCGCCTTGCGGCAGGTAGACCACGAAGGCATACGGCGATGTCGCCGCCTTTTCCGAGTACGCCTTGATCACCGCCTCGTCGCCCATCTTTTTCGGATCCAGCGACGGCAGGATGTAGATGCCGGGCTGGTTGCCGAGCCCTTCATGCAGGCTGCTCAATACCACGTTTTCGTTGGCCGGCAGATGGATGCCCGTCTCGCCCAGCCCCAGCGCCATGTGCGCCGCCACGCCCCATACGAACATCACGATGCCGCCGATCAGACCCGCCACGAGTACGCGCATGGTTCACCCTCCCCGGTTGATGCGGCGAATCTATGTCGGGCATCGGGGCGGCGGCAAGGGCGCGCGCAGCAGCGTCAGAGGGCGTGATGCACCAGTGCCAGTTGGGCATCGCCCGCAAGCGGGCTCTTACTTGCGGGCCTTGGCGCGGGCGGCACGCAGGGTCAGCAGCTTTTCGCGCAGCTGCAGTTCCAGCCCGCGCTCGACCGGCTCGTAGAACACGCTGCCGACCAAGGCGTCGGGCAGGCACTGCTGGTCCAGCGCAATGCCGCCTTCGGCATCGTGGTCGTACTGGTAGCCCTTGCCGTAGCCGAGGCCTTTCATCAGCTTGGTGGGCGCGTTGCGCAAGTGCATGGGCACTTCCAGCGTGCCGCCGCTGCGCACCGCGTCGCGGGCCTTGTTGTAGGCCATGTAGGCGGCGTTGCTCTTGGGCGAAATGGCCAGCCAGATCGCCAGCTGGGCCAGACCCAATTCGCCTTCGGGGCTGCCCAGGCGCTCGTAGGTATCCCACGCATCCAATGCCATGCGCCAGGCGCGCGGCTCGGCCAGGCCGACGTCCTCCACGGCCATCCGGGTCAGCCGCCGGGCCAGGTACAGCGGGTCGACGCCGCCATCGAGCATGCGGCACAGCCAGTACACCGCGGCGTCGGGGTCGGACGAGCGCACGGATTTGTGCAGCGCCGAGATCTGGTCGTAGAACTGCTCGCCCTGCTTGTCGAAGCGGCGCGTGCGGTCGGCCAGCACCTGGGTCAGCGTGGTTTCGTCGATGCGCTTGTCGTCGGCCAACTCGGCGGCGATTTCCAGCAGGGTCAACGCGCGGCGCACGTCGCCGTCGGCGGCCTGGGCGATCGAATCCAGCGATTCGTCGTCGACCTGCAATTGCAGTTCACCCAGGCCGCGCTCGCTGTCGATCAACGCGCGCTTCAGCGCAGCGATGATGTCGTCCGTGGAGATCGGCTCCAGCACGTGCACGCGACAGCGCGACAGCAGCGCGGAGTTCAGTTCGAACGAGGGGTTCTCGGTGGTGGCGCCGATGAAGATGATCACGCCGCGCTCGATGTGCGGCAGGAAGGCATCTTGCTGGGTCTTGTTGAAGCGGTGCACCTCGTCGACGAACAGCACGGTGCGCCGGCCCTGGGCGAAGTTCACCTCGGCCTCGGCCAGCGCCTTGCGTACGTCCGGCAGGCCGGACAACACGGCCGAGATCGCGCGGAAATCCGCGTCCGCATAACGCGCCACCAGCAAGGCCAGCGTGGTCTTGCCGCAGCCGGGCGGGCCCCACAGCACCATCGAGTGGATTTTGCCGGCTTCCAGCGCACGGCGCAGTGCCTTGTCCGGACCGACCAGGCGCTGCTGGCCGACGATTTCATCGAGGCTGCGCGGGCGCATGCGCTCGGCCAGCGGCTTGAGCGCGTCGGGTTCGGCAAACAGGCCGAGGGTGGATGGCGAGACGGGACGAGGCATCCGGGCATGATAAGCCATGCCTGCCGGTTCATCTGGCCGCTGCCGATTGCCGGTATGATCCCGCCACGCAGCGGTGCTTGGCCCGCAACGCACCGCCGGGGGCAGGACGTACGTGAAGGCGAGGACGGGGGTTCCTTCCAGTTGGATGATCGCAACAGGCCGTGCCGGTGCACGCCTGCCGGGCAGGTTGCGCAACGCATGACCGGCGCGCGCTGCGGTCGCCGCCGTTTCCGCCTGCACCTTGCCGGTCTGTTCCTGCTGTTTTTCCTGTGCACCCCGGCCAGCGCCGGCAGCGGCGATCCCTGGGCTCCGTTCGACGCACCCTGGTTCGACCAGCTCGGCATTTCCGACGGCTTGCCGCATTCGATCACCACCGCGATCGCCCAGGACCGCGATGGCCTGGTCTGGATCGGCACCATGGGTGGCCTGGTGCGCTACGACGGCTACCGCCTGCAGGTGTTTGGTGCCAGCAGCGGCAAGGCCCCCGGCCTGCCCGACGCCTACGTGCGCAGCCTGCTCGCGCTGCCGGACGGCAGCCTGCTGATCGGCACCAATGCTGCTGGCCTGGTCCGGTTCGAACCGGCGGACAACAGCTTCCATGCCTATCCGGTCGGCGCCGACGGCCTCTCCGACCGCAAGGTCTTCGCGCTGGGCGACGATCACGCCGGCGGCGTCTGGATCGCCACCGAGGACGGACTGGACCACCTCGACCTGCGCACCGGCACGATCCGCCGGGTGGACACCGGACCGGATGCCGCACCGCGCAACTTCAGCGTGATGCAGGACCGGCACGGCAACCTGTGGCTGGGCAACAACGACGGCCTGTTCGTCCGCCGCGCAGGTACGGACGCCTTCGTGCGGCCGACGGCGCCGGACAAGCTCGCCGCCACGGTGCTCGACAACCAGATCTGGGCGATCATGCAGGATCGCGAAGGTCGCCTGTGGGCCGGCAGCGGCCAGGCCGGTGCGGCATACCGGGATACCGACGGCCGCTGGCACGGCGTACCCGGCTTCAGCGGCTACCCGGGCAGCGCACGTCACTCGACCGTGCGCGACTTCCTGCAGGCCGACACCGGCGAGGTATGGATCGCCACCGACGGCGGTGGCGTGCTCGAGTACGCACCCGGCGCGCCCGGCGTGCAACAGATCGACCACGACCCGGCGGTGCCCTCGTCCCTGCCCGGCGACTCGGTGCGCGCCCTGCTGCGCGACCGCTCGGGAAACATCTGGGCGGCCACCGACCTGGGTATCGCCCACAACAATCCGCAAGCGCGCACCGCGTTCCCGCTGCTGCCTTCGCCGCTGGAACAGAACGCGTTGTCCGACACCAACGTGCACAGCATCTTCGTCGACTCGCGCGGGCGGATCTGGCTCGGCCTCGGCGCCGGCCACATCGACGTGATCGACCTGAAGGCCGGCCGCATGCGCCACCTTCACCTGGACGGCAGCCAGACGCAGCGCGACGTACGCAGCCTCGCCGAAGCCGCCGACGGTTCGATCTGGGTCGGCACCCAGGGGCTGGCGCGGGTCGACCCGGATACGCTGGCGATCGAGGACTCGGTGCTGCCGGCGCTGCACGACAAGCCGGTGCTGAGCCTGCAGCCGGATGGCCCGCGCCTCCTGATCGGCACCTACGACGGCATCTACCGCTACGACATCCACACCCGCGTACTGGAGCACGCCGGCCACGTGCCGAACGATCCGGCCAGCCTGGCCAGCGACACCGTGCGGCACATCGCAAAGGTGGGCAACGACTGGTGGTACGGCACCGGCCGCGGCCTCAGCATCGCCCGCGGCGACAGCCTCCCACACCGCTTCACCAACCTGCGCCACCGCGCCGACGATGCCACCAGCCTGCCGCAGGACCTGCTCGGTTCGATCAGCAGCGGCCCGCACGGGCAGGCATGGGTCAGCACGTTCGGTGGGCTGGGCGTGGTCGATCCCCCGGCCGATGGCGACGCCTGGAACTTCCAGACGATAGGCCTGGCGCAGGGCCTGTCCAGCGACAAGGTCAACGCGGTGCTGGCCGACGACCGCGGCCGGCTCTGGGCCAGCCTGTCCAACGGCGTGGCCAGGATCGACGGCGATACGCACGAGGTGGCCAACCTCGGCACTCGCGACGGTTTGCACATCGCCAGCTACGTCAACATCGCCGCGGCACGCGCGCCCGGCGGCGAGCTGTTGTTCGGCGGGCTGGGCGGACTGACCGTGATCCGCCCGCACTGGCAACCGCTGCCGGGCGCCACCGCGCCGCTGGCGGTTACCAATGCCGTGGTCAACGGCGTGGCGATGCCGTTCGGCAAACTCCCGGCCGGCAACGCGAAGATCAGGCTGGACCGCGGCAACCGCAACCTGCGCCTGGACTTCGCCCTGCTCGACTACCAGGCGCCGATGGAGACCGCCTACAGCTATCGCATGGACGGCCTCGACGAGGACTGGACGGTCATCCCCAAGGGCAACCTGCCCAGCGCCATCTACACCAGCCTGCCGCACGGCAACTACCGGCTGCGCCTGCGCGCCGCCACCCGTGGCCTGCAGCCACGCACGGTCGAGACCGACCTTGCGGTCGCGGTCAAGCCGCGCTGGTACGAAACCACGCTCAGCCGGGTCATTGCCGCCCTCTTGCTGGTGGCGCTGATCGTCGCGCTGGTGCATTTGCGCACCCTGTACCTGGGGCGGCAGGCGGTCCAGTTGCAGCGGCAGGTCGACGAGCGCACGCGCGATCTGCTCGTCGCGAACCGCCGCCTGGACGAGCTGGCCAGCACCGACGGGCTGACCGGCGTCTACAACCGCCGCCGCTTCCTGGAACTGGCCGGACTCGAGCGCGAACGGGCGCAGGGCGGATCGGCCTGCATCGCGCTGTTCGACCTGGACCGCTTCAAGCTGATCAACGATGCCCACGGCCACCTGGCCGGCGACGCGGTGATCCGCGGCGTGATCGAGGTGATCAGGCAGCACTGCCACCAGGGCGATCTGGTGGGCCGCTACGGCGGCGAGGAATTCGTGCTGTGCCTGCCGGATACCAGCCTGCCGCTGGCGCAGGACATCGCCGAGCGCATCTGCACGGCGCTGGCCGCCACCACGGTGAGCCACGACGGGCGCTCGATCCCGGTGACGGCCAGCATCGGTGTCGCCGCGCTGCGCCCGGGCGAATCCATCGAGCAATGGCTGTCGCGCGCCGACAAGGCGTTGTACGAGGCCAAGCGCGCCGGTCGCAACCGTTGCGCCATCGCCAGCTGAACCGCGCGACGCTCAACCCGCGTCGGCGTCGATTCCCCGCGTCATCGTGTACTGGCGGTAGACGCCGTAGCCCACGCCGCACAGGCCGGTGAGCACGGCCGGGATCAGCAGGGTGTGCTCGCCGAGCACGCGGAACAGCAACGCGCCGACCGCGCTGCCGCACGTGAAGGTGCTGACCACCAGCAGGCAGACGCGGATGCGCAAGGTGTCCACTTCCAGCCCGCGCAGGCGCTGGCCGATGTAGATGCCCAGGTCGGTGAACATGCCCGAGACATGGGTGGTGCGGAACACCATGCCGCTGTAGGTGCTGGCCATGCCGTTCTGCAACCCGGCCGCCATCGCGGCCAGATCCAGGCCGAACGAGCTGCCGGCATCCAGCAGCGGGACCGCGGCAAACAGCAGCAACGACTCCAGCACCAGTGCCACCCCGTAGCGCCGGCCGAGCTTCAGCGTGTGCTGCTGCACGATCAGGCCACTGAGCAGGGCACCGATCACGAACGCGCTGATCGACAGCAGCCAATGCCACGCCTCGCCGCCATCGCCGGTGCCCGCCGCGATGCCGAGCAGGCTGGTGGATCCGGTGAGGTTGGTGATCGACTGGTGGCGAAAGCCCATGTAGCCGGCGGCGTTGACCATGCCGGCGATGAAGGCGAGTATGCCGCCGCCGATCCAGGCCCAGCGCGGCAACCGGCGCAGCACGGTCATGGCGGCATCAGTCCTTCAGCGGCTGCACGTCGATCACCGGCGCATCGCCGATCACGTCGGCGCCCTTCGGCGGTACGAAGTTGAAGGTGGCTGGCGGAATCGGCGCGTTGCGCTGCCAGGCGGAGAAGCGGATGTCGGTGGTGGAGCCGAGCTGGTCGCGGAAGGTCATGCGGGCCAGCCCGTTCGCGTCGAAGCCGAGGTCGGCGTAGTCGAACTGCGGGTCCTTCGCGGTGGAGCTGAGCCGCAGCCAGGACAGGCCGTCGTGCTCGCCCTGCTCGACCACCTTGAAATCCTTGTCCATCTGCTTGAGGTCGGTCAGCACGGTGAGCGGGCTGTGCGCTTCCTCAGTGCTCTGCACGCGCACGGTGACTTGTTCGAGTTCGGGGTCGTACATCCACACCCGGCTGCCGTCGGCGACGATGGTCTGCTGGTACGGCGCCAGCGTATCCCAGCGGAACTGGCGCGGCGCCTGCAGCGCCAGCGTGCCGGAGCTGTTCTTGCTGGCGTGGCCGTTGATGTCGGTGAGGGTCTGGCTGAAGTGGCCGGTGAGCGAATGCAGGCCGGTGGCGAACGCGTCCAGCCGCGCGCGCGCCGGACCACCGGCAGCCTGTGCCACGGCGCTCAGCGACAGCGTCAGCACGACGGCGGACAGGACAAGCATGAAGCGTTTCATCGGATTCCCCGGAACGTGATGATGGGTCGTCATTGTGGACAGCACTGGCTTAACCGAACGGTAGGGGTCTGCTGGCGGGATTTTCGAATGACCAACACCCTGTAGGAGCGCACCCTGTGCGCGATGCTTTTGCGCAACGTGACGAAGGGCATCGCGCACAGGGTGCGCTCCTACAGGCATGTCGAGGCGATGATCTCAATTCTTTGGCGGCGGCGGCGCCAGCACTTCGCGGTTGCCGTTGTGCTGCGGGGCACTGACCACGCCGTCCTGTTCCATCTGCTCGACCAGCCGCGCGGCGCGGTTGTAGCCGATGCGCAGGTGCCGCTGCACGCCGGAGATCGAGGCGCGCCGGGTCTGCGTGACGATCGCCACGGCCTTGTCGTACAGCTGGGTGTCGGCGTCGCCGCCCTCTTCGCCTTCCTGCGGCAGGCCCGAGTCGTTGATGAACTTGCCGTCGCTGGTGGCCTGGACTTCCTCCAGCACGCCCTCGATGTAGTTCGGCGCGCCCTGCGATTTCAGCCAGGCGACCACGTGGTGCACCTCGTGATCGTCGACGAAGGCGCCGTGCACGCGTTCCGGCGTGGCGGTGCCCGGCGGCAGGTACAGCATGTCGCCGTAGCCGAGCAAGGTTTCCGCGCCGCTCTGGTCGAGAATCGTGCGCGAGTCGATCTTGCTGGAAACCTGGAACGCGATGCGGGTGGGGATGTTCGCCTTGATCAGGCCGGTGATCACGTCCACCGACGGGCGCTGGGTGGCCAGGATCAGGTGCACGCCGGCGGCACGCGCCTTCTGCGCCAGGCGGGCGATCAGTTCCTCCACCTTCTTGCCGACGATCATCATCATGTCGGCGAATTCGTCGATGAACACCACGATGTACGGCAGCGGCTCCAGCGGTTCGGCGGCGAGGTTCGGCATCTCCGGGTTCGGCCGGAACAGCGGGTCCAGCAACGGCTGGCCGGCGTTCTCGGCGTCCTTCACCTTCTTGTTGAAGCCGGCCAGGTTGCGCACGCCGACCGCAGCCATCAGCTTGTAGCGACGCTCCATCTCGGCCACGCACCAGCGCAGCGCGTTGGCCGCTTCCTTCATGTCGGTGACCACCGGCGCCAGCAGGTGCGGGATGCCCTCGTACACCGAGAGCTCCAGCATCTTCGGGTCGATCATGATCATCCGCACGTCTTTCGCGCTGGCCTTGTACAGCAGGCTCAGCACCATCGCGTTCACCGCCACCGACTTGCCCGAGCCGGTGGTGCCGGCGACCAGCAGGTGCGGCATCTTGGCCAGGTCGACCACCACCGGTTTGCCGCCGATGTCCTTGCCCAGCGCCAGCGCCAGCGGCGACTTCTGCTGGTCGTACTTGTCCGAACGCAGGATCTCCGACAGATACACGATCTGCTTGTGGGTGTTGGGGATCTCCAGTCCGATCACGTTCTTGCCGGGGATCACGTCGACCACGCGCACGCTGACCACCGACAGGCCGCGCGCGATGTCCTTGTCCAGGCTGGACACCTGCGAGCCGCGGATGCCCGGCGCCGGCTCCATCTCGAAGCGGGTGATCACCGGGCCCGGATAGGCGCCGACCACCTTCACGTCGATCTTGAAGTCCTTCAGCTTGAACTCGACCTGGCGCGAGAGCACCTCGAGGGTTTCCTCGGAATAGCCCGGCCCCTGCGGCGGCGCCTCGTCCAGCAGCGACAGCGGCGGCAGTTCGCCTGGCGTGGCGGCGCCGACGAACAACGGGATCTGCGTTTCCAACTTGGCCCGCTCGCTCTTGGTCACCGGCGCGGGCGGCGCCTCGATGCGCACCGGCTCGCGCTTCGCCTGGCGCACCGCATCGGCCTTCTTGACCACCTCGCGCTCGGTGCGCGCCTGCCGCGCGGCCAGCGCCTGCGGCGCCTCGCGCAGCTTGCCCTTGAGCCAGTCGAGCAGCTTCAGCACGCCATGCCCGGTCCAGTCCATCACCTTGAACCAGGACAAGCCGGTGGCCAGGGTCACCGCGATCAGGAACAAGGCCAGCAACAGCAGCGGCGCGCCCTTGTCGCCGAACGCGCTGAGCAGGGCATCGCCGACCCACACGCCGATGATGCCGCCCACACCCTGCGGCAGCACCGGCTCGTCGTGGAAATTGAGGTACAGCAGCGCCGGGCCGGTGATGAAGAAGAACACGAAGCCGATCAGGCGCAACGCCGGCTCCCACGGATGCACCACCTGCTCGCCGCGCTGGCGCAACACCTGCACGCCCAGCAACAGCAGCAACAACGGGAAGCAGTAGGCGACCAGGCCGAAGATCCAGCGCAGCAGGTCGGCGATGTAAGCGCCGACGGTGCCGCCGAAATTGCGCGCGTGTTCCAGCTGGCCGGCGTTCGTCCAGCTGGGGTCGTGCGGGTTGTAGCTGAACAGGCACACCAGCAGATACAGCGCCAGCGGCAGCAGCAGCAGGGCACCGGCTTCACGCAGCCGGCGCTTCAACTCCTCGCTGAGGCCTTCCTTCGGTTGTTGTCTGACGTTCGTGCTGCGCGCCACTCTGGGTGCCCCCTTCCTGCCTGCCAAGGGTTAGAGCATACCTTGCAGCGCGGGATGCACCAGCTTGCCGCCGTCGACATTGATGCCGCTGCCCAGCGGGGCGAACTGGCGCCACTCGTCGCCCGCGGCCAGGCGCTGCACGTAGGGCAGGATCGCGGCGGAAATCGCCAGCGACGACGTCTGCGGCACCGCACCCGGCATGTTGGTCACGCAGAAGTGGGTGATGCCGTGCACGTCGTAGGTGGGCTTCTCCCACGTGGTCGGCTTCGAGGTCTCGAAGCAGCCGCCCTGGTCGATCGCGATGTCCACCAGCACGCTGCCCGGCTCCATCGTCCTGACCATCGCCTCGCTGACCACGTGCGGCGCCCGGGCGCTGGGGATCAGCACCGCGCCGACCACGATGTCGGCGTCGCGCACTTCCTCGGCCACCGACGACTCGTAGGCATACAGCGCGGTGACGTTCGGGCCCATCGCCATCATCTCGGCCAGGCGGTCCTGGCGCTTGTCGAACACCACCACGTTGGCGCCGGCCGCGGCAGCCAGCGCAGCGGCATTGCCACCGGCGGCACCGGCACCGAGCACCACGACCTTGCCGCGCGGGGTGGAGGCCATGCCGCCGAGCAGCTTGCCCTTGCCGCCCTGCGGCCGGTGCAGCAGCGTGGTGCCGATCTGGATGGCGATGCGGCCGGCGATCACCGACATCGGCAACAGCAGCGGCAGCACGCCGTTCTCGGTCACCGACTCGAACGCCACGCCGGTCAGGCCGATGCCGAGAAGACTCCTGGTCAACTCCGGTTCGGCGGCCAGGTGCAGGTAGCAGAACAGCAGGTGGTGTTTCTTCAGCAACGCCAGGTCGCCGGCGACCGGCTCCTTCACCTTGACGATCAACTCGCCGGCCTCGTACAGCGCGGCGGCGTCCGGCACGACCCGGATGCCTTCCTTGACGTAGGCCTCGTCGGCAAAGCCGCTTTTCAGACCGGCACCGGACTGGATGAACACGTCGTGGCCGCGACGCACCAGGTCGGCGGCAGCGGCGGGAATGAGGGCGACGCGACCTTCCAGGGTCTTGGTTTCGGAGGGAATGCCGATGCGCATGGAGAAGGAATCCTGTGGGAGGGTGAATCCATCGTGCAATCGCCGCGGCAGGGTTGCCGATCTGCCGATGCCTTGAATCGGTGCCGCATATTCCCCATTCTTCGGGGGTCGTGCGCTCCGTCGTCATCGCCCGATGCGGCCCCAAGGGAAACCGCCGCAGGGGTTGGAGCGAACAACCACTCAAGTCACCAGAAAACCCAAGGATTATAACCATGAGCCCGAGACTGTCTTCATATTCCGTGTACTCCGCGCCGGGAGCTGTTTGCGCGCAGGGCAAGGAAGAGCGAGGGAGTGTATGTCGATACACGACCGAACGATGACGCCGCCCTGTGGGCAAACAGACCCGGCCCGAAGGGTTGCTTTGCAGCGGTCGCCATGCGGCGCCCCGCGGCTTGGCCATGCAACCAGCATGGCCCGCACCACGGTCCACCACCTGACAACCGCTGCAAAGCAACGCGGAGCACACGGAATATGAAGACAGTTTCTAAACACAGCCGCCTGCTGATCCTCGGCTCCGGCCCCGCCGGCTACACCGCAGCGGTGTATGCGGCCCGCGCCAACCTCAAGCCGACCATGATCACCGGCCTGCAGCAGGGCGGCCAGCTGATGACCACCACCGACGTGGACAACTGGCCGGGCGACGTCGAGGGCCTGCAGGGCCCGGCGCTGATGCAGCGCATGGCCGAGCACGCCGAGCGCTTCCACACCGAGATGATCTTCGACCACATCCACACGGCGGATCTGAAGCAGCGTCCGTTCCGGCTCAAGGGCGATTCCGGCGAATACACCTGCGACGCGCTGATCATCACCACCGGCGCCACCGCCAAATACCTCGGCATCGCCAGTGAGGAGAAGTACAAGGGCAAGGGCGTGTCCGCCTGCGCCACCTGCGACGGCTTCTTCTTCCGCGACCAGGATGTGGTGGTGATCGGCGGCGGCAACACCGCGGTCGAGGAGGCGCTGTACCTGGCCAACATCGGCCGCAAGGTTTATCTGGTGCATCGCCGCGACAAGCTGCGTGCCGAGAAGATCATGCAGGACAAGCTGTTCGAGAAAGCCGCCGCCGGCAAGATCGAACTGGTGTGGAACCACAGCATCGACGAGGTGCTCGGCGACGACAGCGGCGTCACCGGCGTGCGCGTGAAAGACGTCAACTCCGGCGTCACCCGCGACATCGCGGCCACCGGCTTCTTCGTGGCGATCGGCCACACGCCGAACACCGACATCTTCGAAGGCCAGCTCGACATGCACGATGGCTACATCAGGATCCACAGCGGCCAGCACGGCATGGCCACGATGACCTCGGTACCCGGCGTGTTCGCCGCCGGCGACGTGGCCGACCATATCTACCGCCAGGCGGTCACCTCGGCTGGCTTCGGCTGCATGGCCGCGCTGGACGCCGAACGCTGGCTGGATCAGCAGACCCCGGCGGGTTGACGTGTAGGAGCGCACCCTGTGCGCGATGCTTTTCCGTCATGTGACGAAGAGCTATCGCGCACAGGGTGCGCTCCTACAGCCAGGCCATGCACGACATCCGCTTCCATGCCGCGATCGCCGAACTGCCAGCCGCGGAGTGGGATGCCCTGCGCGCCGAGGCGAACCCGTTCGTGTCGCACGCGTTCCTGGACGCGCTGGAACGCAGCGGCTGCATCCGTCCCGACTGGGGCTGGCAGGCGCATCACCTGGGCCTGTACGAAGACGGCCGCCTGCTCGCCGCCGCGCCGCTGTACCTGAAGGGCAATTCGCACGGCGAGTTCGTGTTCGACTGGAGCTGGGCCAGCGCCTGGCAACGCGCCGGCGGCGAGTACTACCCGAAGCTGCTCAACGGCGTGCCCTACTCGCCCGTGCCCGGCCCGCGCCTGCTGGCAGGCCATGACGCGCGCACGCCATCGCTGCAGCGCGAACTGGTCGAGGCGATGCGCCGCGAGGCTGGGCGCTTGGGGCTGTCGTCGGTGCACGCGAATTTCCTGCAGCCGGCCGATCTCGCCGCATTCGACGACGACGTTCCTGATCAAGGCTGGCTGGCGCGTTCGGATGTGCAGTTCCACTGGCACAACCGCGGCTACCGCCACTTCCCGGATTTCCTCGCTGCGCTCAACCACAAGAAGCGCAAGAACATCCTGCGCGAACGCCGCCAGGTGGCAGCAAGCGAACTGGCCATCGAGTGGCGCAGCGGCGACACGCTCAGCCTCGACGAATGGCAGCGCGTGCATGCACTGTACGAAGCCACCTTCGACATGAAGGGCAACCACGCCGCACTGACCGCCGCGTTCTTCCGTCAGCTCGGCACGCTGGGATCGACCACGCAGCTCGCTCTGGCCCGTGACGGTGCGGCCATCGTGGCGATGGCGCTGTTCGTGCAGGGCGGCAACATGCTGTACGGCCGCTACTGGGGTGCGTCGATCGACGTGCCCGGCCTGCATTTCGAGCTGTGCTACTACCGCGGCATCGAGCACGCGATCGCACACCGGCTGGAACGCTTCGAACCCGGCGCGCAGGGCGAACACAAGCTGGCGCGCGGGTTCCTGCCGGTGCGCACGCACTCGCGCCACTACCTGGCGAACCCCGATTTCCGTGCCGCGGTGGCGACGGCGCTTGCCAGCGAGGCCGAAGCGGTCGACGCTTATGCCGCCGAGCTGCAAAGCCATAGCCCTTATGCCGATCACGGCCAGGTCGAACGATGAACAGGCTGCCGCTGCTGGATTCCGAACTCTGGGACCGCTTCCCCGACCCGCGCCAGGCGCTGGCCGAGCCGAACGGCCTGCTCGCGTTCGGCGGCGACCTGTCGCCGCGGCGACTGCTGGCCGCGTACAGCCTCGGCATCTTTCCGTGGTTCGGCGAGCATGAGCCGATCCTGTGGTGGTCGCCCGACCCGCGTTGCGTGTTCCGTACCGAAACCCCGCGGATCAACCGCAGCCTGCGCCGCCAGCTGAAGGGCAAACCGTGGCGGCTCAGCGTCGACCACGCATTCGACCAGGTCATCCATGCCTGCGCCGCGCCGCGCGCCAACGACGCCGGTACCTGGCTGGTGCCGGCGATGATCGACGCCTACGTGCAGCTGCATCGGCAAGGCCATGCGCACAGCGTGGAAGTGTGGGACGGCGAACGCCTGGTCGGCGGCATTTATGGCGTGGCGATTGGCCGGCTGTTCTGCGGCGAGTCGATGTTCAGCGCGGAAAGCGGCGGCTCGAAGCTTGCCCTGGCCGCGCTGGCGCGTCTGCTGCGCGACATGGACTTCCCGCTGATCGACACCCAGGTCAGCAACCCGCATACGCTTGGCCTGGGCGCGATCGAGATGCCCCGCGCGGAATTCCTGCGCCAGGTGGCCCGGCTCGGCCAGTTGCCCGGGCTGGTCGGCAGCTGGGCCGCTTTCACGCCGCGGCTGATCCAGCCTTGTGCCGGGAACTGATTTTAGCGACCGAGCGCCTTGAGTCCGTCGTAGTTCTCCAGGAACAGCGCCACCAGGTCGGGATCGAGCTGGCTGCCGGCGACTTCGCGCAGGTAGCCCAGCACCTCGGGCTCCGGCCACGCCGGCTTGTACACGCGCGCCGTGATCAGCGCGTCCCATACGTCGACCACGCTGAAGATGCGCGCGGCCAGCGGGATCTGCTCGCCACGCAAGCCTTGCGGATAACCGTCGCCATCCCAGCGCTCGTGATGGCTGTATGGGATCTCGCCGGCATCGCGCAGGAAATCCACCTGTTGCAGCAGCTCGTAGCCGAGCTGCGGGTGGCGGCGCATCACCGCCATTTCCTCGTCGTCCAGCTTGCCCGGCTTGATCAGCACCGCATCGGGCAAGGCCAGCTTGCCGATGTCGTGCAGCAAGGCGCCGAAGGTCAGGTTGCGCAACGCTTCGCCCTGCACGCCGGCCAACCGGGCCAGTCCGGTGGCCATGCGCATCACCCGGTCGGAATGGTCGCCGGTCTCGCGGTGGCGGATATCCATCGCCGAGACCAGCACGCGCAAGGCCTGGGTGTGCCCGTCCAGCAGTCCCCGGTTGGCAGCCTGCAGGCGACGCAGGTCGCGGCTGATCATCCAGTACAGCAACGCACCCGTGCTGGCCACGAACAGCCAGCCCTTGACGCTCTGCAGGAAGGTCAGCTCGGCCTGACCGTGCACGAGGGCGTCCAGCGCACGATCGGACAGCCAGATCCACAGCGCGGACAACAGCACGTAGAGCAGAACGGTGCGGGACTGCGGGCTGATTCTCACGATGGCTCCCCGGCGGGGTCATCCCGCCCACGACATGCACGCCACGCCTCTTGCGGGCCGGCTGAAGTATGGATCAGCGCCTGCCGTGACGATGTGACCGGAGCCTCAGCCCGTTCGCGCCGCATACTTGCGGGCCACGTAGTCGTCCAGGATGCCCACGAATTCGTTGGCGATATTGTCGCCGCGCAAGGTCATCGCCTTCTCGCCGTCGATGAACACCGGCGCCGCCGGTGCCTCGCCGTTGCCCGGCAGCGAGATGCCGATGTTGGCGTGCTTGGATTCACCCGGCCCGTTGACGATGCAGCCCATCACCGCCAAGGTGAGGTTCTCCACGCCGTCGTACTTGATGCGCCAGGTCGGCATCTGTTCGCGCACGTGTTCCTGCACGGTCTTGGCCAGTTCCTGGAAGAACTCGCTGGTGGTCCGCCCGCAACCCGGACAGGCGGTGACCAGCGGCGTGAACGAGCGCAGGCCCATGGTCTGCAGCAGCTCCTGCGCCACAATCACTTCGCCGGTGCGCGAGGCGCCCGGCTCGGGTGTCAGCGAGATGCGGATGGTGTCGCCGATGCCTTCCTGCAGCAGCACGGCCAGCGCGGCGCTGGACGCGGTGATGCCCTTGGAACCCATGCCGGCTTCGGTCAGCCCCAGGTGCAACGCGTAGTCGCAGCGCGCGGCGAGGTCGCGATACACCGCGATCAGCTCCTGCACGCCGGAGACCTTGCACGACAGGATGATGCGGTCGCGTGCCAGGCCGATCTTCTCGGCCAGCGCGGCCGAATCCAGCGCCGAGCGGATCAGCGCCTCGCGCGCCACGTGCGAGGCGTCCCACGGGTCGGCGCGACGCGCGTTCTCGTCCATCAGCGCGGTGACCATGCCCTGGTCCAGCGAGCCCCAGTTCGCACCGATGCGCACCGGCTTGGCGTAGCGCAGCGCCTTCTCGATGATCGACGCGAACTGGCTTTCATGCTTCTTGCCGAAGCCGACGTTGCCGGGATTGATGCGGTACTTCGCCAGCGCCTCGGCGCAGGCCGGCTCGCGCTCCAGCAGTTGGTGGCCGTTGTAGTGGAAGTCGCCGATGATCGGCACCTCCACGCCCATCATCGCCAGCCGCTCGGCGATGCGCGGCACCGCGGCGGCGGCGGCCGGCGTGTTGACCGTGATGCGCACCAGTTCGGAGCCGGCACGGGCCAGCTCGGCGATCTGTTTCGCGGTGCTGGCCGGGTCCTCGGTATCGGTATTGGTCATCGACTGCACCACCACCGGCGCGCCGCCGCCGACCTTCACCTTGCCGATCTGCACGGCCACGCTGGGACGGCGCAATGCCGGCTCGGCCGGACGCGGTTTCTGTGTAGCAGGCTCACTCATGGAATCAACCGGGATGACAGGTCGCGATGGCTCGCGGCGATGCGCCAAGGATACCCGATCAGGCTTGCCACCCTGTGGCAAATCGGCGCACGCTGGCGGCCGATCGGTTGCACATGGCCGTCCTGCGCCATCGGCACAGGGGCGGATTGCCGCAGCAACTTGATCGGAGTCAATACGACATCGCATCCTTCACTTAAAATCGTCGAGATATCCAGCCGGGGAACCCCATGCCGAATACCGAGTACTACAACGACAAGGTCGTGCGCCAGTTCCTGCTGGCCGCAGCGGTCTGGGGCATCATCGGCATGTCGGTGGGCGTGTATGCCGCCGCCGAGCTGATGTGGCCGGCACTGAATTTCAATATCCCCTGGCTGACCTTCAGCCGGATCCGCCCCGACCATACCTTCGGCGTGATCTTCGCGTTCGGCGGTTCGGCACTCATGGGCACCTGCTACTACGTGGTGCAACGTACCGGCCACGCGCGGCTGGCGCTGGGCAAGCTGGCCGGCTTCACGTTCTGGGGCTGGCAGCTGGTGTGCGTGCTGGCGATGACCACGATGCCGCTGGGGCTGACCCAGAGCAAGGAATACGCCGAGCCGGAGTGGTTCGTCGACATCCTGATCGCGATCGTCTGGGTAGCCTTCGGCGTGGTGTTCTTCGCCAGCCTGGCGCGCCGGCGCATCAAGCACATCTACGTGGCGAACTGGTACTACGGCGCGTTCATCATCGCGGTGGGCCTGCTGCACATCGTCAACAACCTCGCCTTGCCGGTGTCCTGGACCAAGTCGTACCCGATCTACTCGGGCGTGGTCGACGCGATGGTGCAATGGTGGTATGGCCACAACGCGGTGGCGTTCTTCCTCACTGCCGGCTTCCTCGGCATGATGTACTACTTCGTGCCGCGCCAGGCGCAGCAGCCGCTGTGGAGCTACCGTTTCTCGATCGTCAATTTCTGGGCGCTGATCTCGGTCTACATGTGGGCCGGTTCGCACCACCTGATGTACACCGCGCTGCCGGACTGGGTGCAGTCGGTCGGCATGGCGTTCTCGCTGGTGCTGCTGATGCCGAGCTGGGGCTCGGCCGCCAACGGCCTGCTCACCTTCAACGGTTCCTGGCACAAGTTGAAGACCGACCCCGCCGCGAAGTTCATGGTGATGGCGCTGGTGTTCTACGGCGCGTCGACCTTCGAAGGCTCGATGATGGCGATCAAGACGGTGAACCAGTTCACCCACTACACCGACTGGACCATCGCCCACGTGCATTCCGGTTCGCTGGGCTGGGTGGCGATGATCACCATCGGTTCGCTGTACGCGATGGCGCCGCGCGCGCTGGGTCGTCCGGAGATGTACTCGCACAAGGGCATGGAGCTGCATTTCTGGCTGCACATGCTGGGCACCCTGCTGTACGTGGGCGCGATGTGGACCGCCGGCGGCGTGGAAGGCCACATGTGGCGCGCCACCCAGCCCGACGGCGCGCTCACCTATGGCTTCCTGGACAGCCTGATCGCGATCAAACCGATGTACCTGATCCGCTGGCTGGGTGGCGTGCTGATCCTGTCGGGCATGGTGGTGATGGCATGGAACCTGTGGCATACCGCGGCGGATGCGCGGGCTCGGCTGATCAAGCCGATCCCCGTGCCGGTGCCCGAGCCGGTGCCGCACCAGGTCCCGGCACCACTGCCCGCCGCCGGTTGAGGACGACATCATCATGGCTTACAAGCATTTCGAAGCAATCGAGAAACACGCCGGCCTGCTGGCCATCGGCATCGCGATCATGGTGTCGCTGGGCGGGCTGGCCGAGATCACCCCGCTGTTCGTCGAGGCGCACACGCTGAAGGCGCCGCCCGGCGTGCATCCATACGATCCGCTGCGGCTGGCCGGCAAGGACGTCTACGTGCGCGAGGGCTGCTACCTGTGCCACTCGCAGATGATCCGCGCGCTGCGCTTCGAGACCGAACGCTACGGCCACTACTCGGTGGCCTACGAATCGGTCTACGACCGCCCGTTCCAGTGGGGCTCCAAGCGTACCGGCCCGGACCTGGCCCGCGTCGGCGGCAAGTACTCCGACGACTGGCAGCGCATGCACCTGATGGACCCGCGCAGCGTGGTACCGCCGTCGAACATGCCCGCCTATCCGTGGCTGGTCGGCAAGAAGCTCGACGCCGCCGACGTGCAGGCGCGCATGCGCACCCTGCGCAAGCTGGGCGACCCGTACACCGACGCGGACATCGCCGGCGCACCTGCCGCGGTGGAAGGCAAGACCGAGATGGACGCGCTGATCGCCTACCTGCAGGGTCTGGGCATCAAGAACGAGCTCGATGCCGCCCCCGCCGCCACAGCCCGTGCCGGAGGCCAGCCATGATCGCGATGAGCCCCGTATGGGGCCACGTTGCCGGCGTCCTCATCCTGCTGATGATGTTCACCTTCATCGGTATCTGGTTCTGGGCCTGGCGCAGGTACCACAAGCCCACGTTCAGCCGCATGGCGCGCCTGCCCATGGAAGACGAGTCCGAATTCGACAACGGGGAGGATCGCCCATGAGTACGGGATGGTCGTTGTGGGTGATGTTCCTGGTGGTGCTCAACATGAGCATCACGTTCTTCCTGTACCTGTGGGGGCCGCGCGCGAAGATCCCCACCCTGCCCGACGGTACCAGCGGCCACGTCTGGGCCCACGGCGTGCTGCGCGAGGGCGTGCGCCCGCTGCCGATGTGGTGGGTGGTGCTTTCCGGTGCGATGTTCGTGATCGGCTTCATCTACCTGGCGCTGTTCCCCGGCTTCGGCAACTTCAAGGGCGTACTGGGCTGGACCGCGCACGGCGAACTGGCTCATGCGGTGGCCGCCAACGAAGCCCGGCGCGCCCCACTGACCGAGCGCTTCAAGCTGTATCCGGTGGAACAGCTGGCCAACGACCCTGCCGCGCTGCAGATGGGCAAGGTGCTGTTCGAGGACAACTGCGCCGCCTGCCACCAGCGCAGCGCGAAGGGCAACGTCGCACTCGGCGCACCCGACCTCAGCGACAACGACTGGCTGTACGGCGGCAGCGGCAGCGACATCACCACCTCGATCCACGACGGCCGCAGCGGCGTGATGCCGCCGTGGGCCAGCCTGGGCGCGGACAACGTGAAGAACCTGGCGCAGTACGTGCTGAGCCTGTCCGGCTCGCCGCACGACGCCGCCAAGGCGGCCGCCGGCCAGCCGCTGTTCGCCACCTGCGCGGCCTGCCACGGCGCGGACGGCAAGGGCAACCCGGCGCTGGGCGCACCGAACCTCACCGACCACACCTGGCTGCACGGCGGCAGCGTGGCCGACATCGAGAAGAGCATCGGCGAGGGCCGCCAGGGCCACATGCCGGCATGGAACCCGCGTCTGTCCGACGACCAGATCCGCGTGGTCGCCGCCTACGTCTATCACCTGTCGCACCAGCCCGATGAAAGCAGGCAATGACATCGCCGCACGCACGGCATCGGCCTGGTATCGCCAGCCGGTGCTGTGGCTGGGCGCGCTCGTTTTCGTGGCGTCGCTGGCCGGCTGCGTGTGGATGATCGTGCTTGGCGCTGACCACGCCGACACGCCGCTGGATACTTCGCACACCGTGTTTGGCGTGCCGGTCAGTGCGCACAGCAGCGCCAGCCCGCCGCCGCACCCATCGACCGATCCGCCGCGATGAACACCTACGCGGCCTGGGCCCACCCGCAACTCGCCGCGCAGGTATTGCGCCCGCGTCGCGACGGCTGCGGCGAGATCGCCTTGCGGGTCGAACCGTTGAACGACGCACGCCAGGTGCTGTGGCTGGAACAGCGGATCCGCGCGCTGCCCGGCGTGCAGCGAGTCGCCATCGACCGGCCGGCGCGGCGCGTGCGGGTGGTGTGGGACGCGCAACGCACTTCGCTGCCGGACCTGCTCGACAACTTCGCCGCCGCCGGCTGCCCGGCGCAGCCGCTGCAGCACGACAGCATCGACGACGCCCGCTCGCATGAGCAGCACGACGCGCTGAAGCGCCTGCTGGTCGCCGGCATGTGCTCGATGCAGGTGATGACGTACGCGTTCGTGATCTACATCGGCGTGGTCGATTTCGTCGATTTCAGCACGCGCAACCTGTTCCGCTGGCTGGGCCTGCTGACCACCCTGCCGGTGGTGTTCTACTCGGCGCAGCCGTTCTTCAGCGGCGCCGTGCACGAGTTGGGCGAGCGCCGGCTCGGCATCAACCTGCCGGTGGCGCTGGCGGTGGCGCTGGTGTTCCTGGCCAGCACGTTCAACACGCTGCGCGGCAGCGGCGAGATCTACTTCGATTCGGTGACCATGTTCGTGTTCCTGCTGCTCGGCGGGCGCTATGTGGAACTGCGCTCGCGCCATCGCAGCGGCGCGCTCGGCGACGCCGCGATCGACGCCACGCCGCTGCTGGCGCAGCGTCGCC
>LNAP01001071.1_pt1 | contig 49682 bp, 41 predicted proteins | sample 602601 | NCBI WGS metagenome assembly LNAP01 (sample SAMN02440304, study PRJNA202911) | soil metagenome | biome: Subtropical and temperate rainforests or woodlands; isolation source: soil samples (1 kg each in a 20% v/v slurry with milli Q water) were... ...
GTAGGTTAAGATGCCTGAAAACCAGGCTCGCCACGAGACGCCCCGCATGCCAGATAACAGTCGGAACACCCCCCGCCTGATCAAGAAGTATCCCAATCGCCGACTGTATGACACCCACACCAGCAGTCACCTGACCCTGGCGGACATACGCCAGTTGGTCGTCGACAAGATTGCGTTTCAGGTGGTCGATGCCAAGTCTGGCGAGGATCTGACGCGCAGCATCCTGCTGCAAGTGATTCTGGAAGCCGAAAGCGGCGGTGAGCCGATATTCACCAGCGACATGCTGATGGGGATTATCCAGTTCTACGGTCCGTATCAGGGTGTACTGGGCAGCTACCTGGACAAAAGTATCCAGACCGTCATCGACATCCAGTCCCAGACCGGCGCGCAATCGTCCGAAGCGTGGAGCGACTTCATGCACCAACAGGCACCGGTCATGCAGGACCTGATGCGCCAGTATGTCGACCAGTCCAAGGCCTTGTACCTCAATACCCAGAACCTGTTCGGCATGTTTGGCGCCAAGCCCGGCCGAAAAAAAATGGCGATGGGGAATAAACCCATCGCCATTTCTTGTGCCGCCGGCCTGATTTGACTTACTTGTTACCGCTGGTGGTCTTGGCGCTGGCTTCTGGCGCCGCTTTGGCGGCAGCGGCAGTGGCGGCGTCAAAATTGCTCTGAGCCACATCGGAAGCCTGTTTCACGGCTTTCTGTGCGCTTTCAAACACCGTACCGGCATTCGCCAGGCCCGACTTGAATGCAGCCACTACAGGCTCGGAGCCGGCAGGTGCATGCTTGCTGATCGACTCAACAAACTCATTCACCTGCTGGGTGCCAGCCTCGACCTGACTCGACGTCAGTTTGGCGATGTCCGACTGCGTACCCACGATCAGCGCCTGAACCTGACGATTGAACTCGGCCAGGCGTTCGCTTTGCGCGCTCGGCTGGGTGAACGATGCCTGCAAGTCAGCAAAGCCTTGGGCATCGCGCACGGCGAGCAATTTGCGAACGCCTTCGAAATGTTCTTCGGTGGAGTCGCGCAGTGCCTTGAACTGCAGCTGGCTCAGCTGTTCAACGCTGGCGAACACTTTGCCGCTGATTTGTTGCAGCAGGTCGAGGTTGGCTTTCTGAGCGGTTTGCAGATTTTCCGGGTTGAAAAAAGACATGCTTGGATCTCCTGGTACGGGAAGGCCCGGATGGGCCTGAGGACGCGATAGCGATCCTGCCAGTCATCGCGCCGAATTGATATTGCAGTGCACAAAACCATTTGGCAATGGCTATTTTGTGCAGCGCACAATAAAGTTCGCTTCCTCGACTGATATTCCCTATACACTCGTGAAAATCGAATGGCCGGCTTGGCTTCTATTAGTCAAGGCAACATTCCCACGCATGGCGTCAGGAGTTCACGATGGGTCAGGAAGAAAATATTGCGCTGCAAGATGAAGGGCTTTCAGCCCCGTCCGGGTTGTTCGAGCACCTGAACCATCTCCAGCGCCTCAACACCCTCAACGTTCTCGACGCCGTGCAACAGCGCCAGGCCAAAACCTACGCGCCTTCCAGCCTTGGGCTACTCACCCAGCCGAACGCCGCTGACTGGCAGGAATACCTCACCGACCTGGGCCAACGCAGCGTGCTGTTCTGGGACACCTTGCGTCAGCGTGGCGACAACACCCTGGCCCACGAACGCGCCGGGTATCCGCTGCTGCTCAAGTTCGATCATGAAACCCTGATCGCCGGCGAAGACCTGCTTCGCCCGGTCAACTACTCGTTGCTGCAGATCCTCGCAGGGCCAGGGCAACGGCTCGACAGCAAAAAACAGCCGGTGATCATCATTGACCCACGCGGCGGTCACGGCTCGGGGATTGGCGGTTTCAAGCAGGATTCAGTCATCGGCGAAAGCCTGCGCGCCGGCCATCCGACCTACTTCATCTCGTTCAGCCATTCGCCATGCCCCGGGCAGACCCTGGCGGACATCGTTGAAGCCCAGGCGCGGTTCCTCGAAGAAGTCAGCGCGCGACATCCCGCCAGCGCAAAACCCGTGGTGATCGGCAACTGCCAGGCCGGCTGGGCATTGATGGGCCTGGCGGCGACCCGCCCGGAACTGCCAGGACTGATCATCGTCAATGGTGCACCTTTGTCGTACTGGGCCGGCGTCAACGGGCGCAATCCGATGCGCTACACCGGCGGTTTGCTGGGTGGCGGCTGGATGGCGCGCCTGGGCAGCGACCTGGGCAATGACCGTTTCGACGGCACCTGGCTGGTGAGCAATTTCGAAAGCCTCGACCCGGCCAACACCTGGTGGGGCAAGTACTACCACCTGTTCAGCGAAGTCGACAGCGAAGCCCCGCGCTTTCTGGACTTCGAACGCTGGTGGGGCAGCCCGACCCTGCTCAATGGCGAAGAGATCGAAATGATTGTCGACGACCTGTTCATCGGCAATCAGCTGTCCGGCGGCCTCGGGCGCAAGAGCAGCGGGCTCGACCTCAAACGCATCGAAGTGCCGGTGGTAGTGTTCTGCTCCTATGGCGACAACATCACCTCGCCACAACAGGCGCTGGACTGGATCACCGACGTCTATCCCAGCGATCTCGCCCTGCAAAATGCCGGTCGCACAATCGTTTACCTGCGGCACGCGAGCATCGGTCACCTGGGCATCTTCGTGTCGGGTGAAGTGGCGCGGCGTGAACACCGTGAGTTGCTGGGCGCGGTCGACGCGATCAATGAGTTGCCGGGCGGACTCTATGAAATGCTCATCGATGACCTGCCGGAAAACTCGGATACGCCGTACGCCGTGCGTTTCGAGCGAAGGCGTATCGCCGACATCCACGGTAAAGTGCAGCCGCCCCGTGACGACGATCGCGAGTTCGCACTGGTCGAACGTGCCTCTGATTTCAACAACACGCTTTATGACGGATTTGTACGGCCGTGGTTGCGTCAGTTGATCAACGAGCCGACCGCCGAACTGATGCGCAAGGCCCACCCGTTTCACCAGCAACAGGTGATGTGGAACAGTTTGAACCCGGCGCTCTGGTGGCTGGCGGGCAGTGCCGCTCAAGTGAACAAGGATCGACATCCCGCCAGCCCGTCCAATCCGTTGCTGGCCTGGCAGGAACTGTTTTCCAACCAGATACAGGACGCCTTGAACGGCTATCGGGACCTGCGTGATGCCGCTCAGGAGATGAGTTTTTATGGCGTGTATGGCGTCCTCAATAGCCTCGCCGGCAATACCCCGGGGCGAGATCTCCAGGCGCATGCCAGGCAGCATGATAAAGCCCTGACCGAACGCCTTCAGGACGCCCTGCCCCTTGGTGGTTTGATGGAAGCCTTGATCCGGATCCTGTTCCTGTTGGGCCGCGACGGCGATGAACCGGGCAAGCAAAGCGTCGAGAAACTGATCCTGCAACTGCAAGTACTGCTGCAGGACTACAGCGCCGAGCCGCTGGACCTGCGTGAAACCCTTCGCCTGCAAAAACTGCTGGTTGCCACCCACCCTCAGGAAAGCCTGGACAGCCTGCCCCTGATGCTGGGTGCGGTCGAAGAACGCCAACAAGTGCTGGCGGCTGTCGCCAATTTGCTGCCGGAACTGCAGACCAACGGTGCGGACAACCCGTTCTGGTGCGAGCTGCACACGCTGCTCGATGTGCCGCTGCCGGGGTTCAGCCTGACCCGCTCACCCGGCGAAGCCGATCCGGTTCCAGTGGTTAGCCCTGAACCGATCGCGCCAGTAACGCCGGCAAAAACGCACAAACCCGCAAAGGGCAAAAAAGGCGCGAAGAAACCTCCCGCACCCTGATGAGCAACCTGTGGGAACGGGCCTGTATGTGTGGCGAGGGAGCTTGCTCCCGCTGGGTCGCGAAGCGGCCCCAAAATCCTTGCGACTGCTTCGCAGCCGAGCGGGAGCAAGCTCCCTCGCCACACACAGGCCCGCTCCCGCAGGGAAAGTCACACCGGCGCGGCTTCCTCGATCTCAAACGATTCATCGGACCGGTACTGCCCCGGCGTCATGCCAAACCAGCGGCTGCAGGCTTTGTTGAAGCTGCTGTGATCATGAAAACCAAGGAGATACGCGACATGCTTCATGTTGAAGTGAGAATGACGCAGGTAGAAATCCGCCAGTTGTCGACGCACCGCGTTCAGCACGTCCCTGAATTGTGTCCCTTCCTTTTCCAGCGCACGTTGCAGTGTTCGTTTGCTGATGTTCAACGCCGCCGCGATCGATTCCATGTCGCACTGCCCCTGCCCCTGACTCAAGCGCTCGGTAATCAGCGCGCGAATCCGGCCGACAATGCAAAAACCGAACAGCAGGTCCAGCTGCGCCTCGGCGAAGCTGTCATGCAGCACCGCCAACGCTTCGTTGGCCATGCTCAAAGGCCGCATCAGCTCCTCCCGGTCAAACAAAATGCTGTCGTAAGCCGCGTCGAACTGCAGATTGCAGCCAAACAGCCGCTGATGCTCGGAGATGTCTTCGGGCTCGGGATAAGTGAACTCAACGCTCAAGGGTTGCGGTGCGTTGCCGCCCGACAGCTTGCGACAGAAACCCAGCAATGATGCCAGCCCGGCATCGGTGTATTGCCGCGGCTTGACCGACCCCTGCTGTTGATGGTCGAGCCCGGACAGACGGTAATGTTGCTGTTCCGAAGTAAAGAAAAGGCTGAACCCGGTGCCAATCAACGGACTGAAACGGACCAGGCGTTCAAGGGCTTTTTTCAGATTCAGGCTGGACATCATGGTGTAGCCCACGATCTGAAAGCTGCCGGGGTGGAAACTGCCATAGGCCCGTAGGCCAATGTCCGGATCGCCCGAGGCCTCAGCGGCCAGTTCCCAGAGTCGATAGATGGCCTTTCGCTCGCAAAACGCTCCGGGTTTATTGGCGAGATCAATGTCTAGTCCAGCCTCCCGACACAGACTGGCAACATCCAGTCCTTGAGCCGAGAGCGTATTTACCAGCACGCTGGCATAGCCTGAACTCATTTTATACATGGCGTCCTCAATGACCTGTGGAACCGGACATCCTGTCCGGAGCCATGACTGATCTGCGATGAATCAAAATTCTAACGGGTGATGTCGTTGCCAATATTGATCCCAGTATAGGTAGTCCTCACCTTTAGCCACTGTTTCAGGCCATTCGTCGCATCGGAGTCGCCAAACCGCGCATGGCACCGTTGGACACCACACCGTCACCTCCCAACACTTCCGCATCCCCTGCCAATACCGAACAATCGCCCATCTTGCAGCGCAAAAACAAAAAAGGATTGGAGCTTATGAAGTCGCTTGGTCGTATTGCGTTGGTCACGGGTGGTATGGGTGGGATTGGCACGGCCATAAGCCAGCGCCTGTACAAGGAAGGATTCAAGGTCATCGTCGGTTGCAGCGCCGATTCCGCCCGCAAGAACGACTGGATTGCCACCCAGCTGGCAGCGGGTTACCAGTTCGAGTGCATCTACGGCGACATCACCGACTGGGAGTCGACGCGCAAGGCTTTCGAGACGGCCCACGAACAATTCGGAGCGGTGGACGTGCTGGTCAACAACGCCGGCATTACCCGCGATGCGTCCTTTCGCAAACTGACCCCCGAAGACTGGAACGCGGTGATCGGCACCAACCTCAGCGGCCTGTTCAACACCACCAAACAGGTGATCGAAGGCATGCTGGCCAAGGGCTGGGGACGGGTCATCAACATTTCTTCGATCAACGGTCAACGCGGCCAGTTCGGCCAGACCAATTACAGCGCGGCCAAAGCCGGCATCCACGGTTTCACCATGGCACTGGCGCGGGAAGTGTCCGGCAAGGGCGTCACCGTCAACACCGTCTCGCCGGGTTACATCCAGACCAGCATGACCGCCGCCATCCGCCCGGACATCCTCGACACCATGATTGCGGCCACCCCGGTCGGGCGCCTCGGCCAACCCGAAGAAATCGCTTCGATCGTGGCCTGGCTGGCTTCCGATGAATCGGGCTACAGCACCGGCGCCGACTTCTCGGTGAACGGCGGCATGAACATGCAGTAGACCGATCAGGGCACGGACGCCCTGCTCCCGCAGGACAAAATTTTAATGAGGTCATGCATGAACGAAGTCGTAATCGTTGCCGCTACTCGTACCGCCATTGGCAGTTTTCAGGGTGCCTTGTCCGCGATTCCAGCCACCGAGCTGGGTGCCACAGTGATTCGCCGTCTGCTGGAAGAAACCGGTCTGGACGGCGCGCAGATCGATGAAGTGATCCTCGGCCAGGTCCTCACCGCAGGCTCGGGACAAAACCCGGCACGCCAGACGGCGATCAAGGCCGGCCTGCCCTTTACTACCCCGGCCCTGACCCTGAACAAGGTCTGCGGCTCGGGCCTCAAGGCCGTGCAACTGGCTGTTCAAGCGATCCGTTGCGGCGACGCCGAACTGGTGATTGCCGGCGGCCAGGAAAACATGAGCCTGGCGCCCTATGTGCTGCCCAAGGCACGCACCGGGCTGCGTCTGGGTCATGCGCAATTGCAAGACAGCGTGATTCAGGACGGTTTGTGGGACGTTTTCAACGACTACCACATGGGCATCACCGCTGAAAATCTGGCCACGCGGTACAGCCTCACCCGCGAAGACCAGGACGCCTTCGCCGCCGCCTCGCAACAGAAAGCGGCTGCCGCCGTCGAAGCAGGCTACTTCAAGCGTGAAATCACGCCGATCCTGATCCCTCAGCGCAAGGGCGATCCGCTGGTGTTCGATACGGATGAACAACCGCGCCCGGGCAGCACGCTGCAAGCCTTGAGCAATCTGAAACCGGCGTTCCAGAAAGACGGCAGCGTGACCGCCGGTAACTCGTCGACCCTCAACGATGGCGCCGCCGTGTTGCTGCTGGCCAGCGCCACCACGGCCCAGGCCCTCGGCTTGCCGGTGCTGGCACGCATCAAGGCTTACGCCAGCGCAGGCGTCGACCCGTCGATCATGGGCATCGGCCCGGTTCCGGCCACCCGTCTGGTGCTGGAGAAAGCCGGCTGGAGCCTGGACGACCTCGACCTGATCGAAGCCAACGAAGCGTTCGCCGCGCAATCACTGGCAGTTGGCAAGGAACTGGGCTGGGACACCCGCAAGGTCAACGTCAACGGTGGCGCGATTGCACTGGGCCATCCGATCGGCGCGTCGGGCGCGCGGATTCTGGTGTCGCTGGTGCACGAACTGATTCGCCGTGACGGCAAAAAGGGCCTGGCCACGTTGTGCATTGGCGGCGGCCAAGGCGTCAGTCTGGTCATCGAACGATAAGAAGAAACACAGGACTGCTTGCTTGACTGCTGACGCGGTGCCGAATTCCGGCACCGCGGTTTTTTTCTGCCCGGTTTACTGATGTGGGCAAGGAGTTCCATGGACAATAACGCGCACACCTTCAATACCTTCTGGTCCGGCCAGGTACCGTTCATTGCCTCCTTTGCAGTGCAACAATTACGTTTATGGGTCAGCACCAATCCGTGGTTTACCGGGCAGGAATACAACGAGTGGTTCGACTTGCCGCGCGACACCCTGGACAGCCTCCAGTCGGACTATCAGCTGCAATGGGCGGACCTCGGGCACCGCCTGATGAGCGGCCAGCCCTTCACCTTTGAGGATCGACGTTTTGCCAGTGGCAACTGGCGCGAGCCGCTGTTCGGCTCCCTCGCCGCGTTTTACCTGCTGAACGCCGGGTTCCTGCTCAAACTGCTCGACAAACTGCCGATCAAAGACAAGAAACCCCGCCAGCGCCTGCTGTACCTCGTAGAGCAAGCCATCGCCGCGGGCGCGCCGAGCAATTTTCTGGTGAGCAATCCCGATGCCCTGCAGCGGGCCGCGGACACTCAAGGCGCCAGCCTGCTCACGGGCCTGTTGCACCTGGCCAGCGACCTGCAGGAAGGCAAGATGCGCCAGTGCGACAGCGGCGCCTTCAAGGTCGGCGTCGACCTGGCCAGCACGCCCGGCGAAGTGGTATTCGAGAACGACCTCTTCCAGTTGATTCAGTACTACCCGCAAAGCGACACCCAATACCGGCGACCGGTGTTCATCGTCCCGCCGTCGATCAACAAGTACTACATCCTTGACCTGCGCCCGGACAACTCGATGGTTCGCCACCTGTTGCAACAAGGTCATCCAGTGTTTCTGATGTCGTGGCGCAACTTCGATCAGGCACATGCAGGCACCACGTGGGACGACCTGATCGAAACCGGCATCATCAAAGGCCTGCAAGTGACCCGTGAAATCAGCGGCGAGCAACGGCCTAATTGCGTCGGTTTCTGCATCGGCGGCACGCTGCTGAGCACCGCGCTGGCGGTGCTGGCGGCCCGCGGTGATCGCGAAATCGGCAGCGTGAGCCTGTTGACCACGTTCCTGGACTACCTCGACACCGGCCCTATCGACATCTTCGTCGACGAGCAACTGGTGGCTTACCGCGAGCGCACCATCGGTGGCGTTGACGGCCCCATCGGCCTGTTCAAGGGCGAGGACATGGGCAACACCTTCTCACTGTTGCGCCCCAATGATTTGTGGTGGAACTACAACGTCGACAAGTACCTCAAGGGCCAGAAGCCGATCCCTCTCGATTTGCTGTTCTGGAACAACGACAGCACCAACCTTCCCGGCCCGATGTATTGCTGGTATTTGCGCCACACCTATTTGCAGAACGATCTGAAATCCGGCGAGCTGGACTGCTGCGGCGCCAGGCTCGATCTGCGCGCCATCGACGCGCCGGCGTACATCCTCGCTACTCATGACGATCACATCGTGCCTTGGCGAAGCGCCTACGCCAGCACCGAACTGCTGTCCGGCACCAAGCGCTTCGTGCTGGGTGCTTCGGGGCATATTGCCGGGGTCATCAACCCGCCCGCCAAGGAGAAGCGCCATTACTGGACCAATAACCGGGTCACGAAAAACCCCGATACCTGGTTCAAGAATGCCGAGCAACATCCCGGCAGCTGGTGGAACGACTGGTTCGCCTGGCTCGCCGAACACGGCGGCGAACGCCAGCCTTCGGCGCCGCACAGCGGCAATGCGCAGTATCCTGCACTTGAATCGGCCCCCGGTCGGTACGTGATGCAATGATGGACTGTCCCGTGCGATAGCTTTTATTGCGCGGGGCGCCGCGGTGATCCCGCCCCGCAAGAAAGTCAAAACACAGCACACCGGTTCAATATCCCCGAATGAATTTACGCAACCATGGCCTCCTCACTCACCCGTAAGGACCTCGCCATGGCTATCGCAAAAGCAGTTCCCGGCAAAACCCTGCTGACCCCGACCGACCACACACTGATCATGATCGACCACCAGTCGCAGATGTCCTTTGCGACCAAGTCGATCGACGCCGTGACCCTGCGCAACAACGCCGCGCTGGTGGCCAAGGCTGCACGTGGCTTCAAGGTCTCGACCATCCTCACCACGGTTGCCGAGAAGAGCTTCTCAGGCCCGATCTTCGACGAAATCAAATCGGTATTCCCGGAACACAACGTCATCGACCGCACCAGCATGAACACCTGGGAAGACGAGCGCATCGCCGTCGAAGTCAACAAGATCGGCAAACAGAAAATCGTCCTCGCCGGCCTGTGGACCTCCGTGTGCATCGTCGGCCCGGCGCTGTCGGCCATCGACCAGGGTTTCGAGGTCTATGTGATTGCCGATGCCTGTGGCGACGTCAGCACCGAAGCGCATGAAATGGCCATGCAGCGCATGATCCAGATCGGCGCGCGGCCGATGACCTCGCTGCAATACCTGCTTGAACTGCAGCGCGACTGGGCACGTACCGAGACCTATGACGAAACCGTGAAAACCTCGATTGCCAACGGTGGTTCCTACGGTCTGGGGCTGATTTACGCCAAGACCATGTTCGGGGCTTCGGAAGGCCACTAAGCGGTTTCCTTTTAATAGCAAGCGACTGTGGACATTCCGCAGTCGCTGGTGCGTGGTCATTGACGATGAAGTTTCGCAAGCAAGATCTTCGCGCCGGGTTGCCCTTCTGGTTATCGATGCTGTTCGCTGGAACAGCCCTGGCTGATGAACCCGCACAAGGGTTTCTGGACGGCGCGACGCTTGACGTGCTCAGCCGCAACTTTTACCTCAATAGCGATTACCGATCCCCTTCGCCGACAGGCAAAAGCTATAAAGCGGAATGGGCTCAAGGCTTTATCGGCGCTTTTGAATCCGGTTTCACACCCGGTACGCTTGGGTTTGGCCTGGATGCTCATGCCTTTTTGGGATTGAAACTGGATGGCGGCAAGGGGCATTCCGGGACCGGATTGCTGCCCGTAAATGATGACGGTCGTAGCGAAGGCAACTACTCCAGTGGCGGTGGCGCGCTGAAAATCAGAGCCTCCCGAACCACCTTGGCCTTCGGTGAAATGATGGTCGAAACCCCGGTATTCGACACCGCGGACAAACGCCTGCAACCGGAATACGCCAACGGGTTTCTGCTGAACAGCCGAGAAATCGACGACCTGAATCTGGTGGCCGGTCATTTCACGGCGTTCAAGAACCAGGACAGTTCTTCGGGCAAAGGCGACTTCTATGGCTATGGCGCCAACACCGAGGCTGGCGGCATTACATTTCTCGGCACCGACCTGTTCACCCAACGCCCCGTCGGCGGTGCGCTCTACGCCTCCGAACTCAGCGACACCTGGCGTCAGTATTACGCCAACCTGCACCTGAAGCAGCCCGGGGTATTCCTCGACGCCAATCTCTACCATACGCAGGACACCGGCAAAGCGCTGGCCGGCGCCATCGATAACACCGCGTTCAGTCTCTCGGGCAAGTACACCGTCGCTGCACATGCCTTCACGCTGGCGTATCAAAAAATCACGGGCGACACGCCATTCGATTTTGTCGGCGGCGATTCGATCTACCTGGCCAACTCGATCAAGTACGCCGACTTCAACGGCGCCAATGAACGCTCGTGGCAGGCACGTTACGACCTCGATTTGGGCACCTTAGGGATTCCCGGCCTGAATTTCATGACGCGTTACGTCATGGGCAGCCAGATCGACGGCACCCATGCGCCCAAGGGCGGCGCCTACAACCCTTTTGATGAGTCCGTCGGTGACTACATGCCGCAACAAGGCGATGGCGGCCGGCATTGGGAGCGCGACATAGACCTGCGCTACGTCGTGCAGTCCGGCACGGCCAAAGGATTGTCCCTGCAATTGTCCCATGTGTCCCATCGAGCCAACACCGCCCAGGCAGGCGATGACATCGACCGGGTGTACGTGGTCATCCAGTACCCGCTGAACTTCGGGCATCTGTGAAGGGAAATTGGCGGAAGGCAGCCGGAGTCGAACCTGCCCGGGAACGGATGCCGTCCCCAACCGGGTTTGAAGCCCGGCCGCGCCACCGGGCGCGATTGCCTTCCTTGCCCGTTGCGCCAGGGCATTGTCGAGGCGGATATGACGTTTGTCGCCAAAGCGTCGGGTCAGGCCCAGCCGGTCGAAGTATTCGAGAATCTGGATGCTACGTTTTCGCCCCAGGCCCACCGCATCGCGAAACGCCGTGACTTGAATCACCTCGTTTTGCGCCGCCAGTTGCAAGAGCATAGCCGCCATACGACGCAGCATTGCGTCTGTATAAAACAGGTCGCGGACCACTTGGTGCACCAGGCTTAGGCGCGCCATCTTGCGCAGCAGCAAGCGCACCGTCACCTCATCGAAACCCAGGTCACGCACCCACGGGGGATCGAATCCGGCCTGTTCGAACAACGGTTGCAAGTGTTGCCACAGGGCTTCGTCCTCCGCGCTCAAGCGTACTTGATGACCGGGCAAGTGCAGCCACGGTCCGCTGGCAGCGAGAGTGCCAGCGGCCAGCAGTTCGTCGATCAGGCTGACGAACGTCGCACGGTCCAGCGCCGTGCCGGCGAACCGGCGCAGGCGATCCCGGTCCGGGCCCATTTGATCCGGTTCCAGTTGATGAAAGCGCGCCAGATGTTCCAGCAGCAGTGCTTTTTGCGTTTCCCAGCGCAGTGTGCTGAACAACAGTTGTCCCTGGCGCGTATCGATCAGGCGGACATCCTCGGGTAAATTCCAGGTGCTGCGCGGGCGGTTGAACTGACGTTCCAGACGCTGCGGGTCTAGCCCGGTGTCGCTGTTGGCCAGCAACGCCGGCAAGACCTCTTCCAGATGTGTCGTCGAGGCCAGCGCCTGCAATTGCGCCAGTCGCTCTGGGCTTCGGCGCTGTCGCGATGGCGCGAACGGGTCCAGCACCCGGCCACCGCCGAGGGTGCGCTGAGCGCTTTGGTCACGCAGGATCAAAGGGTCGTCGTGCACCGCCTGCACGGGGGCATTGAGCAGGAGTTGCGCGAACATGCGCTCACCCGGCGCCAGGCTGGAACCCTCCAGTAACGCCACTCGCCCCGTTACGTCCTGAGTCCCGAGGTGCACGTGCACAGGCTGAAAATGTTCGAACGTCCTGGCTTCGCTGATCAACAGATGCAGGTCGATGTCCAGCCGCTGGGTCGGCGCATAAAGCCACTCGGCCAGCAGCCAGTGCCCTCGGTGAATCTGCTCCAGTGACAGGCGCTCGGCGCTCAGGTTCAACGCCACTCGCTGGCCCGCCGTGGCGCTGTCGGCTGCCTGATTCTGCGCATGCAGGCCACGCACCCGCACCGGTTTGCCCTGTGGACCGAGCGATAGTGTGTCGCCGACCGCCACCTGCCCGGACAACGCCGTGCCGGTCACCACAATTCCCGCACCAGCGACGCTGAAAGCCCGATCAATCGCCAGGCGAAATCCGCCGAGGGTATGGCGCTGGATCACTTCTTTTTGCGCATCCAGCAAGGCCTGGCGCAGCGTTTCGATACCCTCGCCGGTCGTGTTCGACAGCGCAATCTGTGGCGCGCCGGCATAAGGACCGGGCGCGAGCAAAGCGGCGATCTGTTCGCGCACGGCCTGCACTCTAAAAGTATCGACCCGGTCGCATTTGGTGATCGCAATCAGCGCCCGGGGAATGCCCAACAGTTCGACGATGGCCAGGTGTTCCCGGGTCTGGGGCATGACGCCGTCATCAGCGGCCACCACCAGCAGCGCCAGATCAATGCCTTGCGCTCCAGCCAGCATGTTGTGGGTGAAGCGTTCATGACCGGGCACGTCGATAAAACCGGTCAGGGCCGCGCCGGGTTCGAGCGCCGAATACAGATAACCGAGGTCGATGGTCATGCCTCGGTCACGCTCTTCCCGGCGACGGTCGCCCGCCTGACCGGTCAAGGCCTGCAGCAAGGACGTCTTGCCGTGATCGATGTGCCCTGCGGTGCCGACGATCACCCGGTCACCTGCAGTTGATCGAGCTGCGCCAGCCATGCCGGCTCGTCGTCCAGTTGCCGCAGATCCAGCCACAGCGCGTCATCATCGAGGCGACCGAGCACGGGGATGGCCAGCTTTCTGAAGGCAGCCTCCAGCTCAAGCAACCGTCGTCCGCGCAGGCGCTTGCTGACCTCCGGTCGCAGGCACAGTGCCGCGCTCGGCAGGCGCGCCACGGGTTGGCTGCCACTGCCGATCATGCCCAGCGATGGCACTGCGCTGACGCGCCAGCCCTCGCCCAACACCTTGGCCAGCGATGGTTGCAGGCGCTCGGCCTGGGCGAAGATGTCTGTCTGCGGGCGGATGAGTAGACGCAAACTCGGCAGGCGTTCCGCCAGGCGATCCGGATCGCGGTAAAGACCCAGCACGGCTTCGAGGGCGGCCAGGGTCAGTTTGTCGACGCGCAACGCCCTTTTCAGGGGGTTCTTCTTGATCTTCGCGATCAGGTCTTTGCGACCCACGATCAGCCCGGCCTGCGGGCCACCGAGCAGTTTGTCGCCGCTGAAGGTAACAATGTCTGCACCGTCGAGCAGTGCCTGGCGCACCGTCGGTTCGGCGGGCAAGCCCCAGCGAGTCAAGTCCAGCAGGCTGCCGCTGCCGAGGTCTTCGAGCAGCGGCAAACCGTGTTTGTGCGCCAGCTCCGCCAATTCGGCAGTTGGCACGCTCGTGGTGAAGCCTTGAATGCTGTAGTTGCTGGCATGCACGCGCATCACCAATCCACTGCGCGGGCCGATGGCGGCTTCGTAATCCTTGGCGTGGGTGCGATTGGTGGTGCCGACTTCATGCAGCTTCACCCCGGCCCGGGCCATGATGTCGGGAATGCGGAACGCACCGCCGATTTCGATCAGTTCGCCCCGGGAAATGATCCCTTCCTTGCGCGCGCCCAGGCTGTTGAGCGTCAGCAGCACGGCGGCGGCGTTGTTGTTGACCACGGTGACCGCTTCGGCACCGGTCAGTTCGCGGATCAGGCCTTCGATCAGGTCGTCGCGGTCGCCGCGCTTGCCGCTGTGCAGGTCGAATTCCAGGTTGAGCGGATAGCGGGCGGCCATCTGCACCGCGTCAATCGCTTCCTGCGGCAGTAACGCGCGACCGAGGTTGGTGTGCAACACGGTGCCGGTGAGATTGAATACGCGACGGACATGGCTGCGATGCTGCCGGGCAAGGCGTTCGCCAGCCCTGCCCGCCAACGTGTCGGGGGTGATTTCGATGGCGTCGAGTTGCCCTGAAATGACCGGTTCACGCAGGTCATCCAGCAGTTGCCGTAAACTGCCCAGCAGCGCTTCGCGCCCATAGCGCTCGGACAGTGGCTGGCATGCCGGATGGCGCAGCAAACTGTCGATGGAAGGCAATCGCAAGGCCGGGTTGGCGGATCTGGAGGGCATCAGGGGCTCCCGTAAACGGCTGACCGCCTGAGTGTAGTCGCTGGGACTCTTTGCGAGCGGGCTCGCTCCCGCAATGAATTTGCGTATGCCTGGCGCTCGTACGATGGCGACCTGACAGCCGACCTTTTTTTTGGACTGAGCGCAGAACCTGCGCTCGGCCTTCCGACGGGGCAGATCAAGATCAAAAGCAAAAGCGAGGCGGCCTGATAGCCGGCCTGAAGTTTGTCAGGATCATTGGTGGGAAACACCCGTGTCATGCCCGCCAACAATCCACTGTGGGAGCTAGCCTGCTAGCGATGGACGTCCAGACACCGCGTTGATTCAGATCGCCCGCGTTATCGTTAACGATCATCGCTAGCAGGCTAGCTCCCACAGGAGATCGGGTTCCGAACGAACGGGGCAATAGCGCTTGGTTAGTTGGCGCTTTTCCAAGTAACCCGCTGTAAGAGCGGAACCATAGGCGGCCGTTACCGAAGAAATGGAGATGTCGCCGAGAGTCCCCAGCAAGAAAGCTTCAATCCCCCCCAGGCGCAAACAAAAGATTCGGCGCCACCCGCTGATACCCTTCCTGCTCCAGGCGCATGTCCAGCATCAGACTGGTCAAATCCCCCGACAGCGCTTCAGCTTCAGCATCATTTTCCAGATACAACAATTTCAGATAACTGCGACAACCGGGACAAACCTCGGCGCGCAACGGCGCCTGATTGGCAGCATGGCGATCATCATCAAGACTGACATATTCCAGACCCTTGCTCTGCTCGCAATACACGCATTTGACCCGCACCACATGCCATTCACAGGCACACAGCGAACACACCAGATAGCGCAAGCCGTTGTGCTTGCCGCGATGCCGAATCACCCCGGCCATCGCCGGAGAACCGCAGGCCGGACACTGGCTGAGACTGTCGCCGGGTTTCAAGGCCAGATCAGGCGTGCTCAGTAACCAATGGCTCCAGGCAGCCTGCAACGCGGCGCCCAGAAATGGCACCAACTCCGCCGGCAGCAACGCAAACTGGCCGCTGACCAAAGCAATTGCCCAGGCTTTGAGTTGGCCGACGCTGGCATTTCGCAAACGGGCTAGCGCGCTCTCGACTTCCATTTGCGACGGTGGCCGATAACGCTGCAACAGCGCATGCAGCCAAGGCAACCAATCGTCCTCGCGTACCAGGCCGTCGGCAGCGAACGGCGGCAAGCCATGCTGCTGGCAAACCCGCAGACGTTCGGGGTCCGGCAACGTAGCGACGGGGGGATCGTCCATCAACTGCTGCTGAACACCACACAGGCCTGCCACCAGAAGCAGGTAATTGGCCAAAGGATGCCCCTCAGCCAACCGTTCCAGTCGCTGTGCTCGCAACGCGAACAGGTTGTTCGGCGGCAAGTGCAGAAACGGCGGAGAACTCGCCGCCGCTTCAATCTCGCCAGGCTGAAGAATTGTCGCCAAGGGGCTTATCCTTTTTTGCTGACCGGCCGTTCGGGGTGTTCATCGCGCGTGACTTCCCGGTACCAGAGCTCATGGTGTTTCCTTGCCCAGGCACGGCTGACCCAGCCATGCACCATGGCGCTGACCGAGCCCTTGATCCAGATACCGGCGTAGATGTGCACGATGATGCTCAACACCAATACAAATCCCGCCAAGGCATGCAGCAACATCGCCCAGCGAATCGAGGTGATGCCGAAATACTCGCTGAAATATGCCCGCCAGATCACCAGCCCGCTGAACAGCAGCACGAGCATGCACAGCAGCAAGGTCCAGAACAGCAGCTTCTGCCCCGGGTTGTACTTGCCGATCGGCGGCACGCCCTCCTCCTCGTTCTGGATCACTCGCCCGACGCGGCGCAGCCACAAGCGGTCATTGCTGATAAAGAAGTTCGCCCGAAAGAACTGAATCACCAGCCCCAGGAACAGCACGAACATCACCACACCCATGAACGGATGCAGGATGCGCGTCCATGGCCCGCCGCCGAACAGGTGACTGAGCCAGAACAACGCTGGATGAAACAACGCCAGCCCCGACAACGCCGCCATGAAGAAAAAGATCGCCACCAGCCAGTGATTGGTGCGCTGGTTCGAGGTGTAGCGCAGGATCTGTCTGCGGATCATGGTCTGTCCTCCCCGCGCGGATCGAAGGTGTGCACCGCCGGATCGACTTCATGCACCGCAGGGTCTTTGAGGACCGGAAGTTCGTCTTCCTCGACGATCTGCGGGCCAACGCGCACGTAGTGGAAGAACCCGGCCAACACCGCCAGCCCCATGGCCAGCAAGCCCAAGGGTTTGCTCACGCCTTTCCACAATTCCACCAGCGGACTGATCGTCGGGCTATTCGGCAGACCGGCATAGAGCACCGGCGTGTCGGCGTGATGCAGCACATACATGACGTGCGTGCCGCCCACGCCCTCGGGATCGTACAGCCCGGCGTTGGCGAAGCCGCGGCTCTTGAGATCGACGATGCGTTCGGCGGCGTGTTCCTTCATGTCGTCCTTGGTGCCGAACACAATCGCCCCGGTCGGACAGGTTTTCACGCAGGCCGGTTCCAGGCCTACAGCGACCCGGTCCGAGCACAATGTGCACTTGTAGGCCTTGTGATCCTTTTGCGAGATCCGCGGGATGTTGAACGGGCAGCCGGTGATGCAATAACCGCAGCCGATGCAGTGGTCCTGATCGAAATCGACGATACCGTTGGCGTGCTTGATAATCGCCCCCGGACTCGGGCACGCCGCCAGGCAGCCTGGCTCGGCGCAATGCATGCAGCCGTCCTTGCGGATCAGCCATTCGAGGTTGCCAGCGTCGGTTTCGTGCTCGGTGAAGCGCATCAGGGTCCAGGTTTCCGCGCTCAAGTCCTGGGGATTGTCGTAGGTGCCGAGGTTGTGACCGACGTCGTCGCGCAGCTCGTTCCATTCCGAACAGGCGACCTGGCAGGCCTTGCAGCCGATGCACTTGGTGGTGTCGATCAGCTTGGCCACTTCCTCCTGATTGCGCACTGACGGCGAAACCGTCGTGGTGGCCGAGCGGGCAATGATGTCTTGGCTGGCCATTCAGACTTTCTCCACGTTGACCAGGAATGACTTGGATTCCGGGGTCTGGGTGTTGCCATCGCCGAGGAACGGCACCAGGGTATTGGTCAGGTAACCGTGACGCGTGAGCCCGGTAAATCCCCAGTGCAACGGGATGCCGATCTGGTGCACCACCTGATTGTTGACCTGCAGCGGGCGTATCCGCTTGGTCACCACCGCCACCGCTTCGATATGCCCGCGTTTGCTGCTGACCCGCACCCGGTCACCGGCAACGATGCCTTTTTCCTTGGCCAGCACCTCGCCGATCTCGACGAACTGCTCCGGCTGGGAAATGGCGTTGAGCTTGCAATGCTTGCTCCAGAAGTGGAAATGCTCGGTCAGCCGGTAGCTGGTGGCGGCGTACGGGTAATCCTTGGCCACGCCGAGGGAATCCCATACCGAATCGAAGATCCGCGCCGCCGGGTTACTGGTGGCTTTCTTGTTTTCCGGGTGCAGCGGGTTGATGCCGATGGGCGTCTCGAACGGCTCGTAGTGTTCCGGGAACGGGCCTTCGTTCATCTTGTCGACGGCAAAGAACCGCGCCACGCCTTCAGGGTTCATGATGAACGGATTCATCCCGGCTTCCGGTGGCGAGTCGGCCTTGAAGTCCGGCACGTCGGTGCCGCCCCAGACTTTACCGTTCCACCACACCAGGCGTTTTTTCTCGTCCCACGGTTTGCCTAGCGGGTCGGAGGAGGCGCGGTTGTAGAGAATCCGCCGGTTCGCCGGCCAGGCCCAGGCCCAGCCCTGGTGCTGTTTCATGCCATACGGATCGCTGTTGTCGCGCCGGGCCATCTGGTTACCGGCCTCGGTCCAGCTGCCGCAAAAGATCCAGCAGCCTGACGCGGTGCTGCCGTCGTCCTTGAGTTGACCAAAGCCGGCCAGTTGCGCCTTGCCCTTGATCGCCACACCCGTCGCATCGGTGAAGTCGGTGGTGGCGTAGCCGTTGATCTCCCTGGCCAGCTCTTCCGGCGCCGGTTCGTCGGCAATCCTGTAGGACCACGACAGTTTGAGGATCGGGTCGGGATAAGTGCCGCCATGGGCTTGATAGCGTTGACGCAGGCGCAGGAACAGCTCGCTCATGATCTGCACGTCGGTGCGCGCTTCGCCAGGGCCGTCGGCGCCTTTCCAGTGCCATTGCAGCCAGCGACTGCTGTTGACCAGAGAGCCGTCTTCCTCGGCGAAACAGGTGGTAGGCAGGCGAATCACTTCGGTCTGGATGCCGGCGGTTTCCACATCGTTATACGGCCCGACGTTGCGCCAGAATTCCGAGGTCTCGGTGGACAGCGGGTCCATCACCACCAGCCATTTCAACCTGGCCAGCGCCGCCATCACCCGGTTTTTGTCGGGCAACGCGGCAATCGGGTTGAAGCCCTGGCACATGTAACCGTTGACCTTGCCCTGCCCCATCAGGTCGAACACTTTGAGGATGTCGTAGTTGGGGATGTCGAGTTTCGGCAAATAGTCGTACGCCCAATTGTTCTCGGCCGTAGCGTTGCCGGCGTACCAGGCTTTCATCAGGCTGACGTGGAATTTGCTGTAGTTCTGCCAGTAGGACAGCTGCCCCGGCCGCAATGGTTTTTGCGTGCGTTTGGTGATGTAGGCGTTGTAGTCCTGCTCCGCGTCCTGCGGCAACGTCAGATAGCCCGGCAGCGCATTGGACAGCAGCCCGAGGTCCGTCAACCCCTGGATATTGGAGTGCCCGCGCAAGGCATTGACGCCCCCGCCCGGCATGCCGACGTTGCCCAGCAGCAACTGCACCATGGCGGCGCTGCGAATGATTTGCGAACCGATCGAGTGCTGCGTCCAGCCCAAGGCATAGAGGATCGTCATGGTCTTGCCCGGTTGCGAGCAGGTGGCGATCTCTTCCCAGATCTTTTGCATGGCGTCCACGGGCATGCCGCAAATCTGACTGGCCAGCTCGATGTTGTAGCGGCTGTAATGCTGCTTCATCAATTGATAGACGCAGTGCGGGTCTTGCAGGGTCGGGTCGACCTTGACGAAGCCGTCTTCACCGAGTTCATAACCCCAGCCGGACTTGTCGGTGTACGCGCGTTTGGTCACGTCGTACCCGCTGAAGATTCCGTCCTCGAAGCCATACCCGGCTTTGACGATGAATGACACGTCGGTGTAATTGCGCACGTACTCGTGCTGGATCTTGTCCTCGGTCAGCAGATAATTGATCAGCCCGCCCATGAAGGCGATGTCGGTGCCGGTGCGAATCGGCGCGTAATAGTCGGCCACGGACGCAGTGCGGGTGAATCGCGGGTCGACCACGATCAGCCGCGCGGCATTGTGCGCCTTGGCTTCGGTCACCCATTTGAAACCGCATGGGTGCGCTTCTGCTGCGTTGCCGCCCATCACCAGGATCAGATTCGCGTTGGCGATATCGGTCCAGGTATTGGTCATGGCACCACGGCCGTACGTCGGGGCAAGACTTGCCACCGTCGGGCCGTGTCAGACACGCGCACCCCAGCATGCCGAGACTGCGAATGACCTTGTGGGTGATGTAACCCGCTTCGTTGGACGCCGCCGAAGCCGCAAGAAAACCAGTGGTCAGCCAGCGGTTCACCGTTTGGCCCTGGGCGTTTTTCTCGATGAAGTTGGCGTCGCGGTCGGCCTTCATCAGGTCGGCGACGCGATCCAGCGCTTCATCCCAGGAAATGCGCGTCCACTCCGTGCTGCCCGGCTTGCGCACCTGCGGATATTGCAGGCGGCCGGGGCTGTGAATGAAATCCAGCAGGCCCGCGCCTTTCGGGCACAGCGTGCCGCGATTGACCGGATGGTCGGCATCGCCTTCGATGTGGATGATGTTTTGCGCGACATTCTTGGCGGCATCGCCCTGGCTGTACATGATCAAGCCGCAGCCTACCGAGCAGTACGGGCAGGTGTTGCGGGTTTCATGGGTGTGGGCGAGCTTGAAGTGGCGCACCTGCTCGGCGAAGGCCGGCGCCGGGGCCATGCCCAGCGCGCCCAGGCTCGAGCCTGCAAGGCCGATACCGGCGACCTTGAAGAACTGACGACGGTTGAGATCCATCGTGCACTCCTGATCAGGTGAAGACCCGGTACTTGTGCCGGGTTTTTCGGGGCAATCACGGCGGCGGCAGCGTAGCTACCGACACTTCAAACTCTAGACAATGCAGTCGAAGACTGTGTGAAAACCGACCGCCGGCCCAGGTTTTTCCCCCGTGGGAGAGCCTTTGTGGCGAGGAGTTTATCCCCGTTGGGCTGCGAAGCAGCCCCCTGCATTCTTTCGGTCATACCGGGTTGACAGGATCTACGACGGCTTCGCCGCCGAACGGGGATAAATCCCCTCGCCACAAAACACCTCACCACAAATCCCCTCTCCGCACGGCTCGCTCCCACAGGGGCTTGGCCTTATCATGTCTGCCGAATTAATCCCGGCCTTTATGAGATGAGCATGACTTTCGATTTTGATCAGGTGTTCGACCGCCACAACACCGGCAGCACCAAGTGGAGCCGCTACCCGGCCGAGGTTCTGCCGATGTGGGTCGCCGACATGGACTTCGCCGCGCCGCCGGTGATTATCCAGGCCCTGCAAAAACGTCTGGAGCATCCATTGCTCGGCTACAGCGTGGCGCAGGACGACTTGCGCGACGCCATCGTTGCCGACCTCTGGAACAAATACACCTGGCGCGTCGAGCCGCAGGAACTGATTTTCCTGCCGGGTGTGGAGTCGGGTTTCAACATGGCCCTGAACGCACTGGTGCAACCGCAACAGAACGTCGTGGTCCAGGTTCCGAACTACCCGCCGCTGCGGCATGCCCCCGGCCATTGGGGCCTGAACAAGGTTGAACTGAATTTCGACACACAGGCTGACGGCACCTACATCACGCCGCTCGATACCTTGCGCCAGTCGCTGGCCGGTGGCGGCGCGTTGCTACTGAGCAATCCGCACAACCCGCTGGGCAAGGCGTTCCCACGGAACGAACTGCAAGCGGTGGCAGACATCTGCCGCGAACAGGACGCCTGGATCATCTCCGACGAAATCCACGCCGAACTGTGCTTCGACGGGCGCAAACATGTTCCCACCGCGTCGTTGAGCCCTGAAATCGCCCGGCGCACCATTACGCTGATGTCGGCGAGCAAGGCCTACAACATCGCCGGCCTGAAGACCTCGTTCATGATCATTCAGGACCGGGCTTTGCGTGAGCGAGTCAACCACGCCCGTTGCGGCATGGTCGATAGCGTCAACCCGCTGGGTATGGAAGCGACACGCGTGGCTTATACCGAAGCCGGGCCGTGGCTGACCGAGCTGGTGGGTTACCTGCAAGCCAACCGCGATTACCTGGTCGATGCCGTTCGCACCCGGCTGCCGGGCGTCACCATGAACGTACCGCAGAGCACTTATCTGGCGTGGCTCGATTGCTCGGCGCTGGGTCTGGATAATCCGCAGCAGTTCTTCCTTGAACAGGCGAAGGTCGGGCTCAGCCCAGGCCTGGATTTTGGCGATGACTGCAAACAGTTCGTCCGCCTGAATTTCGGTTGTCCGCGCGCGATGCTGGAAGAAGGGATTGCGCGGATGGAGCGCAGCCTGATCAATCTCAAGGCCTGATTCCATCTGAAGGTAAAGACAATCCCCCCCGTGGGAGCTAGCCTGCTAGCGATGGCGGAGTGTCGGTCGACATAGACGCTGACTGATCCGACGCCATCGCTAGCAGGCTAGCTCCCACAGGAGGTCGGGTTGATTTGAAGGTTTCAGCAACCGTCCGAAATCCAACCGAACTCAAGACAAAAGAGCGGGGTCCACCCTTTGACTCTTCTGCCTTGAGAACGGAGATTTCCGATGACTGACTATCCAAAACCACCTTTCAAGAAACAGGGCCAGCCGGTCCCCGGCTCCCAGAAGAAAATGGACCCGTATCCGGATTGTGGCGAGCAGAGCTACAAAGGCTCCGGCCGCCTGGACGGCAAAATTGCCCTGATCACCGGCGCCGACAGCGGGATCGGCCGCGCAGTCGCGATCGCCTTCGCCCGTGAAGGCGCGGACGTCGCCGTGGCCTACCTCAACGAACATGAAGATGCACAGGAAACCGCGCGCTGGGTCGAACAGGCCGGGCGTCAGTGTGTGTTGCTGCCCGGCGACATCGCGCACAAAGCGCAATGCCAGGCGCTGGTCGACAAAACCGTCGAGCGTTTTGGCCGTATCGACATTCTGGTCAACAACGCCGCGTTCCAGATGACCCACGAAAACTTCGAGGACATCCCGGACGAAGAATGGGTGATGACCTTCGACGTCAACATCACCGCCATCTTCCGGATCTGCCAGGCGGCGCTGAAGCACATGAAACCCGGCAGTTCGATCATCAACACCAGCTCGGTCAATTCGGACATGCCCAAGCCGACGCTCCTCCCCTACGCCACGACCAAGGGCGCGATTGCCAATTTCACAGCCGGCCTGGCGCAAATGCTGGGGTCGAAAAACATCCGGGTGAACTGCGTGGCGCCGGGGCCCATCTGGACACCGCTGATCGTCTCGACCATGCCGGATGAGGAAGTGCAGAATTTTGGCGGGCAGACACCCCTGGGACGGCCGGGACAACCGGTCGAAGTGGCGCCGATTTATGTGCTGCTGGCGTCGGATGAGGCCAGCTACATCACCGGTCAGCGCTATGGGATTACCGGTGGCAAACCGATGCTTTGAAGGCACAACCTGATGCTTGCTCGCGCTTGAGTGCGCTGCGCTTACAAAAATGGCATTGGATGTCGGATTTGGGGGCTGCTTCGCAGCCCGGCGGGAGCAAGCTCCCTCGCCACAGAAGCGGCTCAGGGCGCGACAGCTCAGCATCAATCGCAATCAACGTGACGATGACCGGCATCGAATTGGTCAGGGAACACTCATCGCTCACGACTTTCTCCTGCCCCTCGCTCACCGGCCAACGCACGCCGATGGAAGTTCGGCAGCAGCTTCAGGGCATGTTCTGCGGCCATCAGTTGCACCTGACTCCGAGTGCCGAAAAACCGCTCCTGCTGACTGAAGACACTGCGCCCATGACGGGTCTGATAGGCCCAGGCAAAACAAATGGTGCCGGCCGGTATGCCATCGACGTCTTCCGGACCAAGGATGCCGGTGGTCGCCACGGCAACATTGGCGGTGCTGTCGCGCAGTGCCCCTTCTGCCATTTCCCGGGCGACTTCACAACTGGTCAGGTTGAACGTTTCGATCGTCGAAGGGCTGACGTTGAGCAAACGTTGTTTCGCTTCGGGGGAATAGACCACGTAGCCGCTCTCGATCAACTCACCGCTGTGCGGCACCTCCGCCAGAAGCGTGACGATTTTTCCGGCGGTACAGGACTCTGCAGTGGTCAGCAGCAAATCGTTCTGACGCAAATACTCGACCACGGAGTGGCTGACGCTCATGGCAATTCTCCCGACAGAGAGCTGCTCGGTTGACCTTCCCCGCGAGCAAACATTCCCTCTATCGGAACACTCCACGGCGGCGGCCAGAAAAAGTGAACCCCTGACAATGCGCGCCCCTCAATACGTTTAGGGGACCCTGTCACGGGGCCGCCCCCCGATCAGGAGGTCGTCATGTCCGCACCTATCGTCAAACTGTTTACCCAACCGAATTTCGCGTGGACGGATATCCGCAAGGAAGAGGAAGCCCACCCGCGCCACTACCTCGCTCATTTGTTGCTGCTCGCCTTGATCCCTGCCGTGTGCCTGTTTATCGGGACCACCTACGTCGGATGGAGCCTGGCCGAAAACGAAACGGTGAAGCTCAGCAGCAGTAGCGCGCTGCAATTATGCGTGCTGCTTTACGTGACCATTGTCGCCGGCGTGGCGCTGATGGGGCTGTTCATACGCTGGATGTCCCGTACGTTCGATGCCCGGCCGACGGTCAACCAGTGCATCGGTTTTGCCGCGTATACCGTCACCCCGTTTTTCCTTGCAGGCTTTGCCGGTCTGTACCCGAGTCGTTGGCTGGCGATCGCCGTGCTCGGGGCGGCCTCGATCTACTCGACGTTTTTGCTGTTTGTCGGCATGCCGACCTTCATGCACGAACGCAAGGAACAGGGCTTGCTGAATGCCGCCTGCGTGTGGGGTGTCGGGTTGTTGGTGCTGGTCACTGTCCTGGTGGAAATGATCCTGGTGTGGTTCAACGTACTGACACCTGAATACCTGCGCGCGACTGTCGGTTGATCGCCCACGGCCCAACATCGCAACACCTGTCCGGCGAGTACAGCGCATGAGCTTCATTCTCTGGGTGGCGGTGTTGGGTGCGGTGCTGCTGACACTGGCGTTGACGTCGTCGTACCTGCGCTGGATGCCGGTGACCACCTCGGCGGTGTGCCTGATGCTGGGGATCGCTATCGGGCCGGCAGCACTCGGCCTGTTGAAGCTGGACATGAACGACGCCTCGACCTGGATGGAGCACCTGACGGAAGTCGCGGTGCTCTTTTCGTTGTTTGTGTGCGGCCTGAAATTGCGCTCGCCCTTCAAGGACAAAAACTGGCGCATCGCCGTGGGACTGGCTGGCCCGGTGATGGTGTTGACCATTACCGGCGTGTCGCTGCTGCTGCACTACGGTTTCGAATTGTCCTGGGGCGCGGCCGTGTTGATTGGATCGATACTGGCACCCACCGACCCGGTTCTCGCCGCGCTGGTGCAAGTCAACGACGCCCGGGATGACGACAGTGTGCGATTCGGCCTCTCCGGTGAAGCGGGGCTCAACGACGGAATTGCCTTTCCGTTCGTGATCCTCGGGTTTCTGTTGTTGCAACACGACGGCAACCCCGGCTGGCTGGGCGACTGGGCGTTGCGCAGCCTGCTCTGGGCCGTCCCTGCCGGCTTGCTCACGGGGTATGCGATGGGGCGCGGCATTGGTCGCCTGACGTTGGTACTGCGGATCAAAAATGACGACAGCACTCTTTCCCCCAACGACTACCTGGCCCTCGCGCTGATCGCCCTGGCGTACGTCGCTGCCGAATCGATTCATGGCTACGGCTTTTTGTCCGTGTTCGCCGCGGGCCTGGGGCTTCGCCATGTGGAAGTCCAATCCACCGGCGACGACGAACTGCCCGCCGAGCATCGAGTCCAGCCGGTGGTCGGCCATCAGAATGTCGAACCGCACCAGGCCGTTCATGGCGACACCGAAGGTCTTGAAGACACGCAGGTCGCCGCCGGTATCATGATGGGCGACATGCTCGCCTTCGGCGGTCTGGTCGAACGCGCCATGGAAGTGTTTCTGGTGACGCTGCTCGGTGTCGTGCTGATTGGGCACTGGGACTGGCGAGCGCTGCTGATCGGCGGCGTGTTGTTTTGCCTGATCCGGCCGCTGAGCGTCGCCGCCCTGCCCTGGCGTGGATTGCTGGACGGGCGCCAGCGCCTGTTGATCGGCTGGTTCGGCATTCGCGGCATCGGCAGCCTGTATTACCTTTTCTATGCCCTTAACCATGGGCTCGCGCCTTCAATCGCAGCGCTTTGCACCGACCTGACGTTGTCGGTGGTTGCGCTGAGCATCCTCATCCATGGCATCAGCACGCAACCGATGCTGGCGTGGTATGAGCATCGCAAAAAACAAAAGACTTGAGCTAAAGCGAGCAGTCGGAGCAAACCGGTGTGGCGAGGGAGCTTGCTCCCTCGCCACATAAACCCGCGTTCACAACGGGGCGAATCTAGAGTGCCGGTATCGGGGTGGTTTCCAGGTTCTCGGTCAGCGGTACATCACTGGAACCGGGTTGCTCGGCACCGAGCATTTTTGCGCAGGCCGCACTCAACAAACCCACCGGTCCGGCGCCATAGATCGCAATGCTTCAACCCGGGCTGCATCCTCGCTGTTCGATAAAGAAAGGCATCGGTGTCTGTATTAAGGGAGCGAGGGTTCACGGCGAGTTCAGTTGCGTGAGTAGCGAATCTGATCAGTGGGCGCACTGAAAAAACCGGGCGGATTGCGCTGTAAAAAGAAAGCCGCGAACTGCATGAGTCAAAATCCGGACTCATGCAGCCTGCATGACTACAGTTCGCCATCAGCGACTTCAAGCTATTGATTTTAAAGGCACTTGTTTCAATGGCCAGTCGGCACGACAAATGCTCCAGGACTATGAGCGACCTTCGGCCTTGAGACCGTTTGCGCTCATCCCCGTGACTATTCGAGAGAATCGACCATGAACGCCATTGACCTTTTGCAAGCCGACCATGAACGCGTAAAGGGCATCCTGACCCAACTGAGCGAAACCACTGAACGCGGTATAAAGAAACGCACCGAGCTGCTGGCCAAGCTTGAAATGGAGATCACTATCCATACCCGTCTCGAAGAGGAAGTCTTGTACCCCGCGTATAAAAAAGCGGGCGGCAAGGAACAGGACGTCATGTATTACGAAGCCAAGGAAGAACACCGCACCGTTGACTCGCTGGTGCTGCCTGACTTGAAAGTCACCGATCCGTCCTCTGTGGAGTTCGCCGGCCGCGTGAAAGTGGTCAAGGAGCTGTTGGAACACCACATCGAAGAGGAAGAAACGGAAATGTTTCCTCAGGCCAAAAAACTGCTGGGCAAAGCCACCCTCGAAGAATTGGGGGCGCAAATGGAGAGTCTTAAGGCTCAGTACAAGAAAGAAATGAGTGCAGCCAATCTGGCAGCCTGATCAAAGTGACAGGCAAAAAAAGGCCCGACGCTTGCCGGGCCTTTTTACTTTTGCGTCTTATGCGCCAGGATTGGTCACTTGGATAAAAACCGCGTAACTGCCCAGCAATACCCAGAACGTGGCAAAAATCCAGGGTGTGCGCACCGAGAACAACAGCGACTTGCGATAGCCCTTGTGGGAGGACTCCATTTCGCTGAACAACGGCGACTCGTCGTAAGCGAGTCCCATCAGGGGTTCGCTGCGCAGCAGTTCACTCTGCTTGAAGTGCCAGTGATCGATGATGTCATACGCCGCGCGAATGCCCGGCCAGGCGTTGAGTGAACTGAGCAGCCCCAGCAGCGCCAGAAACGGCGGCACCACCAGGGTGAAGAGTTTGCCCCACTCGGGATTAAGGTTGGACATGCACGATGCGAAGGCAATCACCAGAAACGATTGCGCCGCGAGGTAGGCATCGGTGCGATTGGCCAGAATGCTGGTTTCGTACTGGATTTCCCGGCGGTAGAAATCCAGACGTTCCTTGGGCGAGCCGAACATCTTGGCGTTGTGTTCGGTCAAGGCTTCTTCGGCTGGGGTTTCAGTCAGTATTCTTGGCAAGGGAGTCACACACAGAATGGAAAACCTTTAGAAGAAACGCCTACTGACAAGTTCAGCTGGATTGAAACTGCAAGGGGTCTGCAATGGACGATCTTGATTGGGTGCAATGGCCAGCAATGCTGGTCACGGTGCTGGCGGCCTGGCTGATCGGTTCACGAAACCCCAGGCGCCGGGTCTGGGGGTTCATCTGTTTTATCCTCAGCAACATTTTATGGGTGATCTGGGACTATCACACACAGGCCTACGCGTTGATCGTGTTGCAATTTTGCCTGTTTGCCATGAACTTGCGCGGGTTCAAAAAGAACGCAGGCTCCGCGACCGGACAATGAGTCATTTCATCGTCGAGGCAATGACCTCCACCAGATTCAGCTGAGTAAATGGTTTCGACAGGCGCGGGAGTCTGGTCGCAAAGCCTTCCAGCCGCTCCGCGTAACCCGTGGCGAGGATGATCGGCAGGTCCGGTTTGATGCTTCGGATTGCCTGCGCCAGTTGCGCGCCATCCATTTGTGGCATGGCCATGTCGGTAATGACCAGATCGATGGTCTGCTCGCTGTCGAACACCTTCAGCGCTTGAGCCCCGGAGACTGCACTGATCACCCGATGCCCCAAATCTTCGAGCAACAGGCAAGTACTGGTCAGCACCAGATTGTCGTCGTCCACCACCAGCACGCACAGGCGCGGCACCGGCAGCGCGGCGTCCTCCTGGGCAGGCTTGGCAGCCAAACCGTTTGTGGCGACGGGTATCCACAGTTCGGCCGTGGTTCCCTTGTCCTCTTGGCTTTTCAGAATGAATCGCCCGCCCAATTGTTCGATGAAGCCATGCACCATCGACAATCCCAGCCCCGTGCCTTTGCCCACCCCCTTGGTGGTGAAGAACGGGTCCATCGCCGTGGAAAGAGTGGCGTCATCCATGCCCTCCCCCGTATCAACGACGCTCAGGCAGACATAGCGGCCTGACTTTGGCGCGAGCGAAGAGTGATCCCCGGCCTCTTCAGACTTGGCGCTGATCAGGATTTTCCCGCCGTGGGGCATTGCATCCCGGGCGTTGGTCACCAGGTTCAGGACCGCCAGTTCGAGCTGGTTGACGTCGGCCAGCACAGGTTCGAGCGCTTGCGAAAAGCGGGTTTCGAGCACCACGGAAGGCCCGAGGGAACTGCGCAACAGTCCGGTAATGCCCTCCACCAACATCGGTATGTCGACAGGCTCGGTCTTCAGTTCCTGGCGCCTGGCAAAGGCCAGCATGCGTTGGGTCAGCGAAACTCCGCGCTGGGCACCCTGAGTGGCGTTGTCCAGCAACCGGGTGATTTTCGGATCGTCCCCCACGCGCTTGCGGACGATTTCCAGATTGCCGAGGATCACTGTCAGCAGGTTATTGAAGTCATGGGCAATGCCTCCGCTGAGTTGCCCGATGGCTTGCATCTTTTGCGCCTGAAAAAGCGCCTCGCGGGTTTGTTCCAGGGCCTGCTGGGCGTGGGTCGCTTCGGTGATATCACGGGTGATCTTGGCGAAACCGAGCAACGTGCCGGTTTCGCCCCAGATCGGATCGACCACGACATGCGCCAGGAACCGTGTGCCGTCCTTGCGCAGCCGCCAGCCCTTGTTTTCGAATCGCCCCTCACGTACCGCAATGTCCAGCGTGCGCTTCGGTTCGCCGGCTTCGCGATCTTCCGGGGTGTAGAACATCGAAAAATGCTGGCCGATGACTTCTTCGGGCAGGTACCCCTTGATGCGCTGGGCACCAGGGTTCCAGTTGGTCAGGCGTCCATCGGCGTCGAGCATGTAGATGGCGTAGTCCGTGACGCTTTGAACCAGTAGCCGGAACTGCTGCTCGCTTTGTTTGAGGACTTCTTCGGCCATCTTGCGGTCGGTCAGGTCCCGGGTGATCTTGGCAAATCCCAACAAGGTGCCCGCCGCATCGAAAATCGGATCGATCACTACATGGCACCAGAAATGCGTACCGTCCTTGCGAACCCGCCAGCCTTCGCCCTCGAACCGTCCCTCGCGGATCGCCGTGTCCAGCGCCCGTTGGGGCATTCCTTTGAGGCGATCCTCTTCGGTGTAGAAACGCGAGAAATGCTGGCCGAGAATCTCGGCTTCCTCATACCCCTTGAAGCGCTTGGCGCCAGCATTCCAGCTGGTAATGATGCCGTCGGGATCAATCATGTAGATCGCGTAGTCAATCACCGCGTCGATCAACAGGCGAAAACGCCCGTCCTCGATGGTGCTGGCCTTGGTTCGATCTTCGCTCATTGAGCCCTCACGTCAGGAATGTTTTTTGGAGTATGGGACAAATCAGGATGGTACGAAGCCGGCAATAAGACGCTTGCCTCCCCGAAGCTATCGATACACGTACCTGACGAGGTAGGCGTACAAGTCGTTATAGACAAATTGTGGGACGTCCGCGGCATGGGTAGAGGCTTTGAGCAATGCCAAATGGCATTCTTTAATTATTTCGTTGCGATCGTTTCTTGCGAAGACGAGGTTCTGAATAATGTTGGAGTAGATGCTATAGGTAAAATTCATCCCGGTAGTCGTTGTGGTGACGGAACCATCATTGTTTTTGATATAGGCGCTATGTGCACGAAGGATACGTTCGTTCAACGCTCCGAATCCACGCTCATAGACAAACATTTGCGAACCGCTGACCGCTTTTGCCGCCGTTTCGAAGGCCAGAATGATCGCTTGCGAAAGGCCTGTGCTGATATCCAGCTTCTCCGCCGTGAGAAATCTTTCCAGGTCCTGCACTTCCAGGCTCTTTAGCCCCCGTTTAATGCTCGATACATGAGCGAATTCTTGAGTGCAGCCAACAATGTGAGTCTCGAACTGATACCCGGCAGCGGTCGCCAACGGCGGAAAGGCAGCGAAATCCAGGCTGTCGAAGGCGCTCTCCATGATGATGTTGTATTTACTGTCGAACGCCTGCGCAAAGATCTTTGCGCAGACTTCCCGAACAAACTCCTCAGTGTGCTCGTAAGCATGCAAAACGCCCTTTTTGATTATCTGCGCGTACTGAGGGTGCTTTTTCCTGTACTCGGTCAGGTACAGGCGCACGTAGTTTTTATAGCGGCCAGTAGGCAGCAGGCTCTTTTCCAGCAAGTACGTTTTGCCTGACGCCTCGATCCCAGCCACGACCAGCATTTTGGGTACAGCTTCGACGGTGATACCGCTGAAAATCGTCGCGATGATTTCATCGAATGCCTGCGTGACCTGGTCGGGGGTGTACTCATACATTTTTGCTTCTGACATGCCTTGATTTCCTTATCAAAGTCGGGCTTGAAAGTGATGGCTTGCCGAATCAATAAAGCGTGTACTCACCCATTGTTCAAACGGTGAGAGCTTTCAAGGTATGTCGATGTTTTTTTGGGTAAAAGTTCCTACTCGACAGAGAGCAAAATCGACGGGGCAACCGACCACCAGCGCGGCAGCAGCTGTTTGACCTTGCTGTCGCCAAAGCGATCATCGATCAACATCACCACCCCTTGATCCTGTTGGGTACGGATGACGCGTCCTGCTGCCTGAACGACTTTCTGCACCCCGGGAAACAGGTAGGTGTAGTCATAACCGGCTCCGAAAATCGCCGCCATACGATGTTTCAACTGTTCATTGACCGGGTTGAGTTGCGCCAGTCCGAGGGTGGCGATAAAGGCGCCGATCAACCGGGCACCGGGCAAGTCGATGCCTTCACCAAACGCCCCGCCCAGCACCGCGAAGCCGATGCCCTGGCTGTGCGCGGTGAACTGATCGAGGAAGTCTTGACGCTGCCCTTCCCCCATGCCTCGGGATTGCGACCAGAGATTGATGTGTGGATGTGTCTCGGCCAGCAACTGCGCCACTTGCTGCAAGTAATCGAAGCTGCTGAAAAACGCCAGGTAGTTCCCGGGGCATTGGGTGAACTGCCTGGCGATCAGTTCGACGATCGGCGCCAGAGAAGACTGTCGATGGACAAACCGCGTGGAAATCTGGCTGACGATATGGACCTTCAACTGGTCAGCGTGAAACGGTGATTCGACGTCGATCCAGACTGTGCTCGCGGGCGTCCCGAGCAAATCGGCATAGTAATGACGAGGGCTCAACGTCGCGGAAAACAGCACGGTACTGCGTGCCGCCGTCAGGCGGGGTCGGATGAAACCGGCGGGAACCACGTTGCGCAGGCACAATTGCGACAGGTTGCGTTTGCGGTCAAGGTCGCGTTTGCTGATGTCGAACAGGAACTGTTCATCGAAAAGCTCGGCGACGCGACAGAACTGCAGCATGTCGAAATAGAAACTCTGCAAGGCGCTGTCCAGGCCCTGGGGATGATCATTGAGATAGTCGCCGATGCTCGCGCTGCATGACGACAATGCCTGTAGCAGTTTTTCCGGGGGTTTGTCGTAGGCCTGGTATGGCGCGAGTTGCAGGTTATGCAGGGCGTTCCATTCACGATTGACCCGTTGCAAGGCTTTCTTCAATGGCTCGGGAGCGGTTTTGCGCACACCGTTGAGCGTCGACTGGTCAAGGCTGGCGCTGTACATCTGCCGCCCGCGCTCCACCAGATTGTGGGCTTCGTCCACCAGTACCGCGACTTTCCAGTTGTTGGCCTGGGCCAGCCCGAACAGCAGCGCGCTGAAATCGAAATAGTAGTTGTAGTCAGCGACCACCACGTCGGCCCAACGGGCCATTTCCTGGCTCAGGTAGTAAGGACAGACACTGTGTTTCAGGGCGACGTCGCGCAAGGCGTTCTGATTCAACAGTGACAGCTCGCTGGCGGCCTGGCGCGCAGCCGGCAACCGATCATAGAAACCCTGGGCCAACGGGCAGGATTCGCCATGGCAGGCCTTGTCCGGATGCTCGCAGGCCTTGTCCCGGGCAATCATTTCCAGAACACGCAACGGTGGCGCAGTCGCGCTGTCGAGAATGACCTGCGTCGCATCGAGCGCCAGTTTGCGCCCGGGGGTTTTCGCCGTGAGGAAAAACACCTTGTCCAGCTGCTGCGGCGCCAGGGCCTTGAGCATTGGAAACAGCGTGCCGACGGTCTTGCCGATACCTGTCGGCGCCTGGGCCATCAGGCAACGGCCGGTGCTGACGGCCTTGAACACGGACTCCGCCAGATGCCGTTGCCCCGGACGAAAATCGGCATGGGGAAATGCCAGTTGCTGAGCCGCGCCGTTGCGTGCTTCGCGATGGGCCATCTCCTGTTCAGCCCAGCGCAGGAACAGCTGGCAATGATGCTCGAAAAACCCCTTCAGTTCTTCAGCGCTGAACGCTTCGACCAGACAGGTTTCCTTTTCGCTGACGATGTCGAAGTACACCAGCGCCAGGTTGATCTGCGCCAGATCCAGTTTCTGACACATCAACCAGCCGTAGACCTTGGCCTGCGCCCAGTGCAGCTGACGGTGGTTGGTCGGTTGTTTGCTCAGGTCACCGCGGTAGGTTTTCACTTCTTCCAGGCAGTTTTGCACCGGATCGTAGCCGTCCGCCCTGCCCTTGACCTTCAACGTTTGATACTGGCCTTCAAGCGCGACTTCACCCTGATATCCGTCGCTGCGCCGGGACGCCACCGTCCGGTGGCCGACGATGCCTTCCAGCGCAGTCGGCGAGGGTGTGAAGCGCAGGTCGAGGTCGCCGACCTTGGCGGTGAACTCACACAACGCCCGCACTGCGATGCTGTAGCTCAAGCGCTCTGCTCCGCCCATTGCACGTAGCAGACGGCAATCGGCATCTGGTGTTCATGGCAGAACTCGAGCCAGCGCAACTGGTTGTCTTGCAGGCGATCGCCAGGGCCTTTGACTTCGATCATGCGATAGGTCTTGTGCTGCGGCCAGAACTGAATCAGGTCCGGCATGCCGGCGCGGTTGGCCTTTATGTCCAGCAGTAAACGGTTGAACCAGTGTTTGAGGTGCTCGGCCGGCAGACAATCAAGCGCCTGGTCGAGCAGGTCTTCGGTTAACGCGCCCCAGAACACAAACGGCGATTGCACGCCCCACTTGGCGGCGTACCGTTCCCGGATCGTCTGGAGGTAACGCCCGTCATCGAGCTCGGCGAGGCAGGCCTTGAACAGATCGGCGCGTCGTGCATGGAAGTCTTCATTAAGCAGATCCACCGGCCCACGCTGGAACGGGTGGAAAAACGCCCCGGGCAAGGGCGCGAAGATCGCCGGCCAGCACAGCAACCCGAACAGCGAGTTGATCAGGCTGTTTTCGACGTAGTGCACCGGTGCCGAATCCTCCGCCAGATGCGCCTGTACGTAGAACTCCACCGATAGCGCGGGATCGACTCTGGGCAGTTGCAGCTCCAGGCGCAGCATTTCCCTTGGGGACGAACGTTTTGCTGGCGGCCCGCCAAGCTTGCGCCGCAGCCGGGGCAATACGCGCAGCAGTTGCTGTTGTTCGGCAGCGCTTTCCGGCGATTGGCCAGCCACTGTGGCCAGTTCCATGGCCAGTTGATACTCGCCACAGCGCTCCAGCACACGAATCAACCGCGCCCTCGCACCGGGCCACGCGCAGTTGCGGTAAATCCCCAGCGCATTGGCAAAATCCGCCACGCGCTCGCAGTGCTGACCGATCTGGAACAACAGCTTGCCGCGCCGTTTCTGCAACCAGGGATTGGTGAGTGTCAGCCCGTTGATCTGCTCGACAATCCCCGCCACCGCCTCGCCCGCTTCCAATCGCTGCTGGCATTCGTGAAGGAAGAAACAGGCATCCACGTCCTCGCGACTGCGCAAGCCTCGGGATTCCGCGCAGAACTCGACTTTTTCGTAGGTAAAGATGCCGAGGTCGGCCAGTACGAACTCCGACCAGTCCTGATAAAGATTGCCGAAGAACATCAGGCGCAGACGATCACACAGACCCATGATGGTCAGGCTGAACAACCGGTCTTCCAGGGGGGCGCACCATTGGCTAAAACTGAGTGCTTCGGGAAATCGCTCGCTCAGGGGCGGGAGCCACTCGGTCTTTTTGCCTTTGGGCTGATCAATGACGGTGCCGAAGCACTGCACGATTTCCGCCTTGAGCAATACGTCGAATAGCGTTTCGAGTGACAGCGGCGCCTGCTCATCGATCCAGCCCAGTTCCAGTAATGGCCCGGCGGCGCTGGCGATGTCGCCAATCTCGAGGTAATGCAGTTTGCCAGCCCGGAAATGAATCCCCTTGCGCATCACCATCCGTACCAGCAGCGCCCTGGACTCGCGGGGCAACCGGTTGAATTCACGGATGAAGGTTTGCTCCTCGACCGTCAGCACATCGGCATAGCGGTGCTCAAGCCAATCAAGCACTTGCGTGAAGTTGTTCAAGTAATAGAACGGATCGTCGAGCGGATTCTGGGTCACAGGAAAACAGGGCCATGGGGAGCGAATACTGGTTATGCGTACAGATACCAGCAACGCCCTGTCCGGTGCAAACGGAAAAGGATAAGCGGCGGCGTGATCGGGATTATTTCGACTGCCTGTCGAACTTTCCCGCGATCCATCGTACCAACCGCGTTAGAGGTACAGTGACGATTGAAGGATTCGCAGCAGTCGCGCTGTTTTTTGGAGGATGAGAGGTGGTTATGAATATCAAGACTCTGGGTTTGCCCCTGGCTATGGCGGCGCTGCTGGCCCTTGCTGGTTGCTCGACGCCAACGGTAGTGACACTGCAGAACGGCACCCAGTATTTGACCAAGGACATGCCGAAAGCCAATAACACGGAAGGTTTTTACGAATTTGAAGATATTTCCGGGACGAAAGTGAAGGTCAAGGTTGATGAAGTGGCTACGGTTCGCAAGGAAGACTGAAGACCGCGTTATCGTTCATCGCGGGCAAGCCCGCGATGTGTCCCTTGCAGACGTCACATCAGCTTCAGGCAATAACAACACCGCCCAGGCTATCCAGCCCCACCCCGACCAACGTCACAGAATCACCGCCAAACGTCAGCACCGTATCGTTCCCGACCACCGTGGCATGAGCCCGGTAATCATCATCCGGCGCCACCCCCTGAACCCCGAGAAACACCAGTTTGTCATTCGCCTGATAACCCAACACCCGGTCATGGCCAAACGCGCCACTGAACAGGAACGTGTCGCTCCCGCCGCCCGATTCCATCAGGTCATTCCCCGCGCCGCCGACAAACACGTCGTTGCCTTGACCACCGATCAAATGGTCGTTGCCGTCCAGGCCAAACAACCAATCACCACTCGCGTGAGCCTTTAGCGTATCGGCGCCCGCTCCGCCCTTCAGCGTCGAGGCGTATTGAGTCAGGTTGTTTCCCACCGCCAAACCGTTGGCCGTAACGCTGTGGCTCACGTCATCCTTGAACAGTCCCCAGAGAAACCCCGGCTCCCTGGTGGTAATGCTGCCAATGTCGCGGGTGATATTGATACCGCCCTGCCCATCGCGGATATACAGGTTGCCGGCGCCGTCATTGGCGAAATCGAAGTTTTTCACCGACTGCTGCAAGTCCAGCACATTGTTGCCCTTGCCACCCAGCACAATGTTGTAGCCACCACCGTCGCGGAAGGTGTCATTGCCATCGCGGCCTTCCAGGAAGTCGTTGCCCTTGCCGCCCTGGATCAGGTCGTTGCCGTCGCTGCCGATGATGAAGGTGCTGCCCTTATGGGTCTCTGCGTTGCGATCGAGGTCCTGGACCCAGGTGTTGCTGCGCGCCGGATCAGACAGGTTGGCGACAATAATGGTCGAGTCCTTGCTGGTCAGTTCATAGAACTTCGACTCGATCAGCCGGGACATGCCATCGCCGTAACCCGTGGGCAGGTGAGAAATCCAGGTCGGGATATTGAGGATGGAAAACGGCAGCACATTCCACGCCGTCGAGGCGTAATGATCGTTGAAGCTGACGATGTTGTTGGTCGCCGAGTCCTGATGGGCGTCGTGCACGCCCACTGAAGACAGATTGAAGGATGAGCCGTCGAGCGCGCGGAATACCGGGTCGTTCTCATAACCGACGTTGAGCACTTTATCGGTGCTGCTTTGGGTCGGTGAGGCGTAGGCAATGTAGTTGGAGTCCTTGTAGAACCCGGCCCATTTGTCGTTGCTCAGGTCCGCCAGGCTGTTGACCGCCAGACCGCCGAGGCTGTGGCCGCTGACCAGCACATCCTTGCCCGACAAGCCATTGGCACGGGCCAATGCCGCGACATCGCCCAGCAAGTCGCCAAACGCTTCGCCCACGTAGTTCTTCGCGTAATCCTTCGGCCCCAATGCGGCGAGCAGATCGTTGATCACGTCGGCGACCGAGTCACTGATCAGGCTTTCCCGAGGACCACTGGTGCCGCGAAAGGCGATGCCGATTTCGCTGAGATGGCCCAGGGCGTCGTACTTGCCGAGGATTTCGACCTGGGCGCTGGTGAACCCGGCCTTCTCGCCGAAGAAGGTTCCGCGGGCATCGACCTTGCCGTCATAACCCAATTGAGTCGCGGTAATGGGCGTCCAGCCAGCCTTCTGCACCGCGTCGAGCGCGGCTTTTTCCGAATCCGGATTCCACGGCACGCCGGGGATTACGCCTTGGGAGTCGGTGCCGCCAATCAGCGCGGTGACCAGCGTTGCCGGCAAACCGGGGCCAAAGCCGTGGTGTTGGTAACCGGTGGCAAAGCCGTTATCGAGGTTGTGATAGGAGTACAGCGTGATCGCCATGGCGTCGGTGAACAACGCCTTTGAATCTGCCGTGCCGAAGTTTTTGTAGTCGTACACACCCATGGTAAAGCCTCTCTTGTTGTTGGAATGCTGTACCGCTGTGCCCTCGCCACAGGTTTCCCTGACTCAAGACTCTGCATTGCTCTAGATATCCTTGCGGCGTGACGGCGGGCCTTGCCCAAACGCCTCGTCAACTTTGGCCAGGTCTTGCTCGCTCAGGGTTCCGGCGTAGTAATGCAACTTGATCCAGGCCATCAAATAGTCGTACCGCGTTTGGGCCAGGTCGCGGCGTGTGGTGTAGAGCTGTTGTTCGGCATTGAGCGCATCGAGGTTGACCCGTTCACCGCCAAGGATGCTCTGCTTCGTCGAGACCACCAGTGCTTCAGCGGACGCCAGGGCTTTCTGGTAGGCCCGCAACTTGCTCACCCCCGACTGGCACGCGCTGAACTGCCGGCGCAGCTCGATCAGCGTCTGCCGGGTCTGACCATCAAGCTGGAACTGCGCCTGCTCCATGGCGCGGCTGGCCTGGCGTGTCGAGGCGGAAACCCCACCGCCGGCATACAGCGGCACGTTGACCTCGATGCCGATGGTGTTGGTGTCGTAGCGCTGGTTGTAAGTGTTGCCGCTTTCCGATTCGTTCTGCCGCACCGAGGCGTAGGCACTGACTTTCGGCAGGTGCCCGGCGCGATTGCGTTCGACTTCGTAGCGCGCCACTTCCACGGCCTGGCGCTGCGACGCCAGGTTCGGGTTATTCGCCACGGCCATCTCGTGCCAGGTGTCGTATCGGGCGGGTTGCAGGGTGAAGGTCTGAAAGTCGTGATCAAGCGGCGCCAGATCGGCGATGTCGATGGCCGGCGCACCGATCAGCGCACCGAGTTCTCGCAAGGACGCATCCTGCTCGTTGCGCGCCTCGATTTCCTCGGCGGTCGCCAGTTCGTACCGGGATTCGGCCTCGAGAATATCGGTGCGCGTGCCCTCACCCTGGCGGAACATGTGTTCGTTCTGCTGGAACTGTTGTTCGAAGGCTTTCTTTTTCGCCAGTGCAATGTCGATCTGGTCTTGGGCGAACAGCGCCTGGGTGTAGTTTTCCAGCACGCGTACCAACAATTCCTGGCTCTTGCCGCGAAAGGCTTCATCGGCGAACAGCGATTGCGCTACGCCTTTTCGGTACGCCGCATAGGCTTCGTAATCGATCAACGGCTGTTGCAGCGTCAAGGTCGAGCCATAACTGCTGTAGTTGCGATCATCGCGCTGATTTTGTCCGCGCTCGTTGAGGTAGGTGACCTTGGAAGTGTTGCGGCCCTTGTTGTAGGTGTAACCCAGGTGTGGCAACAGCCCGGCGCGGCCGATGGCGCGGTTTTCCAGGCCGGCATCGCGTTCCTTGATGGCGCCGAGAAACACCGGATCATTGCGCAACGCTTGTTCGTAGATGTCGAACGGGCCCATGGCCATTGAAGCGTTGCAGGTCAGCAACGCGAGACTCGCGGCGAAGAACGAAAGCTTATTCATACAGCGGAACATCCTTATTCCTCGGTCAACGCGGAACCTGCGCGGTCGAGCAGCGGTTTGAACAGATAGTTGAGGAGTGAACGCTCGCCAGTGCGCACGAACATTTCCGCGGGCATGCCGGGTTTGATCACCAGCCCGTTGAGTTTTTCCATGGCCTGATCGCTGACACTGCTGCGCAGCACGTAATACGGCACACCGGTTTTCTCATCGACCATCTGGTCGGCGGAAATCAGGCTGACTTCGCCGGGTACACGCGGTGTGCGGCTCTGGTTGAACGCGGTGAACAGAATGTCCACCGGCAGGTGCGTGCCGACCTTGTCGATCAGGTTGATCGGCAGGTGCCCTTCGACTTCCAGGTGGGTGCCTTGCGGGACGATCTCCAGCAGGGTTTCGCCCTGACGCACTACGGCGCCTTCGGTGTGCACCCCGAGGTTGACCGCAATGCCGTCCGCTGTGGCAATGATCTCGCTGTGTTGCAGGTCGAATCCGGCAGAGGTCAGTTGCTCTTCGAGGGTCACGCTTTTGAGCTGCGCATCGGCCAGTTGAGTGCGGACTTCTTTTTGGTATTCCTCGATATGTTGTTGCAGCTTCAGGCGCGATTCGAGGATTCCCTGCTCTACCCGACCGCTTTCACCGGTGTTTTCTGCCAATTGTTGTTGAACTTGCGATAACTGGCGCTGGTACTCCATCAGCCGGTTGCGCGGGATGTAGCCGTTGTCCGCCAGCGGCTGCAGATTGCCCAGTTGTTGTTGCAGCGAGCTGGCCTGGGCCGACAGGTCCGAACGGGCGCGGCGCATGCCGGCCAGTTGCGCCCCGGCGCCCTCGATGCTGGCGCGCAAGGCGGCCTGTTCGCGGGAAAACGCTTCGCGGCGACTGCTGAACAGCTGCCGTTGGCCTTCCAGCACCAACGCCAGGCGCGGGTCAGGATCGCTGCTCAGCGCTACGGGAAAACTCACCTGCTTGAGGTTGTCCCGCTCACTTTGCCAGCGCGCCAGGCTGGCCCAGGCCATGCGGTATTGCGCGCGCAGGGATTGCACGTCGGCGACGACTTGCGTGCGGTCGAGCTGGAACAACGGCTGGCCCTGCTTCACCGCCTCGCCTTCGCGCACCAGAATCTGGCTGACCACGCCGCTGCTCATCGATTGCACGGCTTTGCGTTTACCGGAGACCACGACCGTGCCTTGCACGGGAATGCCTTGGTCGAGCGGCGCGAGGCTGGCCCACGTAAAGAAACTGCCGGCACCGACAATCGCCAGTATCCAGCCCACGCGGGCGAAATAGCGCGCATCGCGTTCAGGGCGCTCGGCGATGTAATCGTGTTCCAGGGTGGCTTCGCTGTTGTTGCTCATACGCCCGAATTCCTTGTCGAGGACGGATACTGCCGGCTCATGCTCAGCCCGGCGGGTGTCTGCGCGGGCTTTTGTTCCTGAGCGCCAGCTAGCGCCTTGAGCACGTCCTGGCTCGGGCCGAACGCCTGCAAACGTCCATCATTGAGGACCAGCAATTTGTCCGCCTGGGCCAGCGCCGAAGAACGGTGAGTCACCAGAATCACGCTGGTGCCCTGGGCTTTCATTTGCGCAATCGCGCCGGCCAATGCGGCTTCGCCGACGGTGTCGAGGTTGGAGTTCGGTTCATCCAGCACCACCAGGCTCGGTTTTCCGTACAGCGCTCGCGCGAGCGCCACGCGCTGTTTTTGACCGCCGGACAACCCGCAGCCATCCTCGCCAAGTACCGTGTCGTAGCCTTGAGGCAGGCGCAGGATCAAGTCATGGACGCCCGCCTGATGGGCCGCTTCCACGACTTTTTGCGGATCGGCCTCACGGAACCGGGCGATGTTTTGCGCGATGCTGCCGCTGAACAATTCGATGTCCTGCGGCAAGTAACCGATGTAGGGGCCGAGTTCGTCGCGATTCCAGCGATGGATGTCGGCGCCGTCGAGCCGCACGGTGCCACCGAGGGTCGGCCACACGCCGACCAGCACTCGGGCCAGCGTCGACTTGCCGGAACCGGAGGCACCCAGCACGCCCAGCACTTCACCGCTGCCGAGCTGGAAACTGACCAGGTGCAACGTCGCGCCCCGTTGTCCGGGAGGACCGGCACTGACCTGTTCGAAGGTGATCTGCCCTTTCGGCGCCGGCAACGCCATGGCGTCGTCGCTTGGTGGAAAGGCTTGCAGCAGCGCGTCGAGACGCCGATAGGCGAGTTTCGCTCCACTCCATTGTTTCCATACGGCGATCAACTGGTCGATGGGGCTCAGCACCCGCCCCATCAGGATCGAGCCGGCGATCATCATCCCGGCCGTCATGTCGCCATTGATCACCAGCAATGCGCCAAGTCCCAGCACGAGGGATTGCAGGCACAGGCGCAAGGTTTTGCTCAGGGAGCTGATGACCGCGCCGGTATCACTGGCCTGATTCTGCAGGCCGAGGAACCGCGAGTGCACCTGGAACCAGCGATGGCGCAAGGCGCCGAGCATGCCCATCGCTTGAATGGTTTCCGCGTTGTGCAAGTGACTGGTGGCCATCAGGCTGGACTTCTGGGAAAAAACCGCCGCCTCACCGAGCGGCTTCTTGGTCATCGCCTCGTTGAGACACGCCAGCCCGATCAGCAACACCGCACCCGCCGTGGCAAACACGCCGAGCCAGACGTTGAACAGGTAAATCACGAACAGGTACACCGGAAACCAAGGCGCATCGAAGAAGGCAAACAGCGCCGGGCCGGTAACGAACTGACGAATATGCGTCAGATCCCCCAGCGACTGCCCGGCGTTGCCCTCGCCCCTGAACAGGTTGCGCTCGAAAGCCGCCTGATACACCCGCAGGTTGAAGCGTCGCTCCAGTTGGCTGCCGATACGAATCACGATGAAACTGCGGATAATCTCCAGCAAACCGATAAACACAAAGAACCCGACGACCATGAGCGACAACATGGCCAGCGTGGTTTCATTGTGTGAAGACAATACCCGGTCATAAACCTGAAGCATGTAGATAGAGGGCACTAACATCAGAATGTTGATCAGCGCCGTAAAACAGCCGACGCTGATCAGAATGCTCTTGTAGTCGCCCAGCGCCATAATTAACGGTGCGGTGACCGAATTCTTAGCCATCTTCATGCGCTCTTCCTGAGGTGTTATCCCTCGCCTGCCTGGCGAGGTTGTTACTTACACTTTAATAACAACTTGGAGGGTTTCGATTAATGCAGCGGGTGCTCAAGTTCAATGACCAGTCCGGTCTTCGAAGTGCCTCGATACAGTCCGTCACGCTGACGACTGAAAAACACAAGCTTCGACCCTTCCTTACCGGTGAGCGCGATGCCGTCGGGCTCGGGAAACCAACCGATCGGCTGCTCTCCCAGCCATCCAGCGAGGCACTCGGTGCCGTCGCCCAAGGTCTGGTTAGCTTTGAATTCCAGGGGGCAAACGTTCGATGGGTTGCCCTGCTGCGTCACCCGCCATTTTCCCGCCAGTTCCGACGGGTCTGCCAACTTCAGGCTGCTTGCCATGGCTACATCTCCAAAAAACATCATGAGCGTCGCGAAAAGCCACGCGGTTGCTTTGCAGGTCAAAGCGTCTGGGATCATAAGGCGTTTTACTCAGGGTTGCGGCTCAAGGGACAAAGAGCGGCGCTTTCGGCGCCGCCCTCCTTTTGCCTTGAATCAGGCCACGATGTCCGAGAATGCTGCCTGGCCAACGGTACTGACCAGGAAGTCAGCCACGCCATGCCCGGAGAAGTCCACCGACAACAGGCTGTTGCCACCGGAGGTGGTCAGCACGGCATCGCCCGCCGCCCCCGTGAAGGCACTCACAAAATGCAGGCCTGCGCCGTTGGTGATACCGCTCAGGTCGATCTTGTCGAGACCGCTGACAAAATCGAGGATCTGATCGACCGCACCCGGCTTGGAGTCGCTGCTGGCCGCGAACACGAAGGTGTCCGAACCGGCGCCGCCCCACATCGTGTCTGCACCGCCCGCGCCGTAAAGGATGTCGTTGCCGGCACCGCCCTTCAGCTCGTTGGATACACCGTTACCGATCAGCAAATCATTGCCCGAACCGCCGATGGCGTTTTCGACGGTAACGCCCTTGGCAATGGACACATTGCCCACCAGGCCGCCAACGTCGGAGAACGAGGCTTCATTGAGGTTGATCTTCTGGTTTTGGGTAAACCCGGAAAAATCCAGGGTGTCCTTGCCGCCCGCATCCCACACCGAAAACACGACCTTGTCCGACGACGAAGACGCGCTCAGGAAATCGCGACCGGCGTTGGAGTTGAAACCGTAGGTGGTATCGCCGGTCCGGGTGGTCGTATTGGCGCCGTAGAGCTTCTGGATGGCTGCGATATCGTCCATCAGCGGGCCCGACGAATAGGCTTCGACACCGCCCTTGCTGAAGTTCTGGCTGGTGTTGCTTTCACTCCAGTAGCTCATGACGCTGTAGCCGCGGGTGTCTTGCCCGTAGGACGCGTCGTTGTAGGTCGGTGCGCCTTCACCGGCGTTGTAGTCGCCGGGATGGGCCAGGCCCAGGGTATGACCGATTTCGTGGGTCAGGGTTTGCCGGCCGTAGTTGTTCAGCTCGGGGGTCTTGTTGGGCGTGTAGCTGCTGTTGGTCAGGTACCAGGAGGTCCCGTCGTAACCTGCGCCCGTACCAGGCAAGTAGGCGAATGCCGCCGCACCGTCCTGACCGCCGCTGTAGTTGCCGAAGGTCATGTGACCGTCGCCGCCGGTGGCCTTGTCCGTGAACGTCACCTTGGCCACATCGGCCCAGGATTGCATGGCGAGCACGGCCTGGGCTTTCTGTTGAGCGCTGAACTGGCTGAACCCGGTAATCCCGTGTTTGTTCATGGTGCTCGACGAGGCCGAGGTCAGGAACGTGTAGGTCAGTTCGATTTTGCCGCTGCCGTCCTTGTCCTGGTAGGCCGCACCGTCGCGCAGTAACTGGGTGGCAGCCTGGTCGACGGAGAACGACGGTTTGCCGTTGACCGTAAGGTTGCCGCCACGGTCGTACTGATGGCTGAAACCATTGATCTGATTGAACGCGGAACTAGAGGCAGCCAATGCTTGCAAGGGCTGAAAGGCCAGCCCGGCACTCTCGATAGCGTTACTTTTTACTTTCGACATAAACACACTTCCTTGTATTGCCATGGAACAGTTTTAGTCAGATAGCGACAATCTCTGGCGAGATCGTCCTATCACTCGCCCAATGAAGGCGAAAGAAAACTGACACAATTGGAAATCAAACGTCCACTCCTTTTTTGACGTCAAGTTTGAGTGATCGGGAAAGTGCCCGGAAACAATAGGCATGCTGATCAAACATTGAATGTAAAATAACGAGCCGGCGTTATTGTCGGACAATCGATAATTTAATTATTAAATAAGGGTAAGTTGTTCAGGGCGCAATCGTCCGACTATTCATCTTGTGTTTCGTACACTTCGATCAGTGAAAAATTAGACTTTTCGAGGAATGTGACCACACTGAAATACCGAGTTATCGTTCTTCACGGGGCTCACGAAATGATCCGGGTGAAGCCTGCATGAAAATGCTCACGCCCTTTTTGGCCGCCCTCCTCGCCGCCAGCGCGTGCGCGGCGACGAACCTTTGTGCCATGGCCGGGACTTCTACGGTCCTGGCGACCAGCTTCGATTGCGCCAGGGCCACCGCCGCCGTGGAGAAGCTTATCTGTCGCGACCCCCAACTGAAGCAGATGGATATTGAACTGACGCGCCTTTATCGCCTGGCGCTCACGGACGTTCATTCGGTGCCGAGTCCTGAAAAAGTCGAGATCGAACAGCGGTTCTGGGCTGACGCCCGCAATCAGTGTGGCGCCGGGGCAGAGCCCAAGGCCTGCACGATCCGACGTTATGCCGAACGTGCGCATCAGCTTCGTCAGGGCTCGGCGATTGCGCGAACCAGGGATCCGAGCAGACTCACCGATGGCCCCATAGCCTTGCGTTGCGCAGGGCTCAGCGCGTTGATTGGCGCCACTTTCTTCAATGTCGAGCCGCGTGTCGTTTACCTGAAATGGGCAAATACCTCGGTCACGCTTATCCAGGTGCCGGATGATGCCGCGACCCGATACAACGCCAAGGACAATCGGGGGAACTACAGCTTCTGGCAAGACGGCAACGATGCTTTTTTCCAGATGCCGGGCTCGGGACGAATGAGTTGCACGGTCGAGCCCACTGGCTGATCGTGCAACGGGACGTCCTGTCCCGATGGTCTCGATCCAGCCTGTCAGCTTCCGGTGCGAATCTTGTTCCATACCCGCGTGCGGATCCGGTCAATATTCAGCGGCATCGCTTCCAGTGCAAACAATTTCCCCATCATTTCCGGGCTCGGGTAGACCTTGGTGTCGTTCTTGATCGCCGGGTCGATCAGACTGTCAGCCTGTTCGTTGCCATTGGCGTAATGCACGTAGTTGCTGATGCTGGCCATGACGTCCGGGCGCAGCAGGTAGTTCATGAAGGCGTAACCGGCTTTTTCGTCCGGGGCATCGACGGGCATGGCGACCATGTCGAACCAGATGGCGGCGCCTTCCTTGGGAATCGCATAGCCGATGTCCACACCGTTCCTGGCTTCCTTCGCACGGTTTTCGGCTTGCAGGATGTCACCGGAGAAACCGACGGCCACGCAGATGTCACCGTTGGCGAGGTCGCTGGTGTACTTGGACGAGTGGAAATAGCTGACGTAAGGCCGGACTTTCATCAGCAGCGCTTCAGCCTTTTTGTAGTCTTCCGGGTTCTTGCTGTGATGCGGCAGGCCCAGGTAGTTCAGGGCCGCCGGGAGCAATTCCGGACCATTGTCGAGGATCGCCACGCCACACTTCTGCAACTTCGCCATGTTTTCGGGCTTGAAGATCAGGTCCCAGGAATCCACGGGGGCGTTATCGCCCAACACCGCTTTGACCTTGGCGATGTTGTAGCCGATGCCGGTGCTGCCCCATAGATATGGAAAGCCGTGCTCGTTGCCCGGGTCGTTGGTCTGCAAGGCCGTGAGCAAGACCGGATTCAGGTTCTTCCAGTTCGGCAACTGGCTCTTGTCGAGCTTCTTCAGCGCCCCGCCCTGAATCTGCCGGGCCATGAAGTGGTTGGACGGGAACACCACGTCGTAGCCGGATTTACCGGTCATCAACTTGCCGTCGAGGGTTTCGTTGCTGTCATAAACGTCGTAGCTGAAGCCGATGCCGGTCGCTGTCTGGAAGTTTTTCGTGGTGTCCGGTGCGATGTAGTCCGACCAGTTGTAGATCTTGACGGTCTCGGCTGCGTGGCTGAGGGACACGACGAGCGCCAGTGGGGCCAGTGCCAGGGTCTTTCGGATCATGAGTGGATTCCTGTGTAGGTTTTTTTTGTTGGCAGGCAATCAGAGGATCAAAAAATCAAAACGTAGGTCTTGCGCACGGTTTCCTGGATGTCCCAGATACCGAGGCTGTTGGCTGGCAACATCAGTGCATCGCCGGCTTCTATGGAGAGGGTTTCACCGTCGTCCGGGGTGAAAGTGCAGCGTCCCTGGATGAAATGACAGAATTCCTGGGCCACGATCTGCCGACGCCAGCGACCGGGGGTGCATTCCCAGACGCCGGTTTCGACGCCATCGTCGCGTTCGACGCTGGTGGTGGACGCCACCGCCACGGGGGTGCCCAGCGGCACGGCGACCGGGTTTGATTCCTCCAGCTTCAGGGTGGCGGTGTTCTTGAATTGCGTGATGCTCATGGGAATACCTTTCGATGTAGAGAGCGCTTTACTGCATGAAACCTTCCATGAACCCGGCAACCCCACTGGCCAGTTTGCGCCGCCAGGGCGCGGTAGCCGGGTTGGCCAGGGTCTGGTCTTCATGGACGAAGCTGCGGATGATCGCGTTGTAGCCGAGCCAGCGGCAGGGTTCCGGTTCCCAGGCTTTGAGCGCATCGAGACCGCCTTGAGGGATGACCCACGGCTGATGGACCAGGTCGGTATCGCGCTGCAGGATCAGATCGGCCAGGGTTCGCCCGCCCAGGTTGCTGGCGCCGACGCCCTCCCCGCCATAACCGCCAGAAATCGCAATGCCGCTCGCTTGATCGCACAACATGTGCGGCTTGAACCGCCGGGACATGCCCAGGTTGCCGCCCCAGCCGTGAGTGATGCGTACGTGCTTGAGTTGCGGGAATAGCTCGCCGAACAGGTAACGGCGCAGTTCTACTTCGCTGGTAGTCAGGTCGAAGTCATGACGCAGTTTGCCGGCAAACTGATAGCCGCCCCTCGCACCGAACACCAGACGGTTATCCGCCGTACGCTGACCGTAAGTGACCTGGCGGCTGCTTTCGCCAAACGCCTGGCCGCGACTCAGGCCGATTTCGTCCCAGGTGGCAGCGGACAGCGGCTCAGTTGCCACAATCAAGCTTTGCACCGGCAACTGGTAACGGCCCAACGGTGGCAAGGTAGCCGCGTAACCTTCTACCGCCGGAACGATCCAGCGACTGCGCACGGTCGCTTTTGCCGTGCGCAGGCTGCCCGATTGCCAATGGGTGACCGGGCTGTTTTCGTAAATCCTGACGCCCATGCGCTCCACCGTCCGAGCCAGTCCTCGTACCAGTTTTGCCGGGTGAAGGGTTGCGACGTGCGGTGCATAGATACCGCCATATGGCTTGGCAATTCTGATTTGCTGCGCCAACTGCTCCGGGCTGAGCCAGCGGTAATCACTTTCGCTCAGGCCTTGTTGGTAGAGCTTGTCGATATAGTGCCGCAGGCTGGCTTCCTGTTCCGGATAGCGCGCGGCGCAATACAGCGCCCCGCCTTTGCGAAAATCGCAGTCGATGCCTTCACGTTCGAGGACAATCTCCACTTCATCCGGAATGCTGTGCAGCAGATCATAAGAGGTGCGGCGCTGTTCGGCCGATAGATCGGCCAGCAAGCGGTCTTCGCCAAGGATATTGCCCATCAGCCAGCCGCCGTTGCGGCCCGAGGCACCAAAACCGGCGGTCTGCGCTTCAATGATGGCGATGTCCAGGCCTGGCGCCAGACGTTTGAGGTAGTAGGCGGTCCAGAGGCCGGTGTAGCCCGCGCCAATGATGGCGACGTCGACGTCCAGATCCTGTTCCAGCGCCGGACGCGCCAACAATGGCTCGTCGAGCTGGTCCATCCACAAACTGATAGTGCGCCACGCCGGCATGCAAGACTCCGCCACTCAAGTTTCGATGGCGTTGATCCTAGTGCGTGGGCTCAGAGGCTGTCTTGCGCGCGTGCACGCAAAGAAATTTGTTTAGCGTAGGCCTTCGGCGACAGGCCGGTGTGCTGACGGAAACAGCTATAGAACGCCGACAGCGAATTGAAGCCGGCGGCAAACGCCAGTTCATCGATCCGCAGCGGCGGCGTGGCGGTGTCCAGTGTGGCGAGCAGATGCTGTAACCGGGCCTGGTTAACGTAGCGATAGAAACTCTGGCCCAGCACCTGATTCAGCAGATAGGAAATCTGATTGCGACTGTAGCCGCACTCCTTCGCCACCCGTTGCAGGTCGAGCTCGGGGTCCAGATAGGGCTGCTGACGCTGGAAATACTGTTGCAGGTCTTGCGCCATGAAACTCAGCTGACGCGGCGACAACCCGAGCCGACTGGCGGCCGGACGCTGATTGTTGGCGGTTTTGCTGACGGGACGCTCATGCACCAGCGAGGCGTACTCGTTGACCCGCCAGATCAGCCCGTCGCGCACGGTAATCGCCTCACTGGCACGAAAGGACACCAACCCTTCGCCACCGCGCAGGGTAATGCGGTACTGAATGAATGCCGTGTTGCCGTCCAGTCGAATGCGGTCCGAGTGCTCCAGCGCTTCATCGGGATCGCGTGGCATGCTGCTGCGCACATACTCGCGCAACTCGTCCAGACCCATCACACGGTTCTGGAAAAAGTCGTTGTACTGAACATCCGGGTGATAAAGCGCCATGACCCCGTCCAGGTCCCGGTGTTTCCAGCGCAAGTGATAGCGCATGACCGTCTCGCTCGTGGCCTGGGTTTGCAGCGGACCATCATCATCGGCGGGCATAAAGGTCTCGATGAGAAAAAAGCGAGCTTGCCGAAATTCAGCCCCGGCTTCAACGTCGATTCGATAATGGCTTTTTGCCTATCATTGTGGCGCTGTGATCTGAATCAAAAAAAACTGAACCAATCGCTAAACGGCCTGAAAAATCCACATTATTTTCACATCCGGATGCTACTTTTAAATGCAGTCACCGGTTGAGCCAATGAAGGCTCTTCCCTCCTACCATGAGCTAACGGAAGCGCTCGATGAAGAAGGCGGGCAACATATGAATAAAGGGTTCAGTAAAGTCACCTTTCCAAACGCCTGCCAGCTGATGCGCTGGCATTTTCATCCCATGGGTTTTGAGGCGAGCATGGATGCACCGGGCAGCATGATCGCCCGTCTGTTTGACCGCGCCAGTGGCGAGACCATGATCGCCATCGCTGGTATACCCTGCGCAACAGTCATGAATGCCGCGGATGTGGAACGCATAATCGAAGCGGTGGAGGATGAACTTGAGTCTTTCATTCCACCGGCGGCCCTCAGGAGTTATGCCTGAAGGCTGAGTCAGTCGTAAAAAAGCCCACGTCAGGTGCAATGTTGTTCACTTAAGAGTGTCTTGAATCAAAGGAAACTTGTGGCGAGGGAGCTTGCTCCCGCTTGAGTGCGTAGCACTCACAAAACTCGGCAATA
>LNAP01003229.1_pt1 | contig 49638 bp, 39 predicted proteins | sample 602601 | NCBI WGS metagenome assembly LNAP01 (sample SAMN02440304, study PRJNA202911) | soil metagenome | biome: Subtropical and temperate rainforests or woodlands; isolation source: soil samples (1 kg each in a 20% v/v slurry with milli Q water) were... ...
TCGATATTGACCATGAACTTGATCGCCTTCGCGTCTTTACCCATGCCATGCAATACCAGCGGCGCCGGATCGTTTTGCACGAGCGCAAAGGCCGCGCGGCTGAACGTCTGGGTGTCGTAGAGCCGGCGTTCGACCGGTTCGAACACCAGAATGTACACCGACCACAACGCCAGAACCGCGCAAAACGCCAAGGTCTGTGCCCGCCATCGGGGCCTGAAAAGCGTGGCCAGTGCGATCACTTGCAGCGCGGCGAGGATGATCAGCATCGAAGTGATCGAGGTCAGTTGCTCGGGAAACCGTCGATGGGCGTACAGCAACACGCCGATCAATACGCAGGGCGTCAACAACCACACTCCTTGCATCAAACCGCGCAACCAAACGAAAACCTGTCCCCGCGCCACCTGGAACGGGTACGCGGCAATGATCGCGGCCATGGGCAACATCGGCAGCAGGTAGCGGGCCTTTTTTGCTTGGGGAATCGACAGTCCGACCATCACGATCAACGCCGCCGCCGTGCAGTACTGCAACAGGCGCAGCGCCGGACCTGCCTGGCGCTGATGGGGCAGCCAGACTGCCGCCAACACCAGCAGCGCCAACGGATACGCCAGCGCATAGTTGCCCAGCGATCCGGTGAAGTAATACAGCGAACCGCTCACGCCTTCACTGCCGTCCATTCGCCCCAGAAACTGCATGCGCACGACATCCTGCATGAACAGGGGACCGCCACGGCTTTCGGCCAGCCATAACAACATGCCGACGCTTGCGGCCAGCAGCACCGCCGCCGTCAGGCCGAAGCCGAACAGCCGCTGCCATTGGCGATTAAGCAGCCAATAACTGCACAGCATGCCAGTCGGGACCACCAGCCCGATCGGGCCACGAACCGCAAAGCCCAGAAGCAACAGGGCGAAAATCAGCAGCCAGCGCCGGGGTGCCGAAAAGTGGTCCGCGGCATAACCCAGATAGAACACTGCAAAGGCGATCGCCGCGAGCATCAGGTCCTGGGACACCGCTCGGACTTCGGTGACGAAGGTGTTGGTCATCAACATCAACGCGATGCTCAGCAGCGCCCAACGTGGGGAGTAGGGCGCCAGCAAGCGGTACATCAGCGTAACGATTACCGCCCCGGCAATTGCGCTTGGTAACCAGGCACTGAGGCTGTTGACCTGTCCGAAGGGCAACGACAGGACCCAGATGAACAGGGTCGAAAGCGCCGAGTAATCGGCGTAGGGCTGGCCATAGGTGGTCGGAAAAACCGACGGCCCATGGCGCAGCATTTCCTCGGCAAACAGCACAAAACGCGAATCGAAACCGATGGCGGCCTGCTGATAAACCCCGGCGCTGAACAGCCCCAGCGCCAGCAGCCCCAGCCACAAGGACTGCCGGCGTATGGGCGCCGATACGGCGATCAAGCGACGACCTGATTCGCGGGCCACTGCTGGAACGGAATCGGCAATTTGCGTGATTCCCCACGGCCTATCGGGAAGTACAGAAAACCGCTACGTGCCAGGCGTTCGGCGTCGTACAAATTGCGTCCGTCGAAGATCACCGGCGCCTTCAACCGTTGCTGGATCAGGTTGAAATCCGGGGCCTTGAACTGCTGCCATTCGGTGCAAATGATCAGCGCGTCGGCACCGGCCAATACCGATTCCGGTGTGCCCATCAGCATCAACTTCGACTCCTCGGGATACAGGTGCTGGGTTTCCTGCATGGCTTCCGGGTCGAATGCGCGCACGCTGGCGCCGGCGGCCCACAGCGATTCCAGCAGCACCCGGCTCGGCGCATCACGCATGTCATCGGTGTTGGGTTTGAAGGCCAGGCCCCACACGGCGAAGGTCTTGCCGCGCAAGTCACCCTTGTAGAACGCGTTGATGCGCTCGAACAGCTTGTGCTTCTGCCGCTGGTTGATCGCTTCCACCGCTTGCAACAGGTCGCTGGAGCAGTGCGCCTCTTCGGCGCTGTGAATCAGCGCGCGCATGTCTTTGGGGAAACACGAACCGCCATACCCGCAGCCGGGGTAGATGAAGTGGTAACCGATGCGCGAGTCGGCGCCGATGCCCAGGCGCACCGATTCGATGTCCGCACCCAGATGCTCGGCCAGTTCGGCGATCTGGTTGATGAAGCTGATCTTGGTGGCCAGCATGCAGTTGGCGGCGTACTTGGTCAGCTCGGCGCTGCGCAGGTCCATGAACATGATGCGGTCGTGGTTGCGATTGAACGGCGCGTAAAGGTCGCGCATCACGTCGCGCACGTCATCGCTGTCGCAGCCGATGACGATCCGGTCCGGGCGCCGGCAGTCCGCCACGGCCGAACCTTCCTTCAGAAATTCGGGGTTGGAGACGATATCGAACTGCAGCAAGCGGCCGACCTTGATCAGGCACTTGTCGATATGCGCTCGCAAGGTGTCGCCCGTGCCCACCGGTACCGTGGATTTCTCCACCAGAATCACCGGCTGCTCACGATGCCGTGCAACCGCTTCGCCCACCGACAACACGTAACGCAGGTCCGCCGAGCCATCGTCCCGGGACGGTGTACCGACCGCGATAAACAGCACCTGACCATGCTGCACCGCGAGTTTTTCATCGGTGGTGAATTGCAGGCGTTTGGCTTCCAGGCTTTCGCGCACCAGGCTGGCCAGCCCCGGTTCGAAAATGCTCACGTGGCCTTGTTGCAGCAATTCGACTTTCTTCTCGTCAATGTCCATGCAGACCACGTCGTGGCCGACTTCCGCCAGGACGGCGGCTTGCACCAGGCCAACGTAACCGCTACCAAATACACTGATTTTCATGAGGCACTCCTGCGTTCGGGCGCGCGAGCCGGACGTGAGTTGATGGTGATGACTCCGAGCATGACCAGGGCCACGCCGAGGGTTTTTGTAACGCTGAACGCTTCGTTGAACACCGGCAGGCTGGCGGCCAGCAGATACACCAGCGCGTAGCTGATGCTCAGCAGCGAATAGGCCCGGCCCAGCGGCACATCCCGCAGGGCGGCGAGCCAGGACAGCATTGAAACTCCGTAGGCCAGAATCGCCCCCAGCACCACGGCGACCGCCGCTGGATCGATGCTGGAAGTCAGTAGATGTTCGGGGGACGGCAGGCGCGTCATGCTCCAGCGCATGCCCAACTGCGCCGCGCTGCCGAGCAGCACGCTGCCCATGGCGAAGCTGATTCCGCGACGCAGGCTCATGCGTGTTGCCCCAGCAGAATCACACCGCCGATCACCAGCGCCACGCCCAGCCAGTGCCGGCGGTCGATGGGCTCGTGGAAGACAAACCGGGCGATCAGGGTAATCAGCACGAAATTCAGGCTGAGCATCGGGTAGGCAATGCCGACTTCAAGGCGCTGCAACACCAGCAGCCAGACCAGCAAACCCAACCCCAGCGCAGCGAGTGCCAGCCACAACCAAGGGGAGCGCAGTTTCTCGCCCCAGGCTGACGGCTTCGCCCGCCAACTGTCGACGGCGTACTTCTGGGCGATCTGGCCCAGGCAGGTCAGCAGGCACGCGGCCAACAGCAGGAGCAGGCTCATGACGCACCCTGAGGAAAGATCAGAATCACCAGATTGCCTTGTTCATAGCGCTTGCCATCCTTGGGCAGCCGTTCGATTTCTTGCAGCTCGTCCTCACCCTTGACCCGCATCACCACGCCGACCGAGCCGCTCTGACGGGCGTTGCGCATCCACTGCTGAACCTGATCGGGATCGACGCGCTGCTGCACCGAGTCAGGATAAGCAAGGCCATATTTCAGTTCGCCTATCGTGTTGTACAACGCCACGTCCGGGCGCTTCAGACGCCAGGCCAAGGCAGCCGCGGCGCCGAGATCGTTGCTCAACAGTTTCCCGGTCTGCGCCAGTTCATCGGCGTGATGGCGGATGAACTGGTCGGGCATCTTGTTGGCCACCACCGAGTCGGGCAGCCCGGCGGGCAGCAGACCGATCAGCAGCAGGCTGCCGAAGGCCGGTGCGGCCCAGCATTGCAGGGGTCTGAAAGCTTGCAGCAGGTTGGCCATGATCCAGCCGATCAGGCCGATGAACACCAGCACCAGGTTGTGCAGTTCATGGTTATACAGCGGCTTTTTCAGTTGCAGGTAGACCAGGGCGAGCAGGGCGGTCAGCCCCAGCAGCAAGTTCAGCAAACCGTTGAGGCCCAGGACCCGGCCTTGCTCCAGCTTGAGTCGGTCGGCCAGGGTATGCCCCAACAGCAAGGCCAATGGCAGCAGGCAGGGCAAGATGTAGCTCGGCAATTTGCCGTTGCTCAGGCTGAAAAACAGCAGCGGCATCACCAGCCACAGCAGCAGAAAACCAATGCGGACCTGGCCACGGGTTGTCCATGCTTGCCGCAACGCCGACGGCAGCAATGCCACCCACGGCAGACTGAACGCCACCAGCAACGGCAAATAGAACCACCACGGCGCGTCATGCTGGGCGTCGTCACCGGCAAAGCGACGGATGTGTTCGTGCCAGAAGAAAAATCGCCAGTAATCGGGTTGCTGCGAGTGAATCGCCAGCGCCCACGGCAGACTGACCGCAATAGCCACGATGATCGCCACGGGGCCGTAGACCAGCAGCTCACGCCAGCGTTTTTGCCAGATCATGAAGGGCAGGGCGATCAGCACCGGCAGTAACCAGGCGAGAAAGCCCTTGGTCATGAATCCCATGCCGCAGGCCAGCCCCAGCACCGCCCAACCGGTCAGGCGCGGACCCCGGCGGTCGCTGTCGAGCGCGAACCATAACGCGACCAGGCTCAGATTGACCCAGAAGGTGAATTGCGGGTCGAGATTGGCGTAGCCGGCCTGGCCCGCGACCACGGTGAAACTCATGTACAGCAACGCACAGGCAAAGCTTTTGCGCGGTTCGTTCCACAAACGACGGGCGATCAGAAAACACAACAACACACTCAGGCCCATGCTCAGCGCCGAGGCAAAGCGCACTCCAAACAGGTTCTGGCCAAACAAGGCCTGGCTGGCCGCAATCACCCAGTACCCGGCTGCCGGTTTTTCGAAATAGCGCAGGCCCATGAAATGCGGCGATACCCAGTCGCCGCTCAGGAGCATGCCTTGGCTGATCTGCGCATAGCGGGTTTCATCGGGAATCCATAAGCCGTGGCTGCCCAACGGCAACAGATACGCCAACAGAAAAAAACCCAATAGCAGCGGCAGTCCCCAGCGTTTGCTCATGCGCCTTGCACTCCCAGCCAGCCTTCCCGGCCTTCGAGATGGCCGCGCACGACCCGGCCCGTTGGCAAGGCGCCCGGGGCTGCGGGAAGCAGGTCGCCCAAGGGTTTAAAGCCGATACCACGCTGGCGCGCATCGGCCAGCAGTTGACGGAAATCGTTGGCCATCAGAATCCCTTCTACTTCGGCGTGGATCGTGTAGACGTTGAGTTTTTCAGCGGAGAATTGGTCGAGGATGAACCCGTTGAAGTCTTTGGCTGCGACGGCAGGGCCCACCACTTCATCGAAGGTCGGCAGGTCCACCGGAATCTGCGGCGCCCCCAAGCCTCCGCCGGCCAACCTTGGTTGGAACAGGCTCTGGCCGCGGCAATCGCTGTTGTAGCGAAAGCCGAAGGCCTGCTTGGCCTCGATCACGCGTTCGTCCGCACGCCAACCGGCCGACGCCGAGCACTCAACGGCTTGCCCGAGGATGTCGCTGAGGGTGTCGACGCCCTGGCGGATCTGTTCGATCAGCTGCGCCTCGCTCCAACGCCCGGCATTGGCCTGCCAGCCATGGTGATCCCAGGCGTGCAGACCGACTTCATGGCCCGCATCCCGGGCCTGACGCATCAAGTGCCCGAGGTCGCGGCCGATCGGTTTGCCCGGCCAGGCCGTGCCGGCCAGCAGAATGTCCCAGCCGTACAGGCCGGCCGCGTTGGAACGGAGCATTTTCCAGAGGAATTGCGGGCGGATCAGGCGCCACAGATGGCGCCCCATATTGTCCGGCCCGACACTGAAGAAAAACGTCGCCTTGACCTGTGCTTCATCGAGGATTTCCAGCAGTCGCGGCACCCCCTCACGGGTGCCCCGGTAAGTGTCGACATCGATCCGAAGGCCTGCCCGCATCAGCATGATTCTTCTTTGGAGTGCTCGGCTATTTCGAGCATGGCCTCGCGCAGGAAGAAATCCAGGGTGTTGCCGATGGTCTCGCTCATCTCCACCGTCGGCGTCCAGTCCAGCAGGCGCTTGGCGTTGGCGATGCTCGGTTTGCGGTGGGACACGTCCTGGTAGCCGGTGCCGTAGAACGCCTTGCTTTCCACGTCGCGGAAACCGGCGAACGGCGGGAAGTTGTCGCGCAACGGGTGCGCTTCGAATTGACGCAACAGTTCTTCGCCCAACTGACGAATGCTGGCCTCGTTGTCCGGGTTGCCGATGTTGATGATCTGGCCATTACAGGCATCGTTCTCGTTGTCGATGATCCGTGCCAGCGCTTCGACGCCGTCGGCAATGTCAGTAAAGCAGCGTTTCTGCTCGCCGCCGTCGAACAGGCGAATCGGCGTGCCTTCCACCAGGTTCAGGATCAGTTGGGTGATGGCCCGGGAGCTGCCGATCCGCGCCGAGTCCAGCCGGTCGAGGCGCGGGCCCATCCAGTTGAAAGGACGGAACAGGGTGAAGTTCAGGCCTTTCTGGCCGTAGGCCCAGATCACCCGGTCGAGCAACTGCTTGGAGATCGAGTAGATCCAGCGTTGCTTGTTGATCGGGCCGACGACGAGGTTGGAGCTGTCTTCGTCGAAGTTCTGGTCCTGGCACATGCCATACACTTCGGAGGTCGACGGGAAGATCACGCGCTTGTTGTATTTGACGCAGTAGCGCACCAGTTTCAGGTTCTCTTCGAAGTCCAGTTCGAACACCCGCAGCGGGTTGCGGGTGTATTCGATTGGCGTGGCTATCGCCACCAGCGGCAGGATCACGTCGCACTTCTTGATGTGGTATTCGATCCACTCGGAGTGAATGCTGATGTCGCCTTCGACGAAGTGAAAACGCGGATGGCTGCGCAAGCGGTCAATGGCATCGGAGCCGATATCGAGGCCGTACACCTCGTATCGGTCGTCGCGCAAAAGCCGCTCGGACAGGTGATTGCCGATGAAGCCGTTGACGCCCAGGATCAGCACCCGAGTGCGGCGTGGCGCGCGGCCGGACTCGGCGCCACGCAACACGGAACCGTCGACCAGCCCCAGTTCACTGGCCAGTTGCGGACCGCTCAGGTACAAGCCGTTGTCGTTACGCTGGCCGGAGGTGATGACCAAAGAGTCTTCGCCACAGGCAATGCGCAGCGGATCGACGCTGATGACCCGGCCCGGTGCCGCCCTTGGCAGCTTCTGCGCTCCAGACGATCAGCTTGTGTTCGCCAACGGCACAGAACGCGCCTGGGTACGGCTGGGTGACGGCGCGGACCAGGTTGAACAGTTCTTCGGCGGGGCGCTTCCACACAAGCTTGCCGTCGGCCGGGGTGCGACGTCCGAACACCGTGGCTTTGGATTCGTCCTGCAGGGTTTCGCTGACGGTGCCTTGACGTAACGCCGGCAAGGCATCGCGCAGCAGGTCGATGGCGGCCACACGCAATTTGCCATGCAGGCTCAGCGCCGTGTCGCTGCGTTCAATGGCCACCCGTTGCTGGGCGATGATTGCGCCGGCGTCTGCGCGCTTGACCATACGGTGAAGGGTCACGCCGGTTTCACTTTCACCGTTGACCAGCACCCAGTTGGCCGGTGCCCGTCCCCGGTAGCGTGGCAACAACGAACCGTGCAGGTTGAACGCACCTTTGCGTGCCGTGGCCAACAGCGGTTCGCTCAGCAGCTGGCGGTAGTAGAACGAGAACAGGTAATCGGGTTTCAGCTTGCTGATGCGCTCGATCCACAACGGATGGTTGGCATCTTCCGGGGCATGAACCGGGATGCCCTTGCGCGCACACAGTTGCGCCACGGAGGCGTAAAACGCGTTTTCCTTCGGATCATCGGCGTGGGTAAACACCGCGGCGATCTCGAAGCCTGAGTCGAGCAGGGTTTCGATGCCGGCACAGCCGATATCGTGATAGGCGAAGACAACAGCTTTTGCGCTCATGAGAGAACCTGATCGGAAGAAGTGTTAGTGAGGCCGTCGACGGTGACAACGGGTGCTGGCGTGGCGGGTTGGCTACGCAGGACTTTCTCGACGAAGAATCGGGGGCGGGCGCGGACGTCGCTGTACATGCGGCCCAGGTATTCGCCCAACAGGCCCATGCCGATGAACTGCCCGCCGGTGAACACAAACAGCACGGCGAACAACACGAATGTGCCGTCGCCGGCCCATTCGGCGCCGAACACCAGGCGCAGGACGATCAACGCCGTGGCGAACAGCAAGCCGAGTCCGGCCATGGCGAAGCCGACGATGCTCAGCAACCGCAGCGGCGTGGTGGTCATGCAGGTGATCAGGTCGAACATCAGGTTGACCAGGCGCATGGGGCTGTATTTGGATTCGCCGTGTTCACGTTCGGCGTGGGTCACCAGGATCTCCGTGGTGTGCCGGGCAAAGCTGTTGGCCAGGATCGGAATGAAGGTGCTGCGTTCGCGGCAGGCGAGCATCGCGTCGACGATGCTGCGGCGGTAGGCGCGCAGCATGCAGCCGTAATCGCTCATGGCCACACCGGTCGAGCGCTGCACGGCCAGGTTGATCAGCTTCGACGGCCAGCGGCGCAGCGCGGAGTCCTGGCGGTTGTTGCGTACCGTGGCAACCACGTCATAGCCCAGCTCGGCCTGCGCCACCAGGCGAGGGATTTCTTCCGGCGGGTTTTGCAGGTCGGCGTCGAGGGTGATCACCACATCGCCTTTGCACTGCTCGAAACCGGCCATGATTGCCGCGTGCTGGCCGTAGTTGCGGTTGAGAATGACCGCCACCACCGGGCTGCACTCTCGATTGGCGGCCTCCTCGAGGATTTGTGCGGAGTTGTCGCGGCTGCCGTCATCGACCAGCACGATTTCATAGTCATGGCGCAACAAACGGCAGGCCGCTTCGGTCCGCCTGAGCAGCTCGGGCAGGCTGTCCTGTTCGTTGTAGACCGGGATGACGATCGACACGCAACGGATCGGATACGGTTTCACAGGCTTTTTTCCAGTGTGTTTTCGATGGCGTCGACGACACGATTGACGTCATCGGTGGTCATGTCGGGGAACAACGGAATCGAGCACAGGCGCTCCGAGTTCCATTCGGTGTTGGGCAGGTGAAGGTCAGGGAAACGCTGGCGGTACCAGGTGTGCAGGTGCGTGGCGATGAAGTGAATGCCAGTGCCGATGTTCTGTTCCTGCAAGGCCCTCATGAAGGCATCGCGATCCAGTCCGCAGCGCTCGGCGTCGATGCGCAGGACGAACAGGTGCCACGCGTGCCGCTGCGGATACGTCGGGATGGCCAGCGGTTGCACCGGTAAACCTTCGAGGCGTTGCAGGTAGGTGCGCGCCAGCTCGGTGCGCTTGGCGTTGATCGCACCCAGACGCTCCAGCTGCACCAGGGCGATGGCGGCATTGATGTCGGCCAGGTTGTATTTGAAACCCGGCTCCATCACTTGTGCCTGAGGTCTGCGACCGTGGGTCAGCCGATCGTAGGCATCAACGCCCAGCCCATGAAACTTGAGCATGCGTACCCGGTTGGCCAGCGCGGTGTCGTCGCTGACGAACATCGCGCCCTCGGCGCAGGTCATGTTCTTGATCGCGTGGAACGAGAAGATCGCCGTGCCTTTCGCGCCGACATGTCGACCTTTATAGAAGGTGCCTGCTGCATGGGCGGCGTCTTCGATGACGGGGATGCCGTGTTTGTCGGCCAATGCGTAAAGTGGATCAAGGTCGAAGGCGGCACCGGCGTAATGCACCGGAATGATTGCCCGGGTGCGCGGCGTGATCGCCGCCTCGATGCTGGCCAGGTCACACATGAGCGTGTCGCGGTCAACGTCGACGAAGACCGGTTTGGCACCCAGCAGGCAGATCATGTTGGCGGTGGACACCCAGGTCTGCGACGGCGTAATGACTTCATCGCCCGGACCAATGCCCAAGGCCAGTAACGTGATATGCATACCACCAGTGGCCGAAGAAAGTGCAACGGCATGACGGCAGCCGACATAGTGGGCAAATTGCTCTTCCAGTTGCTGGGTTTTCGGCCCGGTAGTGATCCAGCCGGAGCGCAATACTTGCTCTACGGCTGCGATTTCCTCATCGCCGATAGTCGGGCGGGAGAAGGGGAGAAACGCCTCATTCATAAGAATCTCCGGGCGAACGGCTTCCTTCAGCAAAATCGCCGAAAGAAGCGTGTTTTCAAGGGGTTGACTACCGGAGCAGGAAGCCATCAATTGACTTTCCGGGCCGCGACCGGCAGCGTGACGACCCACAAGGGCTCGTCGGGTTGATTGAAGGTTATGCCCGATTTTGTGAAAGGAACATGAAAAACCGGTCTTCGAATCGTTTATCTGAAAGTCATACAGCCACTGTTCAGACTTCTGCCGTTTATCGCGATTTTTAGAAGAGAAGTCCTGCGGAAGTGTTCCCCTTTATATGAACAATGTTTCAATCCTTAGTTGTTTTTACTGAATTGTTTCCACTCAAGGCCGTTTCGTTTGATTGACTTAGTTAATACCCACTCTGTTGCTTCGAAGACCAACCCGATGACTGTCTACCTGGCCCGACTGGCGCCCTCCAGTCAGTTGACCATGCGCTACGTTTTGCAGGATGCGGCCGACCGTTTGGGTTTCGAAGACATGAACGTCGAGGAGATTCCCTGGCATCAGCTCCAACCCGACAATGTTATTGCGCTGGTCGCAGCGCTGCGTGAAGACGGGTACGCACCGAATACCTCGTCGCTGTACGTCAATGCGGTACGCGGGGTGATGAACGAAGCGTGGCGCATGAGCCTGATCAGTCAGGAACACTTGCTGAAAATGCGCTCGGTGAAAGGGATTGCCGGCACGCGTCTGTCCCAGGGGCGCAACCTCAGGCGCTCGCTGATTCAGGAGATGATGGCGGTGTGTGCCGCCGACCCGCGTCCTCAAGGCTTGAGAGACGCCGCCATCATCGGGATTTTGTACGGTTCGGGAATGCGCAAATCCGAGTCGGTGAACCTGGACCTGTCACAGGTGGATTTCAGCGAGCGCAGCTTGCGGGTCACCGCCAAGGGCAACAAGCAGTTGATCAAATACGCCCCGGCCTGGGCCTTTGAAAAACTGCAGGCCTGGCTGGAACTGCGCCGTTCGCACCTCAAGGAAGGCGAGGTGGACGACCCGTTCCTGTTCAACCGCATCCGTCGCGGCAGCCACATCACCCGCGAGCGCATCACCAAACACGCGATCTATTACATCGCCCGGCAGCGCGGTGCGCAGGTCGGGGTGAAGATCATGCCGCATGATTTCCGGCGCTCGTTCATCACCCGGGTGATCGAAGAGCATGACCTGTCGATCGCGCAAAAACTCGCTCATCACAGCAACATCCAGACGACGGCCAACTACGATGTGCGCGACGACAACGAGCGGCGTCGGGCGGTTGACCGCTTCGATCTCTGATGGACTTGATTCACGGTTCACTCAGCACATGGGCATGGCCGATGGTTGATACGTGAACCTCGCTGCCAGCGGGCGGCGCGTACAGGCCAGAGCTGCGCACCATCAGTGATCGACCGTGCGGGTCGCCGGCGACGGCAGGCTGCAACTCCACGGTCAAGGTGCAGGTGTTGCCGCTGAAATCCCGCTCTGTCACCACGGCGCGGCACCCGGCGACTTCGGTCGGGCTGGGCTGAATGCTGACCAGTTGCAGCTGCTCGGGGCGCAGCATGATCTGCGCTGCGTTGTTGTTCCGGTGGTTGTTGACCGGGATGCGGCCCAGATCGCAATGGGCCCACCCGGCCTCGATCCTGGCGGGCATGACCACGGCATCTCCAAGAAACAGCGCGGTCTGTTCGTCGTCGGGATAGCGGTAAAGGTCCAGCGGATGGCCCGACTGCACCAGCCGGCCGTCACGCATTACCGCTAACTGATCGGCGAACGACAAGGCTTCGCTCTGGTCATGGGTGACCAGGATGGTGGTGACGCCGGCGTCGGACAGCAATCGCGCGACCATTTTGCGCATTTCGCCCCGCAGGCCGGTATCAAGGGCCGAAAACGGCTCATCCAGCAACATCAGCCGTGGTTGCTGCGCCAACGCACGCGCCAGCGCCACTCGCTGTTGCTGACCGCCGGAAAGCTCATGGGGCCAACGTTGGGCCATGCTCGCGTCGAGGGCCACGCTGTCCATCAACTCAGCGATTCGCTGGTGCTTCGCCTCGCCTTTGGTCGACAGCCCGAAACCGATATTGGCGGCCACCGTCATGTGCGGGAACAGCGCGCCGTCCTGGGGGACATAGCCGATCAAGCGCTGATGCGCCGGGACTTCATGGGTGTCGTCGACGAGTGTCTGGCCGTCGAGCGAAATACTGCCCGTGTCCGGGAATTCGAAACCGGCGATCATCCGCAGCAACGTGGTTTTGCCGGAACCCGAGGGGCCAACGATGACTGTCCGGCTGCCTTTTGGCACCGACAGGCTGACGTTCTCCAGCGCTCGCTGAGAACCGTAATATTTGCAGATCGCGTGCAGTTCCAGAGCGTTCATCGTCCAGCCGTTCGTTTGGATTGGTAATAAAGAATTGCGGTCAACGGAAGCGACAGCACAATCATCAGCAGGGCGTAGGGGGCCGCGGCGGCATAGTCGATTTCGCTGGTCATGGCCCAGAAACCGGTGGCCAGGGTGCGCGTGCCGTTGGGGGCGAGCAGCAGGGTCGCGGTCAGCTCATTGGTGATCGCCAGAAACACCAGCGCGGCACCGGCGGCGGCCCCGGGCGCGGCCAGGCGCAGGGTGATCAGCCACAGTGCTCGCGCAGGCGAGCGGCCGAGGCTGCGCGCCATGTTTTCCAGTTCGACCGGTGCCTGCGCGATGCCCGCACGCAAACTCACCAGGGCGCGGGGCAAAAACATCAGCAGATACGCCAACAGGACGGTGATCGTGGTCTGGTAGATCGGTCGGGCGAAATGGATGGTGATAGTCACCAACGCCAGGGCCACGACGATCCCGGGCAATGAACTGGTGATGTAATTGCAGCTTTCGAGCAACCGCTGCAGCCGACCCGGCGAGCGAATCGACAGCCAGGCAATCGGGATGGCAGCGCAGGTGGTCAGGACTGCGCCGCAAATCCCCAGCAGCAGGGTTTGTTCCAGCGCCGGCACAAGCTCTGCCAAGTCCCAGACTTGCGGGCCGCCCGCGATCAGCCATTTGCCCAAGGTGATCAGCGGCACACCCAAGGCCAGGGCGCAGGTGGTGATTTGCAGCATCAACCCCAGCACCGTGGCTTGAGCGTCCAGGCGCACCACCCGTTGTTCACGCGCGCTGCCGGAACCGACCCGGGCGTAACGCGCCGTACCGCGAGCGGCCGACTCGGCGGTCAGCATCACCAGGCAACACAGGGCGAGCACGCTGGCCAGCATGTGGGCAGCGGGGCCGTTGAAGGTGGATTTGAACTGATCGAAGATCGCCGTGGTGAAGGTGTCGAAGCGGATCATCGCGTACAGGCCATATTCGGCCAGCAGGTGCAGGCCCACGAGCAACGCACCGCCACAGATGGCCAGGCGCAGTTGCGGCAACACCACACGAAAGAAGATCGCCCAGGGCTTGAGCCCCAGGGATTCGGCCACGTCTTCGATCGCCGGGTCGAGCCGGCGCAACGTCGCTGCAATCGGCAAGTACAGGAACGGGAAGTAGGCGATCACCGAGACCAGAACCCCGGCAAACAGGCCGTGAATCGGTGGTACCAGGCTGACCCAGGCATAGCTGTGCACGAAGGCCGGCACCGCCAGCGGCGCGATCGCCAGCAACGACCAGCCACGTCGCCCGGGCAGGTTGGTGCGCTCCGTCAACCAGGCCAGGGCCAGGCCCAGGCTGATGCACAACGGAATCGTGATCACCACCAGCAACACGGTGTTGATCAGTAACTCGCCGACCCGAGGCCGGAACACCAGCGGCACCAGCGTTGCCCAGCCGGTTTGTATCGACACGCCGATGACGAAGGCAATCGGCATCAGTGCCAGCAACGACACCAACACGGACAAACCGATTACCCAGGCGCCACCGCGACCGGCGAAGACGCCACGGGCGCGTCGTCGCAGGTTGACGGGTATCGCCGCAGGGATACCGGTTGGCAGGGATTCAGGGATCAATTAGAGCAGCCCCGCCTGAGTCATCAGGTCCACGGCTTTTTTGCTGTCGAGTTTCGACGCATCGACCACAGGGGCGTCGAGTTGCGACAAAGGCACCAGTTTCGGATTGGATGGGGCGTTTTTGCCCACGGCGTATTCAAACGACTTGCCAGTCTTGAGGATGTCCTGGCCGTCCTTGCCGGTGATCCATTTGAGCAACGCCTGGGCTTGTTCCTTGTGCTTGCTGGACGCCAATACGCCGCCCCCCGAGACGCTGACAAAGGCCCCCGGGTCCTTGTGCTTGAAGTAGTGCAGGGCCGTGTTGTTGCTGTTTTCGCCGGTCTTGGCTTGATCGCCGAAGCTGTAATAGTGATAGATCACGCCGCTGTCGATCTGCCCGGCATTCACCGCCTTGAGCACGGCGCTGTTGCCGCGATAGGCCGTAACGTTGTTTTTCATCCCTTTGAGCCATTCCAGCGTTGCGGCTTCACCCTTGAGTTCCAGCACTGCAGCGACGATTGCCTGGAAGTCAGCACCGGCCGGAGAAGCGCCCCAACGACCTTTCCACGCCGGACCCGCGAGGTCCATCAGTGATTTCGGCAAGTCGGCCTCGGGCAGTTTCGCAGGGTTATAGACAAACACGGTTGAGCGCGCGGCAATCCCGACCCATTTGCCATGGGCCGGACGATAAGCCGCCTCGACTTGCTCCAGCGTCGTCGGGGCAACCGGCGCAAACAGGCCGGCGTTGTCCACCAGCACCATCGCCGGGGAGTTCTCGGTCAGGAACACATCGGCCGGGGACGCGGCGCCTTCCTGCACGATCTGATTGCCCATCTCGGTATCGTCACCATTGCGCACGGTGACCTTGATGCCGGTTTCCTTGGTGAAGCCCTCGACCCAGGCTTTGGTCAGGCTTTCGTGCTGCGCGTTGTAGACCACAATGCCGTCATCCGCTGCAAACACCTGTGTGGCGCCGAGCAGGGCAGTGGCCAGCAAGGCCGCTTTGAGGAAGGAAGGGGTAGGGGTGAACATTCTGTCGGCAGCTCCTGTTCTTTTGGAAGGCATGCACGTCCATTCGCGGATCAATCAATGCGAACCATTTGCATGTTTGAATCGCAGGGAATGTAGAGCTCAAAATGAGAAAAAAACGTCAAAGAAACCGTTAATACATGTCATTTACATTCAGATTAGCAGCACCTCGGCCCCTTGCCCGATGGGTCTGAATCAAACGGTGTGGTCACTGGCTCGATGGGCAGCCTTTCGAAGTTCCGCCGGCCGCCTGATTGATCGCAGCGGCCAGACGCTTGACGTTGTTCTGATGCGCCACCACCAACTCATCAATGCTGGGGCCGGAAGGTGACTGCAACGTGCTGCGGCAAGTAATCAGCGTGTTATCACTGTCGCCAAGGCTGCGCAGGCGCCATTTGACGTCGATCAGCGCGTATTGCCCTGGAATCGAGTCGAAGCGCTGCACATCCAGGCGCAGTGACATTTTGCGTTGTGAATTGCTGATGAGCAGTTGGTCAACCATGGCGCTGCGCAATTCATCCACCAGGCTCGCGGCCCACCATTCGGTTTCGAGTATCGCCAGGCCGCTGTTGCCCTGGCGGATCACGATCTGCGGACGATCGACCTGGGGCGGCACGCTGATGCTTTCAATCTCGATCTCCGAGGTACCGCCTCTGGATTGATTACCCAATTGCGCCGGAATCAGGGTGTGAAACTGAATCGGATCACTGCGGCAAGCGGTGAGCAGTAACAGCGCGGTGACCAAGGTGATCTTCAGCGAAAAAGCCATGGTGTTGCTCCTGTGGTCAGTTGCGCGGTGGCGCCTGCAGATCCATCGGTGCGGCGTTGTTGGGGCGGCCGCGAATCAGCGATTCCGGATGCCGTCCCAGGTAATCCGAGAGCTCACGCAAGGAGCGCGACATGCGTCCGAGTTCGTCCAGGGTCTGGGTCAGCTGTTCGCGCTGCGGTGAGTCTTCGGCGAGCGTCGAACTGGCCGATTGCAGGGTTTTGCTGACGTCGGCCAGGGTGGTTTGCACGCCCGGCAGCGTCTTGGCGTTGAATTGGGCGAGGCCTTTGCGCAGTTCGACGAGGTTACTGTCCAGATTGCCGGCAATTCGCTCGATCGGCAGTTGGTTGATCTTGTTGACCATGCCTTCGAGTTTTTCCTGCAACTGTTCGAGGCTGCCGGGAATGGTCGGAATACTGACCGGACGGGCGCTTGGATCGAACGCGACTTTCTCGGCCTTGGGGTAGAAATCCAGTGAGATGTACAGCTGGCCGGTCAGCAGATTGCCGCTGCGTGCCTGGGCGCGCAGACCGTTCTCGATAAAGGAACCCATCAAGCGCACGGCTGCGGCTTCATCATTGGGATCATGATTGAGCGCCTTGAGCATTTTGGTATGGGCCGAACCCAGGCGCTGCGGGTAGATCACGATGCCAACGTTGACCGGGAAGCTGCGCTTTTTCGCATCGAAATCCAGATTGATCGACACCACTTTGCCGAACTCCACGCCGAGGAATTCCACCGGTGCATCGACTTTGAGGCCCCGCAGGGCCTGGTCGAAACGCAGGCTCAAGTATTGGCCCTTGCCACTGGGCGGGGCGAGGGCGGTTTGCTGGTCGGGGAACAGTTCATAGGCATACTCTTCTGCCGCCGGTTTATCGTTGGGGCTGTACTCCGGCGCGCGGAAGGCGATGCCGCCCACCAGCAGCGATGACAACGACTCGGTCTTCACCGCGAAGCCATTGGCGCCGACGCTGACATCAATACCGCTGGCGTTCCAGAACCGGGTGTTTTCGGTGACATAGGCATCGTTGGGCGCGTGAATGAACAAGTCGATGTTCACACCGTTGCCGTCAGGGTCCAGCGCATAGGCCACCACCTGGCCGACCGGAATTTTTCGGTAATAGACCGGCGAGCCGATGTCCAGCGATCCGAGGTCCTGGGTGTGCAAGGTAAAGCGTTTGCCCGGTTCGCCATAGGTAATCGCTGGCGGGTTTTCCTGGCCTTTGAAGTGTTTCGAACGGGTGTTGGACTGGCCGATATCCGCGCCGATGTAGTCACCGGAGAACAGGGTATCGATGCCCGACACGCCGCCGGCACCGATACGCGGACGCACCACCCAGAACTGTGAGTCTTCACGGGTGAAGCTTTCCGCCTGTTTGGCCAGTTTGATCGTAGCGTTGACACTCTTCTGGTCGCTGCTCAGTTCCACGTCCGAGACCTGCCCGATCACCACATTGCGGTATTTGACCTCGGTCTTGTTGGCAGTCAGGCCGCTGCCGGTCTTGAACGTGACCGTGATGGTCGGGCCTTCCTGCATCATGCTGTGGACCACCAGGGAAATGCCCACCAGTACTGCGACGATTGGCACGATCCAGACCAGCGAAACGCTGAAACGACGAGTCTTGATTGGGGCCTGGCCAGGGGCTTGCGGCCCGTCAGTGGCTTGCGACTTCATCCATGTCCTCCTCGGTGTGTGAGTTTTTATCCTGCTCGTTATCCCAGATCAGACGCGGGTCGAAACTCATCGCTGACAGCATGGTGAACACCACCACCAGTCCGAAAAACAGAATGCCCGGACGCGGTTCGATATCGGCCAGGGCTTGAAACTTCACCAGTGAGGCCACCAGGGCCACCACGATCACGTCGAGCATGGACCAATAACCGATGAGCTCGACGAAGCGGTATAACGTCGATCGTTCCTTGCGCGCCCATAGGCTGTTGCGATGCACCGTAATCAGCAGCAGCATTAACGCGACGAACTTGACGCCCGGCACCGCGATGCTGGCGATAAAAATGATCAGGGCGATGTCCCAGGCACCGTGCTGCCAGAAATCCAGCACGCCGCCCATGATCGTGCTGTCAGCACCGTTGCCGACCATCTTGGTGTTCATCACCGGCAGCAGATTGGCCGGGACGTAAAACACCAATGAGGTCAGCAGGTAGGCCCAGGTGCGGGTCAGCGAGTTGGTTTTGCGCCGATGCAACGGCGCGCCGCAGCGCTCGCATTCGTGCGGTTCACCTGTCATGTCGCAGGCCAGTCCGCAGCTGTGGCACAGGCAGAGGTTGAGTTCGCTGGCGACCGGAGGCGTTGTCATAGAATGTCCCACAGCTCACGGATATCGCGCCCGGCGATGCGGATCATCATCAGGCTGAGCACGGCCAGGGCAAACAGACCGATGCCGGGCAGCACATCCAGCAACCCGGCGAGCTTGATCACCGCGACCATGGCCCCCAGCAGACAGACTTCGAGCATGCTCCAGGGCCGCAGGGTTTCCAGCCAGCGCATGCAGAAGCTGAAACCGGGCGAGCGCCGGGAGGCGAGGGCATAGCTCAGCACCCAGATCAGCAGCAACAGCTGGAAAATCGGCGCGATGATCATCGCGATCGCCGCCACCATGGCAATGAAGGTGATCGGCCCCAGGCTCAGGGCCAGCACCGAGTCCCAGAGGGTTGCGCTGTTTTTCAGGCCTTTGAGGCTGATGCTCATGACCGGGTAGAAATTGGCGAAAATCCACAGCATCAACGCCGTCCAGGTCAACGCCAGGCGTTGTTCCACCGTCAGGCCGTTATAGCGCTGGAGCACACCGCCGCAGCGTGTACACAGGGTTTTTTGATGTTTGGCGAGCGTGACTTTTTCATACACGCAGTCGCAGTGCTCGCAGATGATCAGTTGGTCAGTCGTAGCCATTGGCCGCACTCGCCAGGACGCAGGAAAGTCAGAGCACCTCCTCAATATAGAAGTGCCTTGCGATTGAGCAAATCGAAAGGCCTAAACAACTGATTGACCGCGTTATCGTTTATCGCGAGCAGGCTCACTCCCACAGGGATCGTCGTCGTTCACAAATGCTGTGTCCGCCGAAAATCCCCTGTGGGAGTGAGCCTGCTCGCGATAGCGGCCTGTCAGCCAACCAGTTCGCGCAGGCGATACCAGAACATCCCGAGCGCCAGCAACGGCGAGCGCAGCATCGGCCCGCCGGGAAAAGTCATGTGCGGCACGGCGCTGAACACGTCGAACCCTCGACTGTGCCCGGCATGGATCGCTTCACCCAACAGCTTCGCGCACCAATGCGTGACGTTCAGCCCATGCCCCGAGTAACCCTGGGCATAAAACACATTCGGGTGCTGACTCAAGCGGCCAACTTGCGGGAAGCGATTGGCGGAGATGCCGATCCGGCCGCCCCATTGATAGTCGATGCGCACATCGCGCAATTGCGGGAAGACTTTGAGCATCTGCGGGCGCATGTACGCCGTGATGTCAGCCGGATCGCGCCCGGAATAATGGCAGGCGCCGCCAAACAGCAAGCGCCGGTCCGCCGAGAGCCGGTAGTAATCCAGGCCGACTTTCTGGTCGCATAACGCGAGGTTCTGCGGGATCAACTGCGCGGCAACCTCAGGTGCCAACGGCTCGGTGGCAATGATGTAGCTGCCGGCCGGGAGCACCTTGCCGCTGAGCTTCGGTTCGAGTTCTTCAAGGTGCGCGTTGCAGGCCAGCACCAGACTTCCCGCGCGTACCGTGCCACCGGCACAGCGAACCTGCACCGTGCTGCCATGGATCAACTCCAGAACCGGGCTCTGCTCGAAGATCTGCACCCCAAGGGATTGCGCCAGCCTTGCTTCGCCCAGCACCAGATTGAGCGGATGCAAATGGCCCGAACCCATGTCGACCAGACCACCGGCATAGACGCTTGAGTCCACCACTTGCTCACGGATCTGCTCCGGCCCGACCAGACGGGTTTCGTGGGCGTAACCTGATTCGGCCAGACTGTCGCGCTCCGTCTTGAACGCCGCGAATTGCGCCTTGGTGTTGGCCAGCTCGCAGAACCCCCAGCGCAGGTCGCACTCAATCCCGTGTTCACGGACGCGATTGCCCACCAGTTCCACCGATTCGATCCCCGCACGCTCCAGATAGCGCACCCCGTCCTCACCGACGTACCGGGTGAAACCGCTGACGTCATGGCCGATGCCGCGGATCAACTGCCCGCCATTGCGCCCGCTGGCGCCCCAGCCAATCCGCCGGCCCTCCAGCACAATCACCGAGAGCCCGCGCTGAGCCAGCTCGATCGCGGTGTTGACCCCGGTAAAACCGCCGCCGATCACGCAGACATCGGCCACAAGGTCCGAGGCCAGCGTGGGGTAGGGCGTCAGGCCTTTGGCCGTGGCCGCGTAGTAGGAATGTGCGTGTTCGTTATTCATTTGTTGGACTTCACTTTGCTCCAGGAACGGGTCATCAGTCGCATGATCGCCTGGGGCGGGGTGGTCGAAATGTAGAGTTTGTCGAGGACTGCCTGAGGTGGGTAAACCTCAGGGTTGTTCACCAGCTCCGCGTCCATGTATTCCTTGGCGGCGGGGTTGGGGTTGGCGTAGCCGACCGAGGCGCTGACCTTGGCAATCACTTGCGGGTCCAGAAGGTAGTTGATGAAGGCATGGGCTTCTTTCGGGTTGCTGGCATCGGCAGGAATCGCCAACAGGTCAAACCACAAGTTACTGCCTTCCTTCGGAATGGCGTAGGCGATGTTCACGCCGTTCTTGGCTTCCTTGGCCCGGTTGGCGGCCTGGAACACGTCACCGGAATAGCCGAAGGCCACGCAGATGTCGCCGTTGGCCAGGTCCGACACGTATTTGGAGGAGTGGAAATAGGTGATGTAAGGCCGGATGCTCAACAGTTTGGCTTCGGCTTTTTTGAAGTCTTCAGGGTTCTCGCTGCGCGGGTCCATGCCCATGTAATTGAGAATCGCCGGGAACACTTCATCGGCCGAGTCCATCATCGACACGCCGCACTGGCTGAGTTTCTTGATGTTTTCCGGTTCGAACAGCACTTCCCAGGAATCGATGCGGTCGATGCCGAGCACTTGCTTGACCTTGTCGACGTTGTAGCCGATGCCGTTGGTGCCCCACAGGTACGGCACGGAATGCTCGTTACCCGGATCGTTTTTCTCCAGCAGCGCCAACAATTTCGGGTCGAGGTTCTTGAAGTTGGGCAACTGCGCACGGTCCAGCTTGAGGAACGCGCCGGCCTTCACCTGACGGGCGAGGAAGTGGTTGGACGGCACGACCACGTCATACCCGGTACGCCCGGCGAGCAACTTGCCCTCCAGGGTTTCGTTGGAATCGAAGACGTCGTAGATCACCTTGATCCCGGATTTGGCCTGGAAGTCGGCGAGGGTGGTTTCGCCGATGTAATCGGTCCAGTTGTAGACGCTGACGGTGGGTTGAGCCTGGGCAACGGCACTGAACAGCACGGCAAGCGCGGCCGGCACCATGGATTTCAATAGACGCATTCGACACCTCTTTAGTTATTAGACTGTGTAGGAGCGAGGCTTGCCCGCGAAGAGGCCGGTCCGTTCAACATCGTCGTTGACAGTCAGGCCGCCTTCGCGGGCAAGCCTCGCTCCTACAGGGGGGCGCGTGATCTCGCGTGGTTTTCAGACGCTAAGCATCAAGAACTCACGCTCCCAGGAACTGATCACCCGCTTGAAGTTCTCGTGTTCGGCACGCTTGACTGCCACGTAACCGCGCACGAATTTGTCGCCCAGATACCGTCCGATGGTTTCGCTCTCTTCCATCTGCGTCAGCGCATCCTCGATGGTGATCGGCAGGCGCAGGTTGCGGCGCTCGTAGGCTCGACCTTGCACCGCCGCACTCGGTTCGACGCGTTCAACCATGCCCAGATAACCGCACAACAAACTGGCCGCGATCGCCAGGTACGGGTTGGCGTCAGCCCCCGGCAAGCGGTTCTCCACGCGCATCGAATCTGGCGTCGAGGTCGGCACTCGCAGGCCGACGGTGCGGTTTTCTTCGCCCCATTCAACGTTGACCGGGGCCGAGGTGTCCGGCAGGAAGCGGCGGAACGAGTTGACGTTGGGCGCGAACATCGGCAGCACTTTGGGGATGTACTTTTGCAGACCGCCGATGTGGTGCAGGAACAGCTCGCTCATCGTGCCGTCGGCATTGGCGAAGATCGGCTGACCGGTGGCAATGTCGACTACGCTCTGGTGGATGTGCATGGCGCTGCCGGGCTCGTCGCCAATCGGCTTGGCCATGAACGTCGCCGCGACGTTGTGCTTGAGCGCCGCCTCACGCATGGTGCGTTTGAACACAGTGATCTGGTCGGCCAGGTCCAGCGCATCGCCATGACGGAAGTTGATTTCCATCTGCGCCGGGCCGTCTTCGTGGATCAGTGTGTCGAGGTCCAGGCCTTGCAGTTCGCACCAGTCGTAGACGTCTTCGAACAGCGGATCGAATTCGTTCGCGGCGTCGATGGAAAACGACTGACGACCGCTTTCCGCACGGCCCGAACGGCCCAGCGGCGCCTTGAGCGGCAAGTCCGGGTCTTCACAGCGCTGGGTCAGGTAGAACTCCATTTCCGGCGCGACAATCGGCCGCCAGCCTTTGTCGGTGTACAGCTGCAGCACTTTCTTCAGCACATTGCGCGGCGACAGTTCGATCGGGTTGCCGAACTTGTCGAAGGTGTCGTGGATCACGATGGCGGTCGGCTCGATCGCCCATGGAATCACATACACCGCGTCGGCGACGGGCTTGCAGACCATGTCGATGTCGGCCGGGTCGAGCAGGTCGTAGTAGATGTCGTCGTCGACAAAGTCCCCGGTTACCGTTTGCAAAAGCACACTTTCCGGCAGGCGCGGAACTTGTTGGTGGGTGCGATTTTGCCGCGTGCAATGCCGGTCAAGTCACTGACCACACACTCGACTTCGGTAATCTTGTGATCTTTCAGCCACGTGAGGAGCTGATCGAAAGGGGCATTCATAAAGACCTCGTTATTGGTTTTTTTTAACGCCGGGGAGGACGGTTTCATCCACCGCACACTTCCCCTGAGACGCGTTGACGACTATCTTGGGCGAGCCTTGCGGTTCCATCTATCCACTTTCAGCAGCACCAAAACGCACCAAACGAGTGCGTAAGGTCATTCATGTCAGCGTCCAGTCCAATACAGGTTCAAGCGTTCAACACCGACGATGTCGCTGCGCAAATCCGCGCCACGCCGGGTTGGGTCCAGCATTACCAGCAAATGTCGCCGGGGCATTTCGCCGGGCGTGTGCGCTACCTGGACCTGCAAGGCGTGGAGATTTACGAAGAGCAGATGAACACCCGGGTCGAACAGAATTTCAGCGCGCCCGAGGGTTCGCTGGCGTTCTGTTTCGATCGCAGCGACAACGCGCTGTATGTGTTGAATGGCGAAAGCCGCAACATCTGGATCACCCCGGAGAACTACCAGGAAGTCGCCGTGGTGTTTGGTCCGGAGTTCGTGCAGCGTCACGGTTTGAATGTTGCGCGGCTGGAAGGCTTGTTCATGTCGCCGCTGAACTCGGGGCAGAACGCCTTGTTCAGCCGCTGGTTGAGCGGCACCTTGACCCGCCTCGCCGAAACGCTCGACCCGCCGAGCAAAGAAGCGCTGACCCAGCAACTGCTCGAAGACTGCCTGTACATCCTCGACAACGCCTGTGTGTGCCTCGATCACGGCGGCCTGCAGCGCCGCACCGAAGAACGCGCAGTGATGAAACGCATCGGCGAATGGGCCGCCGACTCACCGGAAGAAACCCTCAACCTGCTGGAGCTCTCCCAGGTGGCCGGGGTTTCCCTGCGGCAGTTGCAGCACGCGTTCAAGGCCTTCACCGGGATGACGCCCACCCATTGGCTGCGCCTGCGCCGCCTCAACAGCGCCCACCGCGAATTGCTCGCGCGAACACCGAATGACACCACCGTTGCCGAAGTGGCGATGAATTGGTCGTTCTGGCATCTGGGGCGGTTTTCCAGCAGTTACCGGGCGCTGTTCAAGGAACTGCCGAGTGAAACGCTCAAGCGCATTCGCCCGAGCAGGACCTGATTCGCAAGTTCAGCCTCGCCGAGAGGGCGCAGTGACTGGCTGAACGACCGGTTTTTTGTTCAAACCGTCGATGCAGGTTTCGCCAGTTCAATCCCGGCCGCACCCAATCGCTTGAGAATTTCAAACAACAAATCGCTTTTAGTCGTGCCGACGATTCTCGGGCTGCTGACGTAGCCCGTGACCGTCAGCGTGATGCCTTCGGGGGTCAGTTTGCTGAACCGGACGAAGGTAGCCGGTTTGTCGAGGATGGTTTCGTTCTCGCGGTACGTGTCGTACAGCAGGTTTTGAACTTGCTCCGGATCGATGTCCAGCGGGAACATCAACTCCAGAGTCGCCACCCCTTGTGCGCTGCCGCCGAGGGTGACGTTGCGCAGGTTCTGCGAGATCAGTTGTGAGTTGGGCACGATGACGATCGAGCGGTCACTGAGTTGTATTTCGGTGGCCCTGACGTTGATGCGGCGGATGTCGCCTTCGACGCCACTGATGCTGATCAGGTCGCCGACCTTGACCGGGCGCTCGGTCAGCAGAATCAGCCCGGAGACGAAGTTCTTGACGATTTCCTGCAAGCCGAAGCCGATCCCCACCGACAGGGCGCTGACAATCCACGCCAGGTTGGTCCACTCGATGCCCAGGGATGACAAGGTCAGCAGTATCACCAGGGCGTAACCGATATTGGAGAACAGTGTGCTGAGCGAGGCACACATGCCGGGGTCCATGTCGGTCTTGGGCAGGAACTCGTTATCCAGCCATCGGCGCAGTGCGCGAATCAGGTAGATGCCGATGAACAGGGCCAGTAGCGCATTCAGCAAATGGCCCGGGATGATATTGAGTTTGCGCAGGCCATCGCCGCCGAGGATGGCGAACGTCTGGGTAAACAGTTGTCCCAGCGTCGTGCCGACGCCACCGACAAACAGTGAAATGACCGCCAGCAGCATTAAACCGGCGCGACCGACACCGGACAGAATGATCGACGCTTGCTCAAGGCGTACATCGCCGATTCCGAGCAATTGTTTGAGCGCCTTGCCGCTTGGACTCTTGGGTGAAAACAGGTACTCACAGCTGTCTCTGAACAATTGCGTCAGCAAGTAGAAGCCCGACAGGATGATAAAACCCCAGACCAGTTGGTACGTAATGAACCGTGCCAGGGAGATGTAGCCGATCAGCAGCGCAATCAGCGATACCACCGTCGCAAAACCGGCCAACGAATAAATCAGGCCGGCAAGGGTGGTACTCGATTCGGGCGCTTCCCCGGTAGCCGCAACGGCTCTGCGGACTCTGCTGGCTCGCCGGAACAACGTGCCGATGATCAGCGTGACCACCAGCGCGATCAAACCGCGGCCAAACAGAATGGCCGGCGGGCTCATGCCGGTGACGTTGGTGATTTGTGCCAGGCTGACCAGAATCAGCAGTGTGACGGCCAGTATCCTGGGGAAGGGCTGGATTGCCAGTGCCACGGGATCGGAGATGGCCGGCAGTCGCCAGGAAGGATGTCGGGTCGACAGCAGCGCCCGGCTCAGACCGGTAATCAGGATGCACACATAGATGATTTTTTCGAATTCATCGGCAAAGTTCTGAATCAAAGGCGACAACGGCAATTGCCGGGTGAGCGCATAAAACAGCAGTTGCATCGCAAAAGCAGTGGTCAGCAGCGTGGCCACGACAGAGGCCAGTGCGAGCGAGCTTCGACGCAAACGTCCTTCCGGCATTCGATGAATACACACCCAGGTCAGCCCGCGCTCCGCGATTCTTCGGCCCCAGGACCAAACACCCAGGGCCAGCACGATCAATGCGATGGTGAACAGGCGTTCGCCGGGTTGCCAGGCGGCCTTGATTGCGCTGGAAGCCTGCTGGATGAATTCGCTCAGCCGCTGGCGGTCCTCCTTCAGCGGACTGAACAATGGCGCCCAGAACCCCGGCCCCAGGATACTGCCGCTGCGCAGCGTGACTTCGCTTTCCAGCAGGTTGCGGCGAATACCGGCGATTTGAATAAGGAGACCGGCAGCATTGTTTCTGAGTGCTGTCAGGGTTTTGAGGCTGGAATCGACTTTGGTCTTTTGCTCGGAGAGATAGGCTCTTTGCGTCGCGATATCCGATTTCTCTGACTCTACATCGTCGAGTGATACCGGGCCCAACACATCAAGTTGGGCTTGCAGTTGCTTCTGTTCGGGCAGCAGGGATGACTGCAGGCTATCCACGTCGTTGATAAACGACTGAACAGCATCTTGCAGGCCGACCATCTGGGTGAGGTTATTGGCCAGCGAAATCTGTTGCTTGATTCGGTCAAGGCGGATTTGCAGGTTTTGCAGATCACTCTGAGAAATGACTAACGACGAAGTACCCGATGTAATACCGGCAGCCGGCAGTATGTCGGCGGCCGACAGCGCTCCGTCACTGGTTGCAAGCAGCGTGAGCACGACGAACATCATTGACTTCAATGCATTACGCATGGGGGTGCTCGACTCTGTGGTGGGTCGCTCAACCTATGAGGTTAGGCCATCACGCCAAAACGATCGAAAAGAATCCTGTTCGCCGTCAGGATCAGGCAATACCGTGCAGAGAGTGAGTGCCGCGTGATCTACACTCTTTGTTGCTGAATCAAGCCCGGGATCAGCTACCCGGGGTTAATGCAGAGTGACGGGCTGCGTTGGAGGTCATTATGAGCAAGGTGTCATCCATCGGCCTGAGCATCGCATTGGCGGTTGCGTGCACCCAGGGTTGGGCTGCAACGGTCGTTCCGATGAAAGGGCAGAGTTCGCAACAGACCCAGCTGGACATCAATGAATGCAACAGCATCGCGTCCGGTCAGGCCGCGTCGACCGCACAGCCTGCTTCCGGAGGGCGATTGCGCGGTGCTGCCGCGGGGGCCGCCGCGGGATCGGCCGGGGCAGAAGTGCGCGGGCGTCAGCATGACGAGTTTTATGAGCGCATCGATGACGACACGAAACAGGACTATCGGCAGGACCGCGCGAAAGAGACCGCCGTGGCCGGTGCAGTGGTGGGCGGCTCGCGTCAGCGTCAGGAGCGCCGGGCACAAGAGAAAACCAGTGCCGCAACCACCTCGACGGCGTACACCAGTTGCCTGCAGGGCAAGGGGTATCAGGTTAATCCCTGAGCCTTTCGCGGCCGCTGCTCGAGCAGATAAACCATCAGGCAGGCGTACAACGTGACGGCGAGGAACAAGCCCATGCGCACCGCAAACGCGGTGTACACGTCCTTGCCTGCGATGCTGTCCTGAACCGACTGGCCCAGCAGGATAATCAGCGTGATCAGGGTGTTGAGCCAGAACCCCGGGCTGAACCCGGTCGGGCTCAGCGCGTAGAGCTTGCGCGCCAGCACCAGGCCGAACAGCAGCATCCACAGAAAGAACATCCACAGGTGCACAAACAGGCTGAGGGCGCTCCAGAACAGGATCGCCAGCAGGCCTGCGAGCAAGGTTGAGCCAACGAGTTCGCGACCGGCTGTGTGGGCGTTGGTCGTGGAGCTTTGTTGGCCCAGGCTGACGGCTTTGAGGATGATCGGCAGGTAACCGGCCGGGTCGATCAACGCGAGCAGGAACGTCGGTAACACGATCAGGGTTGCACGTAGCGCCACTCGGCTGACCTCTTCGGCGGGCAACGTCGGGGTGGGCGGCGGGGAAGGGGCGTTGGGCGGATCCGGGAATAACCCGTGACTGATCGCCACGACCGCTACGGCGAGCAGCAAGCCCTTGACCAGGGCACCGATGACCATCGCCGCCAGATCGAATTCGGCAACGCCGGCCGAGGAAATCATCGTCAGGCCAATCACCAGAAAGGTCACGATCAGGGCATTTCCACCGCGCAGGCCAAAACGGAAGACCAGGAACAGGCTCAGACCGATCAGCAGCACGCCGCTGACGGGGTAATAACGCAGGATCGGGATCAACAACAGGCCAAGGCCCGTGGTCAACATCGCAGCCAGTGCGAGCACCACGGCTGCCTTGAACGGCAACGGGCGATTGATCGAGGCCAGCAGGATCAGGCACAGCACCGGCGCGAGAAAGGGGATCGGCAACCCGAGGCCGAAGCTGGCGGCAAGGCACAGCGCCGTGCCAGTGGCCAGGCGTAATGCGCGCTGTTCCCGGGGCGTGCGTTTAGTAGGCATAGCTCAGCCAGCTCATGAAACCCACAAACAGCCGACCCAACGGGTTCAGCGGGTTGCCTTGAGTCGGGAAGGCCATGACTTCGGCCTGCCCGCCAGCACGGATGGCGCCGCTGTCACGCAAGGTTTTTCGGGCGTCTTCGGAGAGCTCGATAATCACCGGAAAACGCTGGGCCGGTCGCAGCCAGTCGCGGCTGTTCTGGACACTGGGCAAGGTGCCAGGCGCCGGTGTCTGTCCGACACTGACGCCATAACCGACACTGCGCACGCGTCCGTCGAACACTTCGCCCGGGAATGCATCCAGGACGATCGCCACAGGCGTATCGACTTTCACCAGACCGAGGTTGTTTTCAGTCATGTCCGCGCTGATCCAGACATCGTGGATGGCAATCAGGGTCATGACCGGGCCACCGGCCGCGGCGAACTGCCCGGCGTCGGTGCGCAGGTCGGTGACCAACCCCGCCGAACGGGCGCGAATCTGCGTGTTGGACAGATCCAGCTCGGCTTTCGACAGCGCCGTGGCGGCGCTTCGCAGCAGGGCGTTGTCTTCCTCGCTGCCACCTTCTTGCTCGCGCGCTCGTTGCACTTCGGCGCGGGCGGCCGCGACCTGGCTGACCGCCTGTTCACGATTGGCGCGAGACACTTCGAGCAGACGCACGGAAATGGTTCCGGGGTCTTCGCGGTACAAACCTTCCAAACGTTGATTGTCTTGTTTCGCCTTCAGTTCGTTGGCCTGGGCCGCGCGCAAGTTGGCTTGCGCCGAAGCGATGCCGGCGGTGCTGGCGCCGATCTGCCGACGGGTCGATTCAAGGTCTGCGCGGGCGCGGTCGACGGCGATCTGATACGGCTGCGGGTCCACTTCGAACAGCACGTCGCCCGCCTGGACGTCCTGATTGTTGCGCACGTTGACGCGGATCACCCGGCCGGCGACTTCCGAGGCGACCGGAATGACAAAGGCGCCCACGCGGGCTTGTTGCGTATAGGGCGTGAAACGGTCGGCCGCCAGGTACCACGCCAGGCTCAGGAGGATCAGGAGCAGCACCCATTTGATGCCTTTTTTCGCCGGGTCGGCGGCAGGCTCAGGAGGCTTTGGGGCGGGCGCCTCGGGGACAGGCTGCGCGGTTTCACTCATGGCTGTTTACCTTGTGAGGCAGGGAGGGCGGCGGGCTCGCTCAGCAGGTCGCCCCAGTCGGTGCGTTTTTCCATCTGCTGGCGGGTGGCTTCATCGACTTTGGGCTGGGCGCTGTACCAACCGCCACCGAGGGATTTGTACAGGGCAATCAGGTTGCTCACCGCGTTGCTGCGGGCGACCAGGTAGCTGTCCTGCTGTTCGAGCAGTGCGCGCTGAGCATCGAGCACCCGCTGAAAGTCCGAGTAACCTTCGCGGTACTGCGTGCTGGCCAGCACCAGCGAGCGTTTGGCGGCCACTCCGGCTTCGCTCAGGATGCGTTCGCGCTCCAGCGATTTGATCAAACCAGTGGCGGCATCGTCAGCCTCCCGCGCGGCCTGGCGGACTTTGTCGCGGTACGCCTCGATCAGTTGCTGCAACCGCGCATCCTGGACGCGCACGTTATTGCTGATCTGACCATGGTCGAACAGGTTCCAGCGCAGGCTGGGGCCGCCGATCAGGTCCAGGCTTCGGGACGTACCGTTTAGCGTGTCGGCCGACCAGACGATGCTGCCAAGCAAGGTCAGCGACGGATAGAAGTCACTTTCGGCCACGCCAATCAATGCCGACTGGGCGGCGACATTCAGCTCGGCGGCGCGCACATCGGGCCGACGCAGCAGCAGATTGGCCGGCACATCCTGGAGCACGGCGCGATCGACCAGCGGGATCAAGCCTTCGTTGCTCACGAGCATCGGTAACGCGCCGGGCGGTTGCCCGATCAGCACGGCCAACGCATTACGCGTTCGTTGCAACTGGTCTTCGAGGGAGGGGATGGTGCTCAGGGTGCCGAGGTATTGGGTTTTGGCCTGTTGCAGGTCGAGTTCCGCTTGCTGGCCGCTGTTGAACAGTTTTTCGGTGATCTCGAAATTACGCTTTTGTTGTTTGGCGTTCTCCCGGGCAACGCGTAACCGGGCCTCGGTGGTGCGCAACGAAAAGTAGGTGTCCGCGACCTGGGCGCGCAGCAATACCAGCACGTCTTCATAGTTGGCCTGAGCGGCAAAATAACTGGCGTCGGACGATTCGATGGCCCGGCTGAAACGCCCCCAGAAGTCCAGCTCCCAACCCATGTCGAACCCAGCGCTGTATTGCCAGAAATGGCTGTCCTGGGGATTGGTGCCACCCGATTGCCGGCGATTGAAGTACAAACTGTCGGCGCTGGCTTGCTGCAGTTGCGGGTACAGAGCGCTTTGCGCAATGCCCAGCTGGGCACGGGCTTCCATCACGCGCAAGCCGGCGATTTTCAGGCTGGAATTATTTGCATCCGACTCGGCGATCAGCTGATTCAGTAGCGGATCGTTGAAGACCTGCCACCACTGGCGGATATCCGGATTCGGTCCGCGTTGACTGGCGTGTTCAAGGGCTGCGGTATTCCAGTGTTCGACCCACGTTTCGCCCGGCGGCTGGAAGTCCGGCCCCAGCCGCACGCAGCCACTCAGGCCAAGTGCGCCGAGCAGGAGGAGGTGGCCTGGCAGTCTTTGCAAGGAACGGCCTCGAGGCATCGCGTATCGTCCAACCAGAGAAGGTCACTGGAGCATAGCCGTCCAAATGAGCAACCGGCTGTTAAGCTTCTCAGGCAACCTCAAACCTTCTGCGATCATTGATAGGCAGGACACTCATGAGTCTTTTTGTGCTGGGGGGCAATTTCTGGGAGAAGGTGCGGGCGTTGTTTATCCGCTCTGCCAAGGTGGTCAATCCCGAGGCGGGGTAAGGCGTGCCTGCTAGCGCGAAATGATCCCGTGATCGATCGCGTATTTGACCAGGGCTGCGGGTTTGTCGATGTTCAGTTTGCGGCGGATGCTCAAACGATGGGTTTCCACAGTGCGCACGCTGATGTCGAGCTCGCGGGCCATTTCCTTGTTGTTCAATCCTTGCGCCATTTTGTACAACACCTGGCTTTCGCGAGGGGTCAGCTCATTGTCGGTGCTTTTGTCGGCTATCAGCCGCTGGGCGATTTCGGCGCTGTAGAACGTGCCGCCACTGACGATGGCTTCGATGGCCGCAATGATTTCCCGCGACGGTGAATTCTTCAGCACATAGCCGCTGGCGCCGGCGCGAACGGATTCACTCACGTATTCATAATTGTCGTACATGCTCAGCATCAGCACCTTGAGCGACGGGTACTGGCTGCGCAGCACGCGGGTCAGCTCAAGCCCGTTCATGTCGCGCAGGCTGATGTCGACCAGCAACAAGTCTGGCTGGCAGCGCCCGACCATCTCGATGGCCTGCGCGCCACTTTCGGCTTCGCCCACCACTTCCAGGGGCGCCATGACCGCGAGCAGCGCTTTGATCCCGTCGCGGACCAGGGAGTGATCGTCGACCAGGGCGACGCGGATCGGATAGGGCAGGTTCATCGCAGATATTCACTCTTGTTGTAAGGGGGTGGGTCAGCGTTTCGCACCGGGCATTTTCATCGGCAGCAGCACGTCCAGCTCACTTCTTCCAGGCATCGATATCAGGTCGAACCGCCCGCCAAAATGTTCGACACGCTCACGGATATTACGCAGGCCGATGCCCGCGTGGCGACGTTCGACCTGGGCGACATTAAAACCGACACCGTCGTCGACCACCGTCAACCGCACGGATTCCTGTGACCCATGCAGGGTGATCGAAACGTTTTTAGCCTGTGCGTGGCGTTCGATGTTGGTCAGGCCTTCCTGCACAATCCGGAACAGCGAAACCGCCGCGCCGTCGACCAGGTCACAGTCAAATTCATTATCGTCGTAAGTCACGGTGAGACCGCTGCGCTGCTCGAATTCGGCGGCGAGCTGGCCGATCGCCGCCGGCAGGCCCAGCGTGTCGAGCAATGACGAGCGCAGATCGTGAGAGAGGCTGCGAACCTCGCCAATCGCGTCGCCAAGGCGCTCCGTGGCATCTTTCAGCGTATTCAAACCCTTGTCGTTGGCCTGGCCATTCTCCAGCAGCAGGCTGGCCAGTTCGAACTGGAATTTTATGGAGACGAGCACCTGGCTGATGCCGTCGTGCAGCTCCCGGGAAACCCGTGAGCGCTCTTCCTCCTGGAGGCTGACGATCCGCTGGGTCAGGCGCTGGAGCTTTTTGTCCGCCAGGCGATGCTCGCTGACGTTGAGCGTCATGCCGCTGGCGAAGACGAACAGCACGGCCACGAGGGCCACCGCGGCAATCGCCAGCATGGTCTTGCGGATGCCGTGGGCCACTTCGTCACGCGCCTGCTGGGTGGCGCGCTCAACGTCTTCAAGGTAGATGCCGGTACCGAGCATCCAGCCCCAACGGTCCAGCATCACTACATACGCGAGTTTGTCGGTGACCTGGCCGGAAGATGGTTTGTTCCAGGCGTAGCGCTGAAAACCTTCGCCGGATTGCGCACTTTTGAGCAGTGCCTGAATCACCGGCAAACCTTGGGGATCTTTCATGTCCCACAGGTATTTGCCCACCAGTTCCGACTGGCGCGCGTGCATCAGGCTGCGACCCTCACGGTCGTAGACGAAGAAGTAGCCGTTGATGCCAAAGCTGAGCTTGCGCAGTTCTTCCAGCACCTGTTGCTGGGCGTGCTCGTCACCGTGGCCGTCGTCGTAGAGCGGCGCGATCAGGCTCTGGGCCATTTCCACGTAGTTTTTAAGCTCGGCGCGTTTGCTCGCCAGAATGCTGTCTTCAATCAGCTGCGCCTGTTGATCGCCGAGTTGGCGATTGAGGGAAATCACCAGCGCGCAGATCACCGCGATCGCCAACACCAGCGGCAGAATCCCGAGCGCGACGATTTTGTGTTTGAGCTGCATCTTGGCTCCTGACCGGACCGAGGGAAGGCGATGGCCCGGCATCATATGCCAAAGATACGCGCGTCCAGTAGCGGTGCTGGACGGAATGACCTGCGGCGGGGATGTCTGTCAGGTGAAATGCAAAACCCTTGTAGGAGCGCATCTACGTAGAACTACGTAGGCGCCATGTACGTAGTAACGCGGATTTATTTGTGGACGGCATGCGGGGATATTGGGCCAGCTCCGCACCGCGGACACAATTATAAAAAATTACCGCCGCAGTCCACTGGCTGTCGGCAGGAGACACGCTATGCCCCGTATGGCTAAACACCTCGCCTGGTTTGCCGTGGCTGTTCTGGGAGCGTTTGCGCTAAGTGTCGTGGCCTTGCGCCGCGGCGAAGCGATCAACGCCCTGTGGATCGTAGTCGCAGCAGTCGCTATCTACCTCGTTGCCTACCGCTACTACAGCCTGTTCATCGCCACCAAGGTGATGCAACTCGACCCCAATCGTGCCACGCCCGCCGTCATCAACAATGATGGCCTGGACTACGTGCCGACCAACAAACACGTACTTTTTGGTCACCACTTCGCGGCCATCGCCGGCGCAGGTCCGCTGGTCGGTCCCGTTTTGGCGGCGCAGATGGGCTATCTGCCCGGTACGCTTTGGCTGATTGCCGGCGTGGTGCTGGCCGGTGCGGTTCAGGACTTCATGGTCCTGTTCATGTCCACCCGCCGCAACGGCCGTTCCCTGGGCGATATGGTCCGGGAAGAAATGGGCCGCATCCCCGGGACCATTGCGCTGTTCGGCTGCTTCCTGATCATGATCATCATCCTTGCGGTGCTGGCATTGATCGTCGTGAAAGCCTTGGCCGAGAGCCCGTGGGGGATTTTCACGGTGATGGCGACCATCCCGATCGCGATGTTCATGGGCATCTACATGCGCTACATCCGCCCGGGTCGCATTGGTGAAATCTCCATCATTGGTGTGCTGTTGCTGCTCGGTTCGATCTGGCTCGGTGGGCAGATTGCTGCTGATCCGGTCTGGGCCAAAGCGTTTACGTTTACTGGCATTCAGATCACCTGGATGTTGATCGGCTACGGTTTTGTCGCCGCGGTATTGCCGGTGTGGCTGATTCTGGCCCCGCGTGATTACCTGTCGACTTTCCTGAAGATCGGCACCATCGTGGCCTTGGCGATCGGCATTCTGATCACCATGCCCGACCTGAAAATGCCGGCACTGACCCAGTTCATCGACGGCACTGGCCCGGTGTGGAAAGGCGGGTTGTTCCCGTTCCTGTTCATCACTATCGCCTGCGGCGCGGTCTCGGGTTTCCATGCACTGATTGCCTCCGGCACCACGCCGAAACTGTTGGCCAGCGAAGGTCATGCCCGTTACATCGGTTACGGCGGCATGCTGATGGAATCCTTTGTCGCCATCATGGCGATGGTCGCGGCTTCGGTGATCGAACCGGGCGTGTACTTCGCCATGAACAGCCCGGCGGCGCTGGTTGGCTCTGATGCTGTGTCGGTTGCTCAGACCGTCAGCAGCTGGGGTTTTGCAATTACTCCGGAAGCGCTGCAAGCGGTGGCCAAGGACATCGGTGAAACCACGATCCTGGCCCGTGCCGGCGGTGCGCCGACCCTGGCGGTCGGTATCGCGCAGATCCCAGGTGAAAACACCATGGCGTTCTGGTACCACTTCGCGATCCTGTTTGAAGCGTTGTTCATCCTGACAGCCGTCGATGCGGGCACCCGTGCCGGGCGTTTCATGTTGCAGGATTTGCTCGGTTCGTTCGTACCGTCGCTGAAGCGCACTGAATCCTGGACCGCCAACCTGATCGCGACCGCTGGTTGCGTGGCGATGTGGGGTTATCTGCTGTACCAAGGCGTGATCGACCCTCTGGGCGGCATCAACACCTTGTGGCCGCTGTTTGGTATCTCCAACCAGATGCTGGCCGGTATCGCGCTGATGTTGGCGACCGTTGTGCTGATCAAAATGAAACGTCAGCGCTACGTCTGGGTGACCATGTTGCCAGCCGTGTGGCTGCTGATCTGCACCACCACCGCAGGCTTCATCAAGCTGTTCGATGCCAACCCGGCGATCGGTTTCCTGGCCCTGGCCAAGAAGTACAGCGATGCGCTGGCCAACGGCCAGATCCTCGCCCCGGCGAAGAGCATCGACCAGATGCACCACGTGATCTACAACGCCTACACCAACGCAACGCTGACCGCGCTGTTCCTGCTGGTGGTCTTCAGCATCCTGTTCTTTGCGCTCAAGGTCGGCATTGCGGCCTGGGGCTCCAAGGAGCGTACGGATAAAGAAGCTCCATACCAGGCGCTGCCGCAAGCGTGAGGGAGGAGGGCGCCAAATGTTCAATGACCTGAGTCGCCTCGGTAAATACCTCGGTCAGGCCGCGCGCTTGATGGTGGGCATGCCGGACTACGACACCTACGTCGAACACATGCAGGGCAAACACCCGGACAAGCCGGTGATGAGCTACGAAGTGTTCTTCCGGGAACGCCAGGAAGCGCGTTACGGGAGCAAGGCCGGGCCTAAATGTTGTTGAGGTAACTGGCGGCTTGATGCAATCCCCGTGGGAGCGGGCTTGTTCGCGAAAGCGGTGTGTCATTCAACACTGATGTTGACTGACACGACCTCTTCGAGAGCAAGCCCGCTCCCACTTTTGTTTTGTGTTGTCTTTTAAATCCTCGACGGCGTCCTCGGCGCCGGTAAATCTTCAACCATGGACTAAACTCAGCGAGCCAATCGACTGCGAGGTGTTGTTCATGGCAAAGGACAAGAAATCCACCAAGAAACGTCATTCCGTCGACATCGCGAAGATGTCCAACAAGGACTACCTGAGTGAACTGCGCCGACTGCATGTCGAAATAGTGAAGTTGCAGGAATGGGTGCGGCATGAGGGCATCAAGATCTGCATTGTCTTCGAGGGCCGCGACGGGGCGGGCAAGGGCGGCACCATCAAGGCGCTGACCGAGCGCGTGAGCCCACGGATCTTTCGCGTTGTGGCGTTACCTGCCCCGACCGATCGCGAAAAAAGCCAGATGTATGTGCAGCGTTATCTGCCACATTTGCCTGCGGCTGGCGAAGTGGTGATCTTTGATCGCAGTTGGTACAACCGTGCGGGCGTCGAGCGCGTGATGGGGTTTTGCACCAAAGAGCAGGCAGTCAGTTTCCTGAGGGCTGTCCCCTTGGTCGAGCGCGCAATCGTCGACTCGGGCATCATGTTGTTCAAGTATTGGCTGGAAGTCAGCCCGCAGGAACAGACCCGACGACTTGAAGCGCGGATTGAGGACGGCCGCAAAATCTGGAAGCTCACCCCAATGGACCTGAAGTCGTACAGCCGCTGGTATGACTACTCGCGTGCACGTGATGACATGTTCAAGGCGACGGATACCGGACATGCTCCCTGGCTGGTAGCCAACTCGAACGACAAACGACGGGCTCGCCTGAACATCATCACCGATTTGCTCAGCCGCATTCCTTATGAAGAGGTGCCGCGCGAGAAAGTGAAGTTGCCCAAGCGTCAGCGGCCAGGCGGTTATCACGAACCGGATTACCCACTAAAACGCATTCCCGAAAAGTTCTGAGTGCGTCGTCAAATCTTTCATGGGTACTAAAGCGAATAAAACTATTGATAAAAAGGTACATAAGCTTTAAACGGGAAGAACACTGGCGTATTGCTAGCAACTAAAAAGTGGATATCGCCAGTTTTGGCACAGGGAGCGCTGATGAGTTTTTGTCCATTGTCCGACTCCCCGCAGCAAACCGTTGTCGCCACGCTACCGAAGAGTCGGCCGGATGCTGTCGGCATGGCCGGCGCGGGCAATGAAGCAGCAATTGACCAACTGCTGACTTCGGCGCGCCATTGGGCACACACCACCGCATGGGTGGTGTACCGTGCCGGCGAACACATGCACCTGGTCGGGCAGGGCGACCCGCAGGCGAAGTGGCCGTCCAGTGTGGCGAGTGAAGAATTTGAGACCTTTTGCCAGGCCCGGCACTTGCACCGATGGCCGACCGGTCGAGGCGAAAGTGTATTGGGATGGCTGCTCGCGCCCATCAAGGATGCTGCGGAACCGGCGCTCGCCGAATTTGCCCAGCGCCTGGGCATGCAGGTACAGACCGATACCCTTGCCCGAGCGCAAATTACTCAACGGGTGCTGTATGAAATTACCTACCTCGCGAGTTCGACCCGCGACCGGTTTGTATTTCTGGTGGGGGTTCACCGGCTACTCGCCAGCCTGATCGACGCCGAGAACTTCTATCTCGCACTGTATGACCCGCACACCGGCAAGATCGACTATCCGTATTACGTCGACATCATCGACGTTGATGCCGTGGAGGCCGAACACTACGAGTACCTTGATGTTTCACACCTGTCGTTGACCGGCCAGGTGTTGACCACCGGCCAGCCGTTGCTGATCGACGCCGCCGGCATTCGCGCGGCTCAGGCCGAGGGCCGCTTCTACTGCGTGGGGGATCGTCCCGAGTTCTGGATGGGCGCGCCGTTGAAAAATGCCTCGGATGACGTGTTTGGCATGCTGGCCATGCAGGTCTACGACGTTTCCCGTACCTACAGCGCTGAAGACCGCGCATTGTTTCTGGTGGTGGTCCGCCACGTGGCCATGGCGCTGGACCGGATCCTGCACCGCGAGAATCTCGAAGGGATCGTCATGCGTCGCACCCTGGAGCTTTCGGCACTCAACGACGCCTTGAGGCAGGAAGTGGCAGAACGTGAGCGCGCCGAACATTTGCAGAGCGCGCTGTTCCAGATTGCTGAACTGTCAAGCCAGCCTGGCGATATGGCTGAACTGTTTCAAACATTGCATGGCATCGTCGGTGATCTGCTGTTCGCGCAGAACTTCTACATCGCACTGTTCGACGACACGACCACTGAAGTGACTTTTCCGTATTACGTTGATGATCGGCAGACAACTTGTCCGTCGGCACGGCGTGGACGCCGGGGCCTGACTGAGTACGTTATTCGTCAGCGTCGACCTTGCTTGATTGACGCCGACGAGGCTGAACGATTGCATGTGCACGGTGAAATCGAAATTGCCGAAGAGTGTTACCGGTCCTACTCCTGGCTGGGCATTCCCTTGTTCGATGGCGATGTGGTGCGTGGTGTACTGGCGGTACAAAGCTATACCTCGCAAGTGCGGTATACCCTGCGTGATCAGGAACTGCTGACGTTTGTGTCGCGGCACATCGACACCGCGTTGTCGCGACGCACGGCCGCCGAAGCCATCCATTCCGCCAACCTCAAGCTCGAAGCCCGGGTGCAGAGCCGCACCCGAGAACTCGATCACGCCAATGCCAAGCTGCAACACGAAAACTCCCACGATGCGCTGACCGGGCTGCCGAACCGAACCTACCTGCAACAGCACCTCAATCAGGCCTGGTTGCGATTCGGCAGCGAAGGCGGGCACCTGGCGGTGATGTTCATCGACCTTGATCGTTTCAAAATGGTCAACGACAGCCTCGGCCACCATTTTGGCGATCTGCTGTTGAGGCAAGCCGCCCACCGTTTGCGCAGTTGCCTGCGTGACACCGACATGCTCGCACGACTGGGGGGCGATGAATTTTCGGTGCTCGCTCCCGACGCGCCGCTGGACGTGGTGATCGAAATCGCCGAACGGATCCTGGTGGCGTTTGACCTGCCGTTTTTTATCAATGGCCATGAGGTTTTTTCATCCTGCAGTATCGGTATTGTCAGCGCCGACAATCAGTTCCATCACGAACCGGCCGACTTGCTGCGCGATGCCGATGCGGCGATGTACCGGGTCAAGAGTGCCGGTCGCGACAGCTACGCGGTGTTCAATCAGGAAGTGCGCCGAGAAGTCTCGGACCAGATGGAGCGCGAAGGGGCCTTGCGCAATGCGCTGAAACGCACCGACGAACTGCTGCCGTATTTTCAGCCGATTGTCAGCGTTGAAACTGGCGAATTGTTGGCCCTTGAAGCGCTGATCCGCTGGCATCAGCCGGGCGGCCGAGTGATCGCACCAGGGGAGTTTTTGCCGAACGTCGAAGGGTTGCGCCTGATCGGTCGACTGGACCTGTACATGCTCACCAGCGTTGCAGTAATCCTCGCACTCCCTCAACACGCCAATTGGCCGCCGGTGCACGTGAATTGCTCCAGCTACAGCATGACGCGCCCGGACTTTGCCAGTGATGTGCTTGCCCTGTTGGCGCAGCACCGGGTCGCGCCGTCGCGGATCTGCCTGGAGTTGACCGAAGGTGCCCTGGTGGCCGAGCCGGCTATTGCCCGGCAGAACATGCAGCAATTGGCCGACAATGGCATGTCGGTGGTGCTCGATGACTTCGGTGCAGGATTTTCATCCCTGAGCTACGTGCATCAATACCGTTTCAGCGGCTTGAAGATCGACAAGTCTTTCATCCTTGAACTGACCACCAGCGCCCGCAGTCGCGCGATCGTGCGGGCAATTGTGCGGATGGCCGAATCGCTGGACCTGAGCGTGGTGGCCGAAGGTGTCGAGGATGAAGCGACGCTAATCTTGCTGCGCGAAATGGGGGCAGGGCAGGCTCAGGGTTACTATTTTGCCAAGCCCATGGGGTTGCAGGCGTTGCTGGATACGTTACTTGTCGCTCGCTAAAACGGGGTGTGTTATTGCGGCAATGCATAGACCTTGAACAGCTTTTTAGCCGTGTCGTCGGCGCCACCCAGGTATTTGTCGAATGCCTGCTCAATCTCGCCCGAGCGGTACATGTCACTTAGCGCGGTATCGACCAGCAAACGGAAGTCTTCATCGTTTCGATCCACTGCCATTGCAGTCGGTGCGTACTCGAAAATTCGGTCGAGCAAAACCAGATTGCTTGCAGACTTATCCGTGGCGAGAAGATTTTTCAGCACCATGCGTTCAGCGAAGAAGGCATCGGCCTTGCCTTCGGCGACCTGCTTGAGGCCTGCCGCGGTATTTTCGACAGTGACAAGCGTGGCCACGACCCCGAGTAATCGCATCCGCTCACGGATCCATGTCTCGGTGACTCCGCCTGCAATGGCGGCATAGGTCTGGTTGGACAACCCATGGTTGATCGTCGCTCGCCACGTTGGTCCGGTGTTAGCCACCTTGCCAGCAAGCGCATTGAGCAACGGCTGCGGTGCATCCTGACGCACCACTACCGAAAGGCCAGCCGTGTAGACCGGTACTGAGTAGCTCACCCTCTTGCGCCGCTCCAGAGTGGGGGCGGTCGGTGTACAGAGAATGTCGATTTTCCCCGAGCTGACGGCATTTATCTCGTCGGTGGGTGAGACCGACAGGTAGCGTATTTGCAAACCAGGCAGAGCCAATTCGGTCTTGACCTTGTCGGCGATCTTCAGGCACAGATCGATCGCATAACCGCTCGGTATATCGCTTGCCTGGGCGCTAAAAGGGGGGAAGTTCGGCAAGTAGCCGAGGGTGAAGGATTGAGTCGTCCGCACGCGCTCAAGCGTATCGGCCCCCGCCAATACCGGCATCAGCGTGAGCAGGCAGACGAGCAGCAGGTTGTTGGCTTTGGACAATTTAACGTTCATATCCTGGTTCCCCGAATTCAGATGGCTGGCAGTCCTGAAGACGACGGTCAAGGGATGTTGGCCTGAGTCTGAGGCGGTGCAGATGGCTCGACAAACCGTTTGGAGAGGAAGCCGTAAAGCAGGTAGCCGAACGCCAGGACAAGGGCGCCGCCGAACACGGCTTCTTTGCCGCAGGCATACAAAGCGTACAAGGAGTAAGCCACGGCAATCAGTAACAGCGCCGTATTGCGGGTGTATACGCCTGCGCTGACTTTGGCTTTGTACATCATGACCAGCAGGCCGGTGGCCGCCGTCACATAGGGGATCAGGTTGGTCACTGCCGCCAGGCTGACGAGTTTTGCAAACTGAGCGCTGGCGTTGGGCGATATGGTCGACAGCGCCATCAAGGTCTGCAATACACCGCAGACAAGCATGCCGACAATGGGCGCGTTCAGCGCGCTGACCTTGCTGAACAGTTTGGGAAACATGCCCTGGTCAGCCGTCATCTTGGCCGTTTGCGCCAGGGTGAACTGCCAACCCAGCAGCGAACCGACACAAGCCAATACTGCCAGCGCCATGATGATATTGCCGACTGTCGGGTTGAACATGTGTGCATAGACGAGCGCGAAAGGGGCCGATGAGTTGGCCAGTTCGGCATTGGGTATGATGCCCTGAATAACGGACGTCGACAGCACGTAAACCACTGCTGCACCGAGCGTGCCGAACAGGCAAGCCAGCGGCACCGTGCGCTTGGGATCGTCCACGGCATCGGAAGCCTGAGCCGCCGACTCCATGCCGAGGAAGGCCCACAGCGTCAGGGGGATCGCTTTGCTGATGGCTTCGGAGATGGGCAGTTCGTTGGGGTTCCATGCGGCAGCCAGCACGTCAGGCTTGAACCAGAACCAACCGATGATGCACAAGCCGGCCACCGGGATGATGACACCCCACACGGTGATCGCACCGATCTTGCCGGTGATGCCGGGGCCGCCAAAGTTGGCCACGGTGGTCAACCAGAGCAAGCCGACCGTTCCGATGAACAATGGAATGGCGCCACTTCCCAGCCACGGCAGGAACGATGTCATGTACCCCACCGCGGAGATGGCGACGGCCACGTTGGCGATGGCCAGCGAAAGGAAGTACAGGTACGAGCAGAGGAAAAACCCTGATTTGGCGTGTGCCTCTTCGGTGTAGGCAGACAACCCTCCTGGACGCGGGCAGAAAATACCGCACTGGGAAAAGCAGTAGGCGATGGACATTGAGCCAATGGCCGTGACGATCCATGACAACAATGAAACAGCCCCGAGTTGCGCCATGCTTGTCGGCAACATGATGATGCCTGAGCCCATCATGTTCACCGTGACCAGTGTGGTGAGCCCCATGAGGCTCATTTTCTTGCTTGAGTCGGCCATCGGAAACTCCTGGATCTGCTCGACGCATTGACCCTGTGCCCGACGCTTGGATACTTGTCGTCGGGCAAGGGCTTAACCTTGGTGTTTTTGTGACCCCATCTGTCTAGCGCTAATCAGGGTGGCTTTTCGCTTGCAGTGACGGTCAGCTTGTCCGCTTCGGTAACCCAGCCTCCGCCAGTGGCCTTGTAAACATCGACCATGGCGCTGAACACCGAACCCCGGGTCCGGGTGTAATTCAACTCGGCGTCGAACAAGCTGCGTTCGGCATCCAGTACTTCTATGTAGCTGGTGTACCCGTTGTCGTAGCGCAGGCGCGCAAACCGGGTGTAAGTGCGCAACGCCTCGACCTGATTGGCCTGGGACACCATCTGCTCGCGGGATTTGCTCGCCGCCACCAGTGCGTTTTCAACATCCCTGAAAGCCGACTGAATGGTCTTTTGGTAGGCCAGCAAGGTTTGTTGCTGGAACGCCTCGGCTTGCTGGACTTCACCGGCGATGCCACCCGCGGTGAAAATCGGCATGCTCGCGGCGACACCATAGGACCAGGTGGCGGCCGGCCCGGTGAACAAATTCGAGAGTTGATCACTGACTGAGCCCAGTAGCCCGGTCAGGGAGATCGTCGGGAAATACAGCGCCTTGGCGGCACCGATGCGGGCATTGGCGGAAATCAGATCCAGCTCGGCCTGACGCAGATCGGGGCGTCGTTCCAATAAGTCCGAAGGCAAACCGGCAGGCACCAACGGTAGCGTCAGTTGGGCCAGGTCACGTCCGCGCAGGATTGGGCCCGGGTTGCGTCCCAACAGCACGGCCAGGTTGTTTTCCTGCTGTGCAACCTGGGACTCGAATTGCGATACAGAGGCCTGGGTGCGCTGGAACTCGGAGAGGTTTTGCGCCAGTTCCATTTCGGAAATGGTGCCGGCACCAAAGCGCAGTTTGAAAATCTCGTAGGAGTCGCCGCGGGCCTTGGCAGTGGTGCGGGCGATTTCCAGTTCGCGGTCGAGATCGCGAAGCAGGATGTAGCTGGATGCCACCGACGACACCAGGCTCAGAATGACCGTGCGCCGGCCTTCTTCAGAGGCCAGCAGGTCAGCACGTGCGGATTCATTGAGGCGCCGCAAACGACCCCAGATATCCAGCTCCCAGCTGACACTGAGGGTGGCCTGGTAGTTGTTGTAAATCGGATCGACGTTGGCATCCAAAGGCACCGGGCCGTTGTCGCGTGGCGCCCTGGACCGACTGCCTTGCGCGCCGGCGCCGATTTGCGGAAACATCTGCGAGCGCACCACTCCGTAACGGCCCTGGAATTCCTCGACCCGGGCGGCGGCAATCTTGATGTCTTTGTTTTCCGCCAGCGCCGTGCGAATCAGGTCATTGAGCGCCGGATCCTTGAACTGTTCCCACCACAGCGTATTGGACAGGTCATGGGCCTCCTGGTCTGCATAACGGTAGGTTGCCGGGGTGTCCGTGGTCGGACGCTGGTAATCCGGGCCGAGCATGCAGCCCGTCAGGCCCAGGCACACCACGAGGGGAAGATGAAAGGTGCGCATCTCAATCCCCCTCATGTCGGTGTTGCGCAGCGCCGCCGGGAATCTCCCCGGTCGACGTAGACGGCGGTGGTTGAGTGGTCTGCTTGACCGTGCCTTTTTTCTCGGTCAACCGTTCGACCAGGTAGTAAAACAGCGGGATAAAGAAGATTGCGATGACTGTCGCCGCCAGCATCCCGCCAATGACCCCGGTGCCGATGGAGTGGCGACTGTTTTCGGATGCACCGACGGCAATGGCCAGCGGGACGCAGCCAAGAATAAATGCCAGGGATGTCATCACAATCGGGCGCAAGCGCTCCTTCGCGGCGGTCATGGCGGCATCGTAGGCAGACATGCCGCTTTCGCGGTTCAGTACCGCAAACTCGAAAATCAGGATGGCGTTCTTGGCGGCCAGGGCCACCAGCATGGTCAAGCCGATCTGGAAATAAACGTCATTGCTCAACCCACGGATCAGCACAGCCAGCAGCGCACCGAACAATGCAAAGGGCACCGCCAGCAGCACCCCGACAGGCAGTGACCATTTCTCGTATTGAGCCGCCAGGATCAGGAACACCATGATCAGGCCGAAGATGAACACCCGGGACGAGGCACCGCCGCTTTTTTTCTCCTCGAAGGCTTCACCACTCAAGGCCAGGGCGTAGTCGTTGGTCATGATTTCAGCGCTTATTTCTTCCAGCGCCTTGAGTGCCTGGCCGGAGCTGTAACCGGGGGCTGCGTTGGCGGTGAGTTTGACTGCGGGGAAGTTATTGAAACGGGTCAGCAGGTCGGGACCGGTGACGTAGCGGGTGGTCAGCACGGCTTTGAGCGGCACCATCTCCTGGTTTTTGTTGCGCACGTAGATCTGTTGCAGGTCCTCGGCCTTGAGGCGATAGCTTGGTTCTGCCTGCAGGATCACCTGCCACAGCCGGCTGAATTTGTTGAATTGCGACACATAGAGCGAGCCGAACATGGTCTGCATGGTGCTATAGACTTCTTCCACCGGCACACCCAGCGACTCTGCCTTTTCCCGGTCTACGTCGACCAGCAATTGCCGGGAAAACACGTTGAAGGTGGAGGTGATGGCGCCGAGTTCGGGGCGCTGCCTGGCTTTGGCGACAAACGTGCCGACCATTTCTGCCAGTTGATTGACGCCGGCGTCCCCCTTGCTCTGAATCCATACCTCCATGCCGCCGGTGGTGCCAAGGCCGGGAATGGACGGCGGATTCACCGGCAGAATGATCCCGCCTTGAACGTTGGCAAAAGCATGGACTGCTTTCTGGATGACGGCGGGGGCGCTTTGTTCCTTGATTGTGTCCGAGTCCTTGTAGCGCTCCTCGAAATCCTTGAACCCGACAAAAAAGGCGCCGGCATTGTTCTTGTTCTGGCCGTCGAGCAGGCTGTAACCATTAACGATGGCAACGCCCTCGACGGCCTCGTCGTTCATGAAGAAGTCACTGGCTACTTTGCCCACCTCGCCGGTGCGATCGAGACTGGCGGCATCGGGCATGATCACGGCCCCCAGCAGATACCCCTGATCTTCCGGCGGCAAAAAGGCGCTGGGAATGCGCTGCGCCATGAGCAGAATCAACGCGATCATGCCGGCGAACAGTAACAACGCCATCACGAAGCGCTTGATCATGAAGGCCACCGAGCGCGAGTAGCCCTCGGTCATGCGTTCGAAGCTGTGCTCGAACCAGCGGAAAAAAGCATTTTTTTCGCCGTGTTGGGGTTTGAGCAGCAGGGCCGCCAAGGCAGGCGAAAGTGTCAATGCCACCAGACCGGATATCACCACAGAGATGGCGATGGTGATCGCGAACTGTTTGTAGAGCTGACCCGTGATCCCGCCCATGAAGGCCACCGGGATGAACACCGCGCACAGCACCAGCACGATGGCCACCACCGGGCCTGCCACTTCATCCATGGCTTTTTTTGCGGCGTCCTTGGGCGTCATCTTGTGGACGTGCATGTTGCGTTCGACGTTCTCGATCACCACGATGGCGTCGTCGACCACAATACCGATGGCCAACACCATCCCGAACAGCGTCAGCATGTTCACTGAAAAGCCCAATGCCGACATCCCGATGAAGGTGCCGACGATCGACACCGGCACCGCAAGCACCGGGATCAGGGTGGCACGCAGGCTCTGCAGAAAGATGAACACCACGATGACCACCAACACCAGCGCTTCGAAAAAGGTGTATATCACCTCGGAAATCGAGGCGCGGGTAAACGCGGTGGTGTCCATTACGATCTTGTATTCGATGCCCTCGGGGAAGGTCGTCTTCATGTCTGCCAGGGTCTTGGTAACCGCAGCAGACACGTCGAGGGCGTTGGCGCCCGGTTGTTGATACACCGCAATCAGCGTCGCCGGACGGCCCTGATAGGTGCTGCGCAGCGAGTAGTCTTTTTGTCCGAGTTCGGCACGGCCGATGTCCTTGAGACGAACGATTGCCGCCCCTTCGTTGCTGGCGCGCAGAATGATGTTCTCGAACTCTACCGGCTCGGTCAGACGTCCCTTGGTGGTCACGGCAAACGACTGCTCTACCGCCTGGCCGGTGGGCGACTGGCCAACGCGACCGACAGCAAATTGCTGGTTCTGATTGGACACGGCTTTTTGCACGTCTGCCGCAGTGATGCCCAACTGGGCCATCCGGTCGGGCTTGAGCCAGATCCGCATGGCGTAGTCGGGTGTGCCGAAAATACTGGCCTGGTTGGCGCCCGGAATACGCTTGATCGCATCCAGAATGTAGAGGTTGGCGTAGTTGGCCACATAGGTGCTGTCAAAACGATCACCTGCGGAGTACACGGCGAGGACCATCATGAAGGCCGAAGATTTCTTCTGCACCTGAATACCCTGGCTCTGAACCGCGGAGGGCAGTTGCGGCAGGGCCAGGTTGACCCGGTTCTGCACGTCTACCTGGGCAAGGGAAGGGTCGGTGCCAATCTCGAAGAACACATTGAGGGTCATGTTGCCGGTCGCTGAGCTCGACGAGTTCATGTAGATCATGTTGTCGGCGCCGTTGACCTGCTGCTCGATAGGCGCTGCCACATTATTGGCCACGACCTGGGCATCCGCGCCCGGGTAGGTGGCTGACACCGTAATCTGTGGCGGTGTGATATCCGGGTACTGGGCGACCGGCAAACTGACCATCGCCACTGCACCCGCCAAGGTGATGATGATCGAGATAACGGAAGCAAAAATGGGGCGATCAATGCAATAGTGAGAGATGCTCATGGGCGACGCCCACTGTCTTGCACCGACGCGGTGGCTGTCGGTTTTGCCGTCGTCTCGGTTGCCGGGGGAGGGGGGGCGATGATATTCAGCGGCCCTCCGGGGGTCACTCTGATCGCACCATCGACCACGATGCGTTCACCGGCTTGCAATCCTTGGGTGATAAACCAGTCATTGCCATGCCAGTCACCCACTTCGACCACCCGTTGCTCGGGCTTGCCCTGTGCATTGATCACCCAGACGAAACGGCTTTTGGCTCCCTCCAGAACGGCCTTCTGCGGCACCGTAATGGCGTTCGGCCTGGAAGCCCCGATGGCCCGCACCCGCACGAACTGTCCGGGTCTGAGTAGGCCTGTCGGGTTGGCAACCACCGCCCGGACCAGAAAGGTCCCGGTATCCTGGCTATAAGAAGGCGCTGCAAAATTCAGGCGGCCACGCTCGGGGACAACGGTGCCGTCGGCCAGCACGACCTCTACGACGAACTCACTGCGCAGGGGGAAAATGAGGTGACCGGAAGCAATCTCGTCGCGGAACTTGAGCGTCTCGTTTTCCGAAAGACTGAAGTTGACGTAGATAGGGTCCATCTGTGAAACGGTGGTCAGCAGCCCGGATTCACCCGGCGTGACGTAACTGCCTTCCTGCTTTTTGGCAAAACTTGAAAGGCCGGTGAGGGGCGAGGCTATGGTGGTGTAACTGAGGTTCAACTGTTCGGTTCGAACCGTGCCCTCGGCGGCAAGCACGGCAGCCCGTGTCTGACGCTCATCACCGACAGCATTGTCCAGATCCATCTTGCTGACCGCATTCTGCGCCGCCAAGGGACGGACACGGGCCAGCGTAGCCTTGGCGACTTCCCAGCGTGCCTGTTGTTGAGCCAATTGGCCCTGAGCCGACAGCAATGACGCTTCAAAAGGTTTACGGTCCATCTGGAACAGCGTTTGCCCGGTTTTTACCAAATCGCCTTCGGTGTACAGCCGCTTCTCCAGGAAGCCGGCAACCCGGGCGCGGATCTCAACCTCGCGGGAACTTTGTGTCTGGGCAACGAATTCGAATGTTACCGGGGTGTCGCGGGCGGTGACCGTCATGACCGTCACATCGGGGGCTTGGCGAGCCAGGGTCACGGGCTCTTTGCCGCAACCGACCAGGCTCAAGACCCCGACCATAATGGCAACAGGCAAGCCGACGAGCTGCCTGACAACAATCATGTTTGCGCCCATTCTCACGCTCCCTAAACGCTTAGCCACGCTTTCGTAAAACGCTAACACCCGCAGACCGTGGCATTTCTGACAATAATCAATGAATACGACCGGCCAGCCGCGAGACCCATGGATTGGCGCTCAAGCCGTGCAGCAGCACGCTGAGTAAAACGGTACAGGCAGCGACAGATACCAAGGTGCGACTGGTTTCTAGAGGGTAGTCCAATATCATGACGGCGAAGACGATGCTGGCCAGGCCGCGTGGGCCGAACCAGCCGATGAACAGGCGGGTTTCGAAATCAAAGCCGGTTCCTGTCAGGCTGATCAGCACGGGCACTATGCGAATCACGGTCAGACTAAGCACTGCATACAGGCAGATGTTCAGGGTGAGATTGTTCCAGGCCCAAGGGATCACAATTGCGCCGAATACGACCCACGTGATGACCGACAGCAGGCTGGCGAATTCTTCACTGGCTTCGAGCAGATGATGCTTTTGTTCGGTAAACAAAAAGCTGGCGAGCAACCCACCGACGAACGCGCCGATAAAACCGCTACCGCCCAATGTTTGCGCGGTGGCAAAGCACAAAATGGCGAGCCCCGGCAGTGTCAGTTGCGACCACATGGGGGCTTGCCAATGGTGTTTTGCGGCGTAACGCTGCAACAGCCAGGCAATGAGCGTAAGCGCCACACCACTGATTGCACCGATGCCCAGCTCCTCGATAACCAACTCTACCGCGAGTGAAAGCGGCGACTGCGTCTGCTCTTCGACCAGCAGTGCAAGGAACATCAGCAGCACTGGAACACAGATCCCGTCATTCAGCCCGCTTTCTACGTTCAGTCCTTCACGCACGGGGGCGGGCACCTTGGGATTACTCACCACCGCCTTCCCCAGCGCAGCGTCGGTGGGCGCCAGAAGGGTCGCCAGTATGGCCAGTTCCAATGGCGGTACTTGCGGGAACAGCCAGATACCGACCAGCCAGCCACTGAGCATGGTCAGTGGCAGACCTATCATCAATAAACGCAACGGCAACCCTTCGTGCGCCCTTAAAACCTTGAGATCAGCGTTGGCCGCATCGCTAAAGAGAACAATGGCCAATGTCAGCTCTGCCAGAATCCTGAGGCCGTCCTTGTCAATCCGGGGTTGCAGAATTCCCAGGAACGCAGGGCCAAGAATCAGGCCGGCAAGCATGAACATCAGGCGAGATTCGAAGCGCCCCGCAAATATGCTGTAGGTCAGGAGGAAGGCGGCAAGCAGAGCTAAGTTCTGATACATCGCAGACCTGCTTATCCAGGTTGATGTAAAGGCAATGGTGTCATTGCCAGGACGAGGCGCAGCTGAAATCAAAACATCAGGTTAGTCCACATGCTCGGGTTTGACCGGGTCGCCCGACTTCAAACCCAGCTGCGCCCTGACATCGTCGAGACTGGAGAAGCGATAACGCAGGATGAGTTCGTTCGTTGTCGATTCGTCTGATTTAAATCAAGGCAGGGCCACTCGGTACGTCCATTGAAACAAGTATTGCCTTGCCAACTGACTCAGTGGTGACCCAGGTTTCAGTTTTTTCTCTCGACCAACGATAAGAACGGTCGCTCCTGCACGTTCGATACTGATGGAGTGCGGTGAGTGTGGGTTTTGTGCTTTCTTGATCGATGTCAACCACATGGAGCGGACGGCTCTGTAGTCTCCAGAGATCGACATACCCGTGCGTAACG